>Ga0066637_10003288_pt1 | contig 10850 bp, 13 predicted proteins | sample CryGeyCG2014_020_FD_62737 | JGI IMG/M metagenome (GOLD analysis project Ga0066637, IMG submission 62737) | Groundwater microbial communities from aquifer - Crystal Geyser CG08_land_8/20/14_0.20 | ecosystem: Environmental > Aquatic > Deep subsurface > Groundwater | place: USA: Utah: Grand County...
GTCATTTATTTAATGATACTTTCAAAATTTTTTATCTTAGATTTTTATAAAAACTACGAAAGGTGGGGGGTTGACCCTCTTTTTTAAAGGATTATAATTTAATAATATGACCAACTTTAATATTCCCGTAATTGATCAGAACTTTTTATTTCGGATTTTAGGAGGATTTTTATTATTGATAGCCGGTTGGATTGTAGCTAAAATTTTGGAAAAGATAATCAAGAAATTTTTAGACAAGATTCGCATAAATCAGGTGATGAAGAGATTGGGTTGGATCGAGGCATTTTCTCGAGTGGGGCTCAATCTTGATTTGGTGAAATTTTTTGGCGAGATTGCCAAATGGCTGATTTTCATTATCTTTTTAATGTTCGCCAGCGAAATTTGGGGATTAGCTCCATTTAACCAATTCTTAGCAAAGATTGTAGATTATTTCCCAAATATTTTGGTTGCTTCTTTAATTTTTTTGGCTACCGTTTTTTTGGTTGATTTCACCTATCGGATTTTCTTTGGAATAGTCAAAGAAGAGGAAGAAAAAACCGAGGTCAGTTATTCCAAGTTTTTAGGGGTAGTCGTTAGAAGAGTAATTTGGGTTTTGGCGACCTTGGCGATTTTGTATCAACTCCAAATTGTTCCTCATCTCATTTTGAGTCTTTTTATTGCCATCTTGGGATTAATTGTCATATCTGTTGGAATTTCTTTTGGCTTGGGCGGAAAAGAAATTGCTAAAAAGATTTTGGAAGAGTGGAAAGAGAAATTTTAATTATGAAAGCCGATTTACACATCCACACCAATTTTTCTTATGATGGTCTTCCATCTCCAAAAGAAGTTGTTGAAGCAGCCCTTTTGAAGAAAATTGATTGCCTCGCTATTTGCGATCATGGTCAAATAAAAGGGGCAATTGAAGCCCAAGAATTTGCCAAAGGGAAAAAAATTTTGGTCATTCCTGGAATTGAAATTAAAAGCAAAGAAGGAGATATTTTGGGTTTGAATATTAGAACCAAAATTCCTGATTCTCTTTCAGCTAAAGAAACGATTGAAAAAATAATTAAATTTGGTGGTCTGCCGGTGATCGCTCATCCCTTTGACTTTTTTTTAGCTTTCCGAGAAATTGAAAAATACGGAAGTTTTTTTCGAGAAAGGGGAGTGGCAATTGAGGCTTTTAATGCCTCACTTTTTTTTAATTTTTCCAATTTTGAAGCTCAAGAATTTGCCAAAAAGTATAACCTTCCTTTCACTGCCGGTTCTGATTCCCATTCCACCGAATTTATTGGCAAGGCATATCTTGAGATTCCCAAAGAAAATTTGAAAATTGAGGAGGTTTTGGAAGAGATAAAAAAGAAAAATGCCAAAATCTCTTTTGAAAAAATTTCCAACTGGGAAAAATTTGGCGATCATTTGAAAAGAAACATTGCCAAATTAAGAATGAGAAACCTTATAAAATAAAATGTTAGAACAAAAAAGAGAAAAATTTCAAAATCTTTCAATAAAAACTGGTCATTTTTTTTCAAAATTCAGGCTTCATCCAGATTTTTTTACCTTAATTTCACTTCTTTTTGGCTTTTTTTGTTTTCTTTCTCTTTTTAAAAGAAATTTAATTTTGGCAATTTTATTTTTTCTTTTAGCTTCTATTTTAGATTTCATTGATGGGGCAGTAGCTCGGGCTTCGGGAAGGGTGACAAAATTAGGTGCTTATTTAGATACCATTTGCGATCGTTATGTTGAAGCAATGGTTCTTTTTGGCTTTTTATTTTTGCCTTTGCCTGAAATTGTTTTCTCTGTCTACATTTGGATTTTTCTCTCTCTTTTTGGTTCTTTAATGACAACTTATTCGAAATCGGCTGCCAAGGAAAAAGAAATTTTAGAAGAAGAATTAAAAAAAGGTCTTTTAGGAAGACCGGAGAGAATGATTTTAATATTTCTGGCAATGATTTTTGGTATTTTTAACCCTTTTTGGACGGTTTACACTTTAATAATTTTTGCCATTTTAGCTAATTTCACTGCTTTCCAAAGAATATATTTTTGTATCAGAATTTCTAAATTCTGATACAAGCCCGCTCCAATTTTGCCATTGTTTACTAGAAAAGAAGTTAGTAAGGTCAACAGGCTTAGTTAAGTTCTTGCGGTACAGTGGGCGAATAGCCCCGAGCGAGCGAAGCCCCGCTGAGCGGGGCGAAGCGAGGGAGTGTGCCGCCAAAGAGTTACTACGCAAAATTGGGGTGGAATAGTGCGAAATTTTCGAGAAAAATTTCGCCTATGTGCTGTTTTGAAATCTCATTAGGCCCTTTCAACCAAAGAGGCAATTTCTTCCATTACTTTTTGGGTAATTTTTTCTAAAATTTCTTGATATTCAATTGAATCTTCGGCTAAATTTTTGGCCATTTCCAATTCTTCTTCAAAAAAGAGAGGTTTACCAATATTAATTTTGACCTCCCTTTTTATTTTTGGAAAACCAGTTCCCGGTGGCATTAATTCAAAAGTCCCCTTAATTCCTATTGGCAAAATTGGCACCCTGCTTTTCAAAAAAATTTTGGCTATCCCTGGTTTTCCTTCGCCCATTTTTCCATTTCTGGTTCTGGTTCCTTCGGGATATATGATTAAAGAAGCCCCTTTCTTTAGGACTTCGATTGATTTTTCAACCGCCTCTTTTTTTGACTCCTCATTTTTTCGGTGGACCCTGATTACTCCAGCAACAAAATATAAAATGTTTAACAAAATTCGATCAGAACCTTGATATCGATCAATTTGACCAATGTAATGAAATTTTCTCGGGACACAGATATAACCCGTTGCCAATTGATCCAAATGACTGGAATGATTAGGAGCCAAAATGAAGGGACCCTTGGGAATATTCTTCCATCCTTTTACTTCTTTAATAAAAAGAATTTTGACAATCGGCTTTATAAAAATATGGCAAAACCAAGAAACAATTCTATTCATACATTTTAGCGAGATAATTTACAATTTCTTCAATGATCTCCTGACAACTTTTAATTTCTTTAATTCCGGCGGCCGCCAAACCTGCCATCAGAGGGATTTTTTCGATATCACCGCTCGTTATTTTGGCACTGACAATTTTTTCGGCCTTTATCTCTTCAGGAAAAGCCCCTTTTTCTTCTAATTTTTGCCATTCTTCAGAAAGTTGATTTTTAATTACTCGTAAAGGATGACCGGTAAAACGTAAAACAACCTTAATATCCTCGCTTGATGCTTCTAAAATTTTATTTTTATAACTCTCGTGAATTTGACATTCTTTTGAGGCTAAAAATCTAGTTCCCATTTGGATACCATCAGCGCCTAATAAAAAGGCAGCCGAGGCCGTCTTTCCATCATAAATTCCGCCAGCGGCAATTAAGGGAATCGTCTTTAATAATTCTTTTGTTTGAGGAATTAAGCAAAAGATTGTATTTTCTCCGATATGGCCACCAGCTTCCATTCCTTCCACAACTGTTGCCTCAGCGCCATTTTCTTCCATTTTCTTTGCCAATCTTGGCGAAGGAACAACCGGAATGATTTTAATTCCAGCTGCCTGAAAATAGGGGAAAAAGGGGAGGGGATTGCCGCCACCGGTAAAAACAACATCAACTTTTTCTTCAATGATCACTTTGGCTAAATCTTGGACCTTGGGATTTTGTAAATATAAATTTACCCCAAAGGGATTTTTTGTTTTCTCTCTGGTTTTTCCAATTTCTTCTTTTAGCCAAGAAGGAGGCATTAAACCCGAGCCAATCACTCCCAGACCTCCGGCATTAGAAACTGCTGAAACTAAATTCGATTCCGTAATTCCAGCCATTCCCCCCAAAATTATCGGATATTTAATGCTCAAAAGTTTTGTGAATTTATTTTTCTCAAACATTTTATTTTCTCAAATTTATTTTTCCCAATTTATTTTCAAAACCCCTCGCAAAACTTCTCGTGCTGGCGTTTTGAACGATCGTCTAAATTATCAGTATTGGTTATTTTGTTTTCTGTTGGTATTTTTCTTCAAATTCTTTTTTGTCAACAATGGCTACTGAGAATCGGGCCTCGCATTTTAAATCATTAGTGGGAAGGCAAGCGGGTTAGTTCATTTTTCTTAATAAAATTACCTTCTGAGCTGAGACTTTTTCGTTGCCAAAATTAGCCTTACCACTAACCACAATAAAATAAAGGCAATAATAGCCAAAACGACGATTAAAAGCCAAGAGTAGCGTTCAGTAAAGGGTGGCGGAGGAGGTAAAATTTCTTCAAATAACGGATTATTTATTTGGGGTTCTAAATAAACCTGGGGAAGATCTTTTATTTCTAAATAGGGAAAAAGGGCTTCAATATCATACTCTGGGTAACGGGCATTTGGATTTCCATAATAAAGCTTGTAGTTTTTGGAAGGATCATATTTAAATAAAACCTTTCTTAAAATTCCAGAAATAGAGGCAGAGGTAATGTTTATTGGTTTGTCATCTTTGTTGAATATTGTTAATTTCAAATAACGAAAATTGGATTCGGAATAATCAATAATTAATTTTGACCCTGTAAATTTAGGGGTAGAAAAGGAGAAAATAACATCTCGATATTCAATAACTCGCCAATTTTGATTATCATTACTTCCCTCTAAAGCAACTTCCCGACTAAAATTGGTATCGGTTGTTTTAATTTGTAGAGAATTACTAGGAAGACCGCTATTTCCTAAATCCAAGATAATAAAGCTTGTCCTATGCTCTTCATCTATCCCTTGGTTAACTATATGTGTCGGATAGCTAATTTTTCTTGCTGCTATAATTGCTTGCCGATAGATTTCAGCTCCGGTAACCTCAAGGGGTTCTTCTTCTTTTGACATTATTGTTACTTTAAGGTAGCGATAGGTTGATTCTGGATAATCTACATTTGTATTTCGTTGCTTAAATTCGAATTTTGGAGGGGAGTAATCATAAATATGCCCCTTATCATTTAGAACAAACCAATTTTCTTGGTCGTTGCTTCCTTCAACAATTACTTCTCTTCTGAAATTTACTGAAGTTATCAAAATCTTAATTTGATTGTGCAAAATTCCAGTTTCTCCGAGGTCGGCTATAAAAAATTGATACTCCCCTGGAATAAAACTCAGATTTAAAATTTTGCCGGGATGGAATTCTCGAACGTAATATTCTTTTTCAACCAAAAGTTTATAAGGAATTTCCTCTTTTCCATTAGCTATTATTCTGATATCACTCAAATTTGGATTGGCATTTCTAAAAACCTCTTCATCGAAGGGAAACAGAGTATAAGTTTGATATGAAATTTCACCTCCAATTTTAATTTCTTTTTCATGTCGCCATTTTTTAATATCGAAATCGGCAAAAGAAACTTTTAAATTTATTAAAAATAAAAAAGAAAATATAAAGAGAACAAAAAATATTTTTTTCATAAGATTTTTATTCATAATCATGATTCTAATAAAAATTCTTTTATTCTTTCTCGAAATTTCAAATAGAGGTAACCAGTTACAAGTAAAATTATCCCAAGGGTGATATAAGAGGCAACCCGATAAAGCTGGGCCAAGTTCCAGGTATCAAAAAGAAAGACTTTAAATACTATCAGCCATAAAAAGGCTAAACCAGAAATTCTGATCGGCGGATATTTCATAAATATTCCTAGGCAAATTATAATTATTGAATAAACTGCCCAGACAAAAGACAAAGAGAAATTTTGGGCTAAGGTTAAAGCCTTTCCTGGTACATCGAAAAAGATGAGTTTTGCCATAATTAAACCAATGAGAATCAAAGCAGCAACCTGAATAGGTTTATATTTCTTAATTATTCCAATTAGAGATAAAATTATGGCGTACAGGGCCCAGAAAAGGGATAGGGAAAGATTTCGGATAAATCTCAAATTATTAATCTCGAGATTCAATTTCTCAGTTTCTGCTCGAGCAACTTGAGGGTAAATGCCTCTTATTTCTCTAAATCTCGGCTGGAAGTAAAGTATTTTCTGGTCAAAAAAACTAATTATTTCATGGCTAAAAATCCATAAGGTAAGGAAATTAGCTGAAAGCAAAAGAGTTGGTAAGGCAAATTTTTCTTCTTCTCTCAATTCTTTCTGGCCTCGCCACCAGATATAAGAGGCAAAGTAAAAAGCTAAAATTCCAAGAAAGAAGACGAAAAATCTTTTATTAAGAATGGGTATAAATTCTTGTCCCCAGGCCATATCAAATCCTAAAAGTCTGATTATCACCAATAAAAAGATTAAAAGAGAAAAAGCCCTCAAACGATAACTTCTCAAATAAAAACCTAACCAAGAAAGAACAATTCCTTCAACTGCCCAGGCAATAGTGATCCAGTATTGTTTTAATTGAATTGGTATGGCAACGGTCAGGAAGACTAAAGAAATCCCGGCTAAAAACAGGGTTAAATAAGGATCTTCTCGATTTCTCAAATGAGCTAAATAGGCAAGGAGAAAGTAAAACAAGGCTAAAATTATAGCAAAAAATCCCATCCAGTCTTTATAATCTTTAACTAAAAGCCCATAGCTCCAAAAAAAATAAATGGCAGCATTCATTGTCATTAAAGCTAAATCTGACCCTTCGGCTCTTCTTCGATTGATCAGGTGATAGAAAATGGTAATGAAAGCAAAAAGGAAGAAAAAAATAGTCAGGGCAAATTCGGTATAAGCAAGCTTTTCTGGTTTATAAAGACTGGCAAACCAGACTCCAAAAGAGAGATAGGTAAAGAGAAATCCAAAAAAGGAAAGTGATCTCCAATTTTTAAAGAAGGAGATAGCTAAAATTCCAAGGTTTAAGAGAACGATATAAGCCAAAATTATATTTTGGTTTGCTTCAATATTTCTTACTCCCAACATAAAAGGAGTGAAAAAGCCACCAATAATTCCAATAAAGGCAATGGCAGAAGCATTATATCTTATTGACAAGGCTGCGGCTGCCAAAGTGACAACAATCATAAAAAAGAAGGCCGGAACCAAACCAATGAGTTGATATAAATTAAAAGCGGCAAATATCGATAAATACAAAATAGCAATTCCGCCACCGGTTAGAGTCTGAGCATATTTTCGATAGCGATCTTTCAAATATTCTCCAAAACCTATTAATATCATTCCGGCAATGAGGCCACCGATTATCCTCCCAGTCGGACCTATGCCCCATTTGTCGATAGCATACTTTAAGAAAAAGCCTATCCCAATTATGATTGCTGCTATTCCAATTCTAACTAACCAATTTCCACCCATTATTCTTTCTATATCTATTGGCTTAGTTGGAATGGCAGGTATTTCTTCATAGGGAGGCGGTGGAGGAGGAGCAGGTAGTGGGGGTGGAGGAGGAACCCCTTCTAAATTCCTGATTCTTAATTCTTGATTCTTTGATTCCTTTCTTAGACTTTCGATTTCTTTTTTTAACTCTTCAATTTTTTGTAATAATTCGTTGTTTAGATTCATAAGATTTGTGGCATGAACTACATCTGCCAAAAATTATTTAATGATATCACAATCATCTTAATCCGGCAAAAAATAAAAACAAAAGAAATAGGCCGATTACGATCAGAATAAAGGGTAAAATTAAGAAAAATAAAAGACCTCTAGCAAAATAATGTCTTCTTCGCCAAAAATAAAAGATTCCAAAAATTTCGGCAATTAAAATTCCTAGCGGAAAGATCCAGAAAAGATATCTAAAGGGGTATATAAAAAATCCTAAAATTCCAAAAAACAAATATATCCCTAAACCGATTACAATAGGAGCAAAAAATCCAGCTAGGAAATCTAAAATTTTTTCTCCAAAATTTGTATAAATTTTTATAGTTTTAAAATCCCAAAAATTTGTTTTTCTTGCTACTCCTGGAGGCGTAGGGGGAATCGATACTCCTTTGTAAACGATTCTTATTCCTTCTTCAATTTGGTCTTTTGGATATCCTGCCTCAATTAACCTCTTTTTTAAAACCTCTTGAGGAAATTTATCTTCATTCTCTTTAAGATAATTTATAATATTTTGATTAACCATAATTTTTAAATTTCATCAAATTTATCAGCATTTTTTATATTTTTCTCCGAATTCTTTTTTGTCAACAATGGCTACGGAAAAACGACCTTCGGCTTTTAAATCATTTTCAATCAGGGCTTGACCCTTAATTCGAGCTGTTTTTGTTTTCTCGCCAACTGGATAAATTCCCAAGACTTCGGCTTTTAAAATAATTTTTTCTCCTGGAAAAATTGGTTTTAAAAATTGAACTGATCTGATATCGTAGGCCAAAAAATGATAATTTCTGTGCTCCTTTCCTATTTTTTTCCTCAATAAAATCGTTGCCAGTTGACCCAAGGCCTCCAAAATCAAAACCCCAGGCATTATTGGGAAATCAACAAAATGGCCCTTAAAATAATAATCATCGGGCCTTGTCTGATAAGAACCTGAAATTTCATTTTCCGAAGTTGTCTCCGCCTCATCGACAAACAAAAAGGGCTCAGAATAGGGAATTATTTCCTTGATTTGATTTTTATTTAGCTTCATAAAAATTTGCCAGAGAACCGTTCTCTACAATGCTATAATGCTAGTCCTCCAGTGATTTCAATGACTGCTCCAGTAACAAATGAAGATTCATCTGAGGCTAAAAAGGCAACGACATTTGCCACTTCCTCTGGTTTTCCAAATCGGCCAAGACAAGTTAATCTTTTTGCCGTCTCTCTTACTTGTTCTGGCATCGTTTCTATCATTCTGGTTTCAATTAAACCCGGACAAACTGCATTAACCCTCACTCCAAATCTACCCAATTCCTTTGCCAAAGATTTGGTAAATCCCAAAATTCCGGCTTTTGATGCGGCATAATTTGTCTGACCAAAGTTTCCTCTTTCTCCGACAATTGAAGAAATGCTGACAATTTTCCCTTGATTGGGGATTAGAAGGGGCAGAGCCAATTTTGTGCAATTGAAAACACCGGTTAAATTGACATCAATTACTTTTTGCCATTCTTCTTTTGTCATCTTGGCTAAGGTTCTGTCGGCAATAGTTCCGGCATTATTTACCAAAACATCCAACCGGCCAAATTCTTTTTGAATTTGACCCATCATTTTTTCCACCTCCTCATATTTTGAGATATCGGCCAAAAAATACCTTGTTTGAACCCCTTCTTTTTTGAATTCTTCGACTATCTTTTTTAATTCTTCTTCGGCCTGAGGAATATCGTTTAAAGCCAATTTTGCCTTATCTTTGGCAAACTTTTTGGCAATGGCTAACCCAATCCCCCTCGAAGCCCCGGTGATTAGCACGACTTTATTTTGAAAATTGTACATATTATTTTAGTTTTTAATTTCTAATTTTTTGCGACCTTTTTACCGAAGCTGTTGTACGAAATTACGAATTTGCAGCTTCGGATACGAATTGTTGAACTGTTTAGCTGGCGATTTTCCAGAAATTTTTCCGATCGAGGAGAAGTAAAATCAAGGGAATTATCAAAGGGATTGAAAGTACAGAAAGGCCCCAAAGAATACTGTGAACATGACCAAACGGATCCACATAACAGTTTCTGAGAAAACACTCAGGGTCAGTCAAAACTATACTCAAAATTAAATACCAAGGAAAAGCTAATACTATTGATCCTATTGTAGAGAAAATTATAACTACCCACCAAGCCCATTTTTCACGTCCTAAAATGGAAACTCCTATTAAAATCCAAATTAGCCAAAACAGCCAAATAACAAACTCCGAGAGAGTGAAATACGATCTTCTCATTGCCGACGTAAACATAAGCAATAGAACTATTTCTACACTCCCGAATATTATCATCGACCAGGCAGCAATTTTTGTTTTTATTGGAAATGGAAGTTTTTCAATTAATACAGATATCTCAGTTGGTTTGAGGGTAGTTTTCCAGAAATTTTTACGATCGAGAAGGAGAAGAATAAGAGGGGCGAGTGTAAAAAATGGGAGGAGTATAATAAATTTGAATGGTAGATACCACTCAAAAATAAAAAGAGAAACAATCGCCGTCGTTCCCGCAGCAAGATACCAGGCCCATTTTTTCCTTTTGAATAGAAAGAGGGCTGGAAGAAAGAAAAATAAACTAGATAAACCCCAAAATATAATCTCATCTACAATGCCACCTAAATCTATCGGAGCACCAACCGCCATAGATGTAATCCTCTCATTAATCGTGATAACGCCCTCAATAGAAATTATTACTCCTATCATTATCATCCACCAGGCGGCAATTTTTGTTTTTATTGGAAGAGAAACTTTTTCCATAAATTTTATTTTTTATAATTTTCGACTTTTGTAAATTTTGTCTCTCCGATCAATGACATAAACTACGATCTGATTTTTATCCCATTCTACTTTGTAGATAATTCTCCAATTACCAACCCTGAGTTTGAAAAACCCTCGCCATTCGCTACCTAATGCCGAGGGAGTAATTTTATCGAAATTATTTTGAAGCCAATCTAACTTCCCAATAATTCTTTTTTGTAAATTTTTATCTAACTTTTCTAAATCGTCTTTTGCTTTCGATGTAAAATTCAAACTCCATTTTGACATAAAAATTATTGATATTTTCTCTTAATTTCCTCAAAAGGAATGAGTTTTTGTGGACGTTCTCTAAGACGTTTTTTAACCCATTCTCTCAATTCAAAACCGAAATCAGGGTTCCTTAGAACTTCCTGAATAGTTTCAATGGTAGTCCTTCGGATCAAATTATTGATTCTTCGATTTAATGTAATTGTTTTTTCCATACAATTTCATTATATTCTTTTTAAATTTTTCTGTCAAAATTCTTTATGACGCGATTTTCCAGACACATAGGCATCGCTTTGCGATGCACTATTCCACCCTAATTTTGCGGGGTCAATCAATGACGAGGCACTCATCTTCGACTCGGGTCTATTCGACCACTGCCTCGTGAAAG
>Ga0066637_10003295_pt1 | contig 10840 bp, 9 predicted proteins | sample CryGeyCG2014_020_FD_62737 | JGI IMG/M metagenome (GOLD analysis project Ga0066637, IMG submission 62737) | Groundwater microbial communities from aquifer - Crystal Geyser CG08_land_8/20/14_0.20 | ecosystem: Environmental > Aquatic > Deep subsurface > Groundwater | place: USA: Utah: Grand County...
AGAATTATAGCTTGGTTGATGAGTAGAAAAGCCAGAGAAGCAGCTTTAAATAGGATTAATCCACGAGCGAGAAATAGAAGTCTTCTTCCGTCAATTGACCGTGAATTAGGCTTTTATGAAATTGCAATAGTGACAAGAGCGGGGCAAGCAAAAGCTTTAGGACTTAAAAACAAAGGTCATTTAGGCGTAGGTGCAGACGCGGACGTAGCCATTTACAACGTGAATCCAGAAACAATAGACCCTTCCAGAAAGTACAAGACTGTAAGAAAAGCGTTCAAACAGGCCGCCTACACCATTAAAAGCGGAGAAATAGTTGCCAAGAACGGAGAAATACTAAAGCCTGTTGAAGGCGCCACCATGTGGCTCGACGTTCAAGTCTCCAACCCCATAGAAATAACCGATGAAATGAAAAAGAGATTCAGAGCATACTGGACAGTTGAATACGAAAATTACCCAGTAACAGAAAAATATCTTAAAGTGTCACACCCAATAACCGTAAAAGCGAATGTTTAACATGATAAACCTTTACCCCCTGAAAAAATTCAGGTTTCCAGTAATAGCTGAGTGTGTAAGCCCAGACATTTTCCAAGGCAAAAACCAGAAAGAAATAGAAGAACTGAAAGTTTGGGAAGGAAACAAACAGAAGAGACTTGGAGAACTATTCAAGGTTGAGCAAAACAGAAAAGAACAAGAAACAACCATAACAGTCTATGGAGACGTAAGCAAGGTTAGAAGAATAGGAGCATACATGACAGACGGAGAGATAATAATTCAAGGAGATGCAGGCATGCACCTTGGAGAGGAAATGAAAGGCGGAAAAATAACCGTGCACGGAAACGTTGCAGGATGGGCTGGCTCAACGATGAAGGGCGGCACAATCGAAATCCACGGAAACACCAGCCACTATCTAGGTGCACCATACCGCGGAAGCAACAGAGGCATGCGTGGAGGAAAAATAACCGTCTACGGAAACGTTGGAAACGAAGCAGGAACTTACATGAGGAAGGGCATAATAAAAATTTACGGCAATGCAGGCCAATTTGCTGGTTTGAGGATGCACAATGGAACAATTTTCGTTCAAGGAGATTGTGAAGAAAGAGCAGGAGCATGCATGACTGGCGGAAAAATAGTTGTCGGAGGATTCTTGCAGTCAGTTCTACCAACCTTTACAATTGAAAGCGTCAAAAAGAAAGTCAAAATCGAAGAAAAAATCGTTAAAGGTCCCTTCTACCTTTTTCTCGGAGACTTAACAGAAAATGGAAAAGGCAAACTTTATGTCTTAAAAGAGAAAAATCCCCAATTAACTAATTATGAACAGCTTCTCTAAACATGAGGTGGAGAGAAAACCTGTTGAAAGATGGATTAAGCGTAAACAGTTTAGGGTGGAAGCTACTAGAAGAAATGGTTGAAAGACCAGATTATTATGGGATTATTGTTGAAAAAACAAGTTCTGGAACAACCATTGTGGATGCTGGGATAAAGGCTAAAGGTGGATTTCAAGCTGGAAAAATCATAACGGAAATATGCATGGGCGGCTGTGCAAAAACAGAAATAACCTACAGAAAATACGGAAAACTTGAACTTCCATCAATATTCGTTTACACAGACCATCCGGTAATCGCAACATTAGGTTCGCAGTATGCAGGCTGGCAAATAAAAGAGGGAGACTATTTCGCAATAGGTTCTGGACCAGCAAGAGCCCTTGCACTAAAACCTAAGGAAATCTACGATAAAATTGGATACAGCGATGTTTCTGACAAAGCAGTCGTCGTTCTAGAAACAGATAAACATCCCCCAACAAAACTGTTGGAACGTTTCAAAAAGGAATGTAACGTTTCCTCGGAAAACTTGGCAGTGATTTTAGCTCCTACAGCCAGCATAGCTGGCGCAACACAAGTTTCAGGTAGAATAGTTGAAACTGGAATTCACAAACTTGACAGGCTTGGGTTAAATCCAAAAGCAATATTATATGCTTGGGGATGTGCACCAATCCCTCCCATTCACCCAAAGTTTATAGAAGCAATGGCGAGAACAAACGACGCAATCCTCTTTGGAGGAGTAGCCTACTATGTTGTTGAATATGAAGATGAAGAAGAATTGCAACACATAGTTAGTAAAGCTCCATCCAACGCCTCTGAAGCTTATGGAAAGCCCTTCATTGAAATCTTCAAGAAAGCAAACTACAACTTTTACAAAATCGACCCAAACCTCTTTGCACCAGCCGTTTTGATCGTGAACAATGTGAAAACTGGTATGATCTTCAGGGCTGGAGAAATTAATGTTGAAGCATTAGAGAAATCTTTAGGTCCTTAATTTCGATTCGCTTGCTTTAAGCTTTGGGATTATGTGTGGTTTTGTGAAAAATCTACCTACAAAGTCGCTGAAACCGTGATTTCCAATTAAAGCAGCCATCAGAAAGCTTATTATGACAACTTCACCGATGGCTTTGGGCAATATATACACGAGGAATGTGAATGCGCCTCCACTTCCCAGGAAAAACGGCATTAGATAGGCAAAATAAGCATAAGTGAAGAGGCATTCTGGAATATAAGCCAAAAGAGTTGCTGGAACCGCAAAAAGGGATGAATGCTGTCTCTTTCCTAAACCCAAACCTTTCGAGATAATTCCAGCAGTCAACCCCGTCAATCCTTTTCCCAGCGGCAAACCAAACAAGCCCAGCCATGAACCCATACCCATGGGACCAAACATTATTCCAGGCATTATTCCCACGAAAAGTCCTGAAATGAAGCCAGTTAAGGGGCCGCCGTAAAATCCTGCAATGCAAGCGGCTACAAGAGAGAAGTCAATGGCTATTCCGTAACCAAGATTTCCAGTATAATAGGAGATTGCAAACAGCACGTTCCCAAGAACACCCATCATTACCGTGAATGAAACTGTTTTTGCGTCCATTGTTTTCATCTCGATCTGCAGTATGAAAAGTCTTATGGGTTATTATTTAAGAGTAACTACTCAAAAAAGAGTATAGTTATTGCAAGAAAAACCTGAAAAATAAATATATCTTGTTATACGTATTTCTTTACTGGGGAACTCGTTGTCGGAACCTCTAAAATTCTCTTCAAACGAAGTCAAAGGGTGGCTTGAAAGAGAAACTGATTCAATTTTTATTCCAGTTAATGAAAAGGCTCAAAAACTGATTGATGAAATGAAAAAGGTTCTTGAGAATCTTGCAGATGTTTGTAAAGTGTTGCTAGAGAATAGCAGTAAAGAGATTGAGAAAAGAAGCAGAAAAACCTATGGCAAATCCCGAGCATTAAACAAACTGGCAAAGCTATTCCTCAAAAGAATACAGCAGATTGAAGTTTCAGACAAAGTCTCCTATGACAACTTCCACGATTTCATCCAAGAAACTCGAAAAGCATTTACAGTAACCGAAGTTGACATTAGAAACTGGTTTCCGAGAATATCACCTTTCTTCATCATGGACAGAAGAAAATTTCTAGGAGTCTTCGAAAAAGCAAAGGAATCCCTGAAAGAGCTTCAAAATTTCCTGACAAAAGAGTATGTTAAAACTAAAACCTTAGAAGACACATTCCAAATTATCGACAATCTTTTAGCTCTTCAAGGACAACTGGCAGATTTAGAAGCCCGTATAAAGAAAAATGAAACCGAAAAGGCTTCAATCGAAAAGGAAATAGTTGAAACACAACAAAAAATAATGGATTTAAAAAATAGAGAGAGCTTGACTCAACTGAATCAAATAGGCATAGAAATAGGAAAACTGCGAAAGGAAGTAAAACATAATCTGCGACATCTACGAAAACCATTCATAAAATTGCAGTCACAAGTCTTCCGTAAAGGCGGTTTAACACCAGAACAGTTAGAGAAACTCAATCACTACATTGAAGATTCCTTCGATGCTTTTGCAGCTGAAGAAGCAGGATACCCAATTTTAGAGCAAATTCTCAAAAAACTAGCTGGCTCCATGTCTGAGGGAAAACTGAAACTGAAACGTGACAGAAAACGAAAAGCACAACAAGACATAAACAAAATTTTTAACAAGAACTCTTTAGATGGTCTTCATCAAAAATGCCGTGAGACAATAATTCGAAAAAAGCAGATTTCAACCTCAACCGAAACAGCAAAAATAAAAGAAAACCTCTCGAAGCTTCAGGAAGAGCTTAAGAAATTGAAAAAAGGAAAAAAGCGGATCGAATTGGAAAAAAATACCACAGAACGAAAATCACATGAAACACTGGACAGAATCCAGAGTCGGAAAAAGGAAATAGAGGAAAACGTTTTCGATTTTATGAGCAAAAGAATCCTTATCGAAGTCTAAGGTGCAATAGTTGCAGACAGACCCCTCGCAAATCATCAAAGAAGCCCTAGAAACTCAAAGCGAAGATTTCACCCGATTGATTGAAGAAACTGTGCAATTACTTGCCAAAGAAAATGGCCAAGTTGGAAGCTTCAACATTGTAGGTAGACTTGCTGAAATCAAACCTTTGGGCCAAGCGGTGGTAATCAGCGATTTACATGGAGACTTGGAAAGCCTAATTCAAATCCTCAAAGAAACAAGTTTCCTGCAGAAAATGAACCAGAACAGCAAGGCAATTCTAATTTTTCTTGGCGACTATGGCGATCGCGGCATTTACTCCGCAGAAGTCTATTACGTTGTCTTAAAGCTGAAGCTTCTATTTCCAGAGCAAGTGATTTTGATGCGTGGAAACCATGAAGGACCAGAAGACCTTCTAGCTTCTCCACACGATTTACCGACGCAGTTTCAAGCAAGATTCGGAGAAAAATGGAGGGACGCCTACTCAAAAATCCGAGAACTATTCAAACATCTCTATAACGCAGTGGTTGTAGAAGAGCGTTACCTAATGATTCATGGAGGCCTACCATCACAAGCAAAAACATTAGAAGACTTCGCCTACGCACATATCAAACATCCAAAACAAAGACTGCTTGAAAACATGCTCTGGAGCGACCCAACCGACACGATAAAGGGAACATGTGAATCCCCAAGAGGTGCGGGAAAACTCTTCGGCGAAAACATAACAAATCAAGTGTTAAGGAGATTCAACGTTAAAATCTTGATAAGAGGACACGAGCCCTGCAGAGACGGCTTCAAAATCAACCACAGAGGCAAAATCTTAACTTTATTTTCACGAAAAGGCCCGCCGTACTCCAATATTCATGGCGCTTATTTGAATGTTGAACTTTCCCAAAAATTCGAAAACGCAGAGAAGCTGAAACCTTTCATTCACACGTTTTAGGATGCCTTTACCCAGAAACTTTAAGAACATAATCCTCAGCATTTTCCACAGACAAAGACGGAAGGTTCATTTTTGAAAATTGGAATATTAACACAAAATGAAAACTCTTGGAGTTCAACTCAACTTCGAGAAGCACTGGCTAAACGTAATATCCAACATGTTTGCTTTAGATTTCCACAGCTGATCGCACGTGTCGGCTACAAACCATACTTGAATGTTGGCAATATCAGAATTGTGGAAGAGCTGGATGCCTTAATAATTCGCCCTATTGGTCGAGGCTCTTTGGAAGAAATAGTTTTCAGAATGGACATCCTACACCGCCTTGAACGTTTAGGCTTATATGTTATAAATCCGCCTGAAGCCATTGAGCACTGCGTTGACAAATACGCTATTTTGGCAATTTTGGAAGATAATGACATACCTGTTCCACGTACAGCAGTAACCGAAAACGTTGGCGAATCATTAAAGGCTTTTCATGAATTAGGCGGAGACGTCATTGTCAAACCGATTTTCGGTTCAAGAGGAATAGGGTCAACAAGAGTTACGAATTCAGAAGTTGCCGCCACAATTTTCAAAGCAATAACATTCTATCACGGCATAGTCTACCTTCAAGAGTTTGTTCCCCACGGCTTTTCTGACATCCGCGCCTTTGTCATAGGCAACCGTGTTGTTGCAGCAATGAAACGTGTTGCAAACACTTGGAAAACAAATTACAGCCAAGGAGCCAAACCAATTTCAATAAAGCTTGACACTGCACTTGAGGAGATGGCTGTGAAATCCGCAAGTGTTGTTGAATGCAAAATTGCTGGTGTAGACATCCTTGAAAGCTCTAAAGGGCCTCTTTTTGTTGAGGTTAACAGTCAACCAGGATGGAAAGGCTTGCAGTCAGTTACAAGTTTCAACGTTGCCGACGAAATCGTAAGTTTCATCCTTTCAGAATTGAAAAAGTAAGTCATTTCTGGAAGCCAGTTATAGTGAAGATTAAAATTTGTAAAAGCCAATGCTTCAGCTAAAAAAGAAAAAAAGGATAGAAAGTGGAAGCTACATATAGATTTCAAGTAAATCTCTTTTTAGCAGTATGTACATTACGATGGCACTGACAATAAATTCTGGAACAAGATAAGTCGCATTGTAAGCAGCAGAGTAAGCAATAACATTCCAGCCTTCCCATGCATATTGCCCGAAGAAGATTACGCCGGATGTGAAATGACAGATGAATCGTCCGGCAATTCCTACTCCTACTCCTACAATTGGATGCTTTTTAAATGCGCCAGCAAGACCCAACGCACCAAAAGCCAGAGGATAATCCAACACAACTTGGGTAGGATAGTAGATCTCGCCGGAAATAGCCATATGCACCAGTCCGTAGACTAATCCAGCTTCTACTCCCCATCGAGGACCTCGCCTTAACGCAAACCACAGTAAAGGCACCATGCTTGCTAGAGTTATGCTACCACCTTGCGGCAGTTTCAAGAAAGGAAGATACAGCTTGCTTATAATATAAAGCGCGTTTGCCAAGGCGATGAAAACAATAGCTTCCGCAAGTATTTTAGTATCTGCAACACCCATAAACGGTGCTTGTTTTTCCATTCTTTATTTTTCCCTCCGCCAGTATTATCTGGGTCAGGTTCTAAGGGTCGACGGTGTTCAACCGTCCTCTCAGCCGGGTCACAAATCCCAGCTCCCCCAAACCTTCCGAGGGTAACTGTTATTTAGCTGTATATTTATTTTTCCTAAGGTCTAAGCATGTTCAGGATGTTGCAATAAATGAAACAGCCGCTGCCTAAGAAATTTGATATTCTTGAAGTTGAAGAGAAGTGGCAGAAGAAATGGGAAGAGATGGGTGTCTATCGTTTTGACTGGGAGGATAAGAAACGCACAACATTCAGTGTTGACACTCCACCGCCTTATCCTTCAGGTGAATTCCACATGGGATTGGTCCTCAACTGGACATACTTCGACATAGTAGCCAGATACAAACGCATGAGAGGCTACAATGTTTATTTCCCTCAAGGATGGGATTGCCATGGCTTGCCCACTGAGGTTGAAGTAGAGAGGCTGCATAAGATTAAAAAAACTGATCTTCCACCAGACCAGTTTCGAATGCTTTGCGAGAAGCTCGTGGGTAAAAACATCAGCGCTATGAAGAAAGCGATTACCAATCTTGGCTGCTCAATTGATTGGACGACAGAGTATAAAACAATGGACCCTGACTATTGGAGACGCACACAGCTCTCTTTCGTTCTTCTCTATAAGAAAGGGTTCATTTACCGTGGAACGCATCCGGTAAACTGGTGTCCAAGATGTGGAACTGCCATAGCAGATGCGGAAGTGGAATACGAAACAAGAACCGCACAACTACATTATATTAACTTTAAACTTGAAGACGACGGCTTCCTAACAGTAGCCACAACGAGACCAGAACTCATCCCGGCATGCGTAACCGTAGCTGTGAGTCCACACGATGAACGTTACAAACAATACGTTGGAAAAAAAATTCACGTACCAACCACAAACAGAACAGTAGAAGTCATAACCGATGACCTTGTAGACCCAGAATTCGGAACGGGCGTTGTAATGATATGCACATATGGAGACAAAGCAGACGTGAAAAGCGTGGCGAAACACAAACTGCCAGTCATAACGTGCATTGATGAAAACGGTAGAATGACCCAAAACGCTGGAAAATACGCTGGAATGACGACTGAAGAAGCTAAAAAAGCTATAATTGACGACTTGAAAAAAGAAGAATTACTGGAAAACATTGAACCAACCAATCAAGAAGTAAGTGTTTGCTGGAGATGCCACACTCCAATAGAAATCCTTGAAAAAGAACAATGGTTCATGAAAACACGTATCCTCGGCAGTCAGGTAGAAAAAAACGCTTTAGAAATCAGGTGGTATCCCGATTACATGAAATACCGCCTAATAGACTGGGCAAAATCGCTTGAATGGGACTGGGTAATATCGCGACAAAGAGTGTTCGCAACACCAATACCAATATGGTACTGCAAAAAATGCAACGAAATAATTCTCGCCGAGCCGAATTGGCTACCGATAGACCCACGCACAGAAAATCCAAGAATCGACAAATGTCCGAATTGCGGCTCAAAAGAATTCAAGCCAGAACGAGATGTCTTGGACACGTGGTTTGATTCGTCCATAACATGTGCGGTTCACGCTGGCTGGCCTGATAGAGAGGATTGGAAGCGGCTTTTCCCTGCTGATGTGCATCCTTCTGGTGTGGACATCATCCGAACGTGGGCATACTACTTAATGGTTAGGCACTTGGCTCTCTTCAACGAAAAACCCTACAAAAGCTGCTTAATCAACGGCATGGTTTTAGGGACAGATGGACGTTCAATGCACAAGTCATTCGGCAATTACGTAGCCTCGAAAGAAGTTTTCTCAAAATATGGGGCGGACGCAACAAGACAGTGGGTTGCTGGTGGTGGAGCTACGGGTTCAGATATACCATTTCGCTGGCCAGATGTCGAATACGGTTGGCGCTTCCTGATTAAGTTGTGGAATGCTGCACGTTTTGTATGCAACCAGTTGAAAGACTATGAGTCAAAGGAAAATGTGAAGTGTGTACTCCAGCCTCTGGACAAGTGGATTCTAAGCAAGGCTGAAAAGCTGACGAAGAAAGTGACTGATGCTCTGGAGACGTGCCAGTTCAACATTGCTATGGAGGAAATTCGCAACTTCACGTGGCATGTTTTCTGCGATTGCTATATAGAAGCTGTAAAGGACAGGTTGTACAAGCCGGATTTCTACGGAAAAGAGAAGAGAGAAGCAGTGCAATACATGTTATATACAGTCTTGTATAGGATTCTGCAGCTTCTGGCACCAATAACGCCTCACGTAACAGAAGAAATTTACCAGATAATGTATGCCGAGGAAAAGAGCCGCAAAAGTATTCATCTGTCTCCTTGGCCAACTCTCAATGAAAAACATGTAGATGAAGAAGCAGAAAAGCGTGGAGACTTAATAATGGCAGTAATAACCGAAATTAGAAGGGAAAAAGCCGAAAAACATATGCCATTGAACACGCAAATTAAAAAACTGATAATATACGCTGGAGGAAAAGACACGGCAGAAATAATTATGGAAGGCAGAGAGGATATATCTGGCACATGCAAAGCTGCAAACATCGAAGTTCTGCCTAAGAAGGGGGAAGGTAGAGAAATTAAGCCCTACAGCGATATCCAATTTCTTGCTAAATATTAAGTGAACTCTGGAAGCGACAAAAAGTGAGAAAGGTTGGAATAATCGGATGCGGTGCAATCGGCACCGTAATCGCAAGAGCAGTTGAAAGAGGAACAGTTGAATGTGACGAGTTAGTTCTTTATGATCGGAATATGGAGAAATCTGAAAAGCTCAAGAAGTCGCTGCACTTTCCCGTCACGGTTGTTAAGAGCCTTGAAGAACTGATTAAACTTAAACCCCTAGTCATTGTGGAGGCAGCATCACAGCAAGCAGTTAGAGATTATATAAACAAAATCTTGGCGGAAAACATTGAATTAATAGTCATGAGTGTAGGAGCCCTTCTGGATTTAGATGTAAAAAGCAAAAAGATCCACATACCATCAGGAGCCATCGGCGGTCTAGACGCCATTTCTAGTGCAGCATTAGCAGGAGTAGATGAAGTCATTTTAACTTCTAGAAAGAATCCTAAGGCTTTGGAAATGGATAATAGCGAAGAAAAAACAGTTTATGAGGGAGCTGCTGAAGAAGCTGTTAGGCTTTTTCCAAGAGAAATGAACGTCGCAGCCACATTGGCTTTAACGACTCAACCAGAAAAGGTGAAGGTGAAAATAATTTCAGACCCAAAAGTGCACAGAAACGTCCATGAAATCAAAATCAAATGGAAACACGGCAACATGTTTCTAAAATTTGCAAATGATCCGCATCCAGAAAACCCAAAGACAAGCGCACTTGCAGCATGGTCCGCAATAAGCTTACTAAAACAAACCCTAGAGATAGTACACAACAAGAACATGACCTGACGTTGTTCCATATACAATGCGGGTCTATCTGCGCCTACACAAGAGTTCGCTAAAGTATTTGTCGGGAGCTTTGCATGTTCTGGCAGAGCGTTGTAAATATGTCAATTAGATTTTAGGAAAACATTTAGCTTTAGGGCTTCATTCCCGTTCCTGCGTCTATCCAGAGTTTTTCACCTATCTTTTTGTAACCGATTTTTTCGTAAACTCTGATTGCTGAGTGATTGTCTGACCTCACAAACAGTGCTGCTGCCTCCGCGTTTTTTAAAGCCTCTTCCGTTACTGCTGATGTGGCTAATGTTGCATATCCTTTGTTTCTATGTTTTGGATGTGTGTAGACCCCGCCTATCATCCAAACCTGTGGTAACTGAATGAAAGAGCCAGCGTAAGAAATCAGTTCGTCGTTTACGAAAACTCCGTAAATTGGTTGCTTACTTATCAGTTCAACGTATTTCTTAACTGTGGCTGTGGTACGGTTCTTTCGACTTGAGAGAAGCATTGCAAACTTTGAAGCGTCATCCTCAGTATACAATCTACGCAGAAGTTTCGATTTGAAAAAACTGGGTTCATCCTTTTTAACAAGCATCCAATCTTCAA
>Ga0066637_10003296_pt1 | contig 10840 bp, 10 predicted proteins | sample CryGeyCG2014_020_FD_62737 | JGI IMG/M metagenome (GOLD analysis project Ga0066637, IMG submission 62737) | Groundwater microbial communities from aquifer - Crystal Geyser CG08_land_8/20/14_0.20 | ecosystem: Environmental > Aquatic > Deep subsurface > Groundwater | place: USA: Utah: Grand County...
CCAGCCTTAATAAACTGACTCAGATAGTTTTCCGGGTTTTCAATCATCAAGTGAATATCAAAGGGGAGATTAGTCTTATCTCTTAATGAGGCTACAACTGGAGGTCCAAAAGTTAGGTTGGGAACAAAATGTCCATCCATAATATCAAAGTGAAAAAGGTCACATCCTCCTTTCTCTAATCTTCTTATCTCTTTCCCTAATTGAGAAAGGTCAGCACACATCAAAGAAGGAGCAATCTTCACCCCGCAAGATTGCTCCGTCCTTTGGGCTCGGCCAAGCGATCTCCCAGAGTTTACTTTTCTACCCTCCAAATAACTTCTCCTCTACCAACCTGCAGATAATATGACCGATAGTTATATGTCCTTCTTGAATTCGGGCCGTATCTAAGGAGGGAACACATAAGATTAGGTCAACTACTCTTCTTAGCTTACCTCCTCTTAAGCCAGTCAAACCGATAGTCTTGACTCCTATTTCTTTAGCTGCCTTTACTCCCTCAACTACATTCAAAGAATTCCCACTTGTTGAAATGCCAATAACTACATCTTTCTTATCAGCCAGAGCTTCTACCTGGCGAGCAAAGATAATCTTAAAGTCATAGTCATTACCCAAAGCTGTTAAGATAGAAGTATTGGTAGTTAAAGCAATAGAAGATAAGGCTTTGCGCTCTTTCTTAAACCTTCCTACCAATTCAGCGGCAATATGTTGAGCATCAGCAGCACTTCCTCCATTACCAAATAATATTACCTTCCCCCCCTTCTTATAACAACCAATGACTATCTCAGCCGCTTCCTTTATCTCTTTAATCAACCTTTTTGCCATTTCTTCTTTTAACTTAGAACTTTCTCTTAACTCCTGGAGAATAACCTCCTCCACCTTTTCCCCCTTCCGGTAGGAGGGCATTTATGCCCGATATTGTGGGAAAGGTCTCCTGACCTTTGGAGTGCATTGACCATGTCAATGCATGCAACAACAGCTTTGTGCACTCCAAAAAGGGTTGACCCCTGATTAAATCAGGGGCATCAGGAGATGTCTCCCACCTGCCTGAAGGCACTCCTACCGGTGATTCTGTCTTCTGTCGTCTGTCCTCTGTCCTCTGTCTTCTGTCGTCTGTCCTCTGTCTTCTGTCGTTTGTCCTCTGTCTTCTACCTTCTGTCTTCTGTTAGAACCAAAGTTGCTGCCCCAATAATTCCTACATCATCACCCAACTTTGCTGGGACAATTTCTACTACCTTAGCTAAGGCTGGCATTGCTCGCTTATAAGCAACTTCTCTCACTGGCTTAAACAACAAACTCCCCGCTTTAGTCACTCCCCCTCCTAAGACCACCCTTTGGGGATTAAAGACATTAATTACATTAGCAACTCCAATACCCAAAAATTCAGCACTCTTTCTTACTACCTCCAAAGCTTTTCTATCCCCTTTCTTTGCTGCCTGAAAGACTAACTCGGCACTGACCTTCTTTAAATCTCCTTTAGCCAATTCTAAGATTAAACTCCCTGACCCTTTTATCTTCTGCCTCTTTTTCTTAGTCCATAGTCCATAGTCCATAGTCTTTTTTGTTCTTTGTGGACTATTGACTATTGACTGTTGACTATTGACTATCCCTGTCCTCCGTCTTCTGTCTTTAGAGAGAGCCTCCCGGGCCCAACGAGCAATAGCTGTTCCTGAAGAATGAGCCTCCAGGCAACCTCTTATTCCACAACCACATAAAGGACCCTCAGGGTCTATAGTCATATGCCCAATCTCACCTGCATTATAGTTAGTTCCCCGATATAACTTTCCTCCAATAATTATTCCTCCTCCAATGCCGGTGCTAATAGTAAGATAGACCATATTTTTACATCCTCTTCCAGCTCCAAACTTCCACTCACCCAAAGCAGCTGCATTAGCATCATTGTCTAAAAAGACCGGGGTCTTAAATTCTTTCTGGAAAGGTCTGATTAGCTGGACATTATGCCAGCCGGGAAGGTTGGGAGGAGCAATAATTATTCCGGTCATTATATTGAGTGGTCCAGCCGCACCAATCCCAATCCCCTTAATCTGGGACAATCCCACCTTAGCCTTGCTGAGAGTAAGGCGAGTCATTCTAATCATCTGCCCAATCACTACCTCGGGGCCACCCAAGATTTGAGTTAATTCTATATTTTTACCTTTAATCTTACCCTCTCTATCCATTACTGCTGTAGCTATCTTGGTCCCCCCTAAATCTACACCGATAACATAGCTCTTCACAACCTAATCTCCTTATGTAAAAATTTTTGCATTTTTAATATGTGTTTTTTATATTTGATTTTTGATTTTTGATTTTTCTTAATTGACCTCCAGCATCCTATCTATAGCTCTTCTTGCTCTAAAAGCAATATCCTCTTTCACCTTAACCTGATAGGACATCTCTTCTAAAGACCAGAGAATCTTCTCTAAGCTAATCTTCTTCATATCTAAACAGACAGCTTCTTCTGAGCCAGGATAAAACCTCTTATCTGGACTCTCTTTTTTTAACCTATGAATCATTCCCACTTCTGTCCCCACAATTATTTCCTTAGCTTTCGACTCTCGGACATACTTACACATTCCACTGGTTGAGAAGACTCCGTCAGCTAAACTTATTACCTCCGGCACACACTCAGGATGAACTATTACTTCTGCTTGAGGATACCTTCTCTTTTTTTCTTTAATACCTTCCGGTGAAATCTTCTTATGAACCGAACAATAACCTTCCCATAAAATAATCTCTTTATCAACTTTACTTGCTACATAACTTCCTAAATACTTATCAGGAATAAAGAGAATTCTTTTATCAGGCAACCTCGAAACCAAATTAATTGCATTAGCCGAAGTGCAACAGTAATCACTTTCTGCCTTAACCTCCACCGGGGAGTTGACATAAGTTACTACTATTGCATCTTTATACTGCTCTTTTTTCTTCCGCAGTTGCCAAGTTGTAACCATATCAGCTAAAGGGCATCCTGCTTCCTTATCAGGAATAAGAACTTTCTTCTGCGGAGAAAGAATAGCGGCAATCTCAGCCATAAAGTAAACACCACAAAAGACAATTACCTTAGCCTCTATCTCGGCTGCTTTTCTACTTAAATCAAGAGAGTCACCTAAATAGTCAGCTATATCCTGGACATCCCCTGCTTGATAATTATGAGCTAAAATAACCGCTTCTCTTTCTTCTTTTAATTTATTTATCTTCTTAATTAGAGTATCTTTCTCCCCAAAAATCTATGTCCCCTCCCTCCTCCTTTACTATAGGTGTTAGGTGTTAAGTGTTAGGTGGTAGGTGTTAAAGTATCAGACCCCCTTGACCCCTATTCTCTATGGACTATGGACTATGGACTATGGACTTTTCTTCTTACTTCTCACTTCTCACTCTTAACTTCTAACTCAATGACTTTGCCACTTTCAGCTGACTGATTAGCCGCTAAGGTTACCGCTAAGGTCTTTAATGCATCAGAATAGGATGACAAAACTTTAGATGTATCTTTAGTCTTCACCGCTTTTAAGAAGACATCATCTTCAGTTAAAACATCATCATTTTGATTATAAATCTCCTCTCTTCTTCTTGACTCAATAATCTTTAGCCGCCCTCCCTGAGATTCCAAGACTAAATCTTTAGCCACAATATTTAACCCTACAGTATAAGCCAATTCCAAGAGGCAGGTATTAGAAATAGTTCCAATTATCCCTTCTTTAAACTGAAGAAGCATACTTCCTACATCAGGCAGATTAAACCCTTCTCTTTCTTTGGACAAAATATTCTTCCCATAGAGAGCATAAACTCTTTCCACATCCCCTACCAAGTAGCGGGATAGGTCCACAATATGGGTAGTCTGTTCCACCATCTGTCCTCCTGACCTTTTCATCTCCCCCCACCAATTAGCTCCGGGAACACCACCCATCCAGTAACCTAAGACCATTCCAACCTTCTTCCCTTCTAAAATCTCTTTAGCTCTCTTAGTAATATCTAGATACCGCCAGCGGTAACCTACACTGCAAACTATCCCTGAGATCTTAATTACCTCTTCAATCTCTTTAGCTTTTTTTAGGTCAAGAGCAATGGGTTTCTCAATAAACAGGTGAATCCCTTGCTTTGCGGCTAAAATCTCCTCATCCCCATGAGCATCAGGGGGAAGACAGATAAACAAAGCATCTAAGAGCTCCTTTTCTAACATCTTCTTATAATCGGTATAAGCTCTTCCTCCCTGCTCTTTAGCCGCAGATTCTGCTCTTTCGGACAACTTGTCACAAAAGGCAACAAATTCCACCCCCCCGAGCTTACTTAGAACTTTTAAGTGGTGATTAGCCATTCCTCCCATACCCAGAAAACCAACCTTAACTGACATAACCCCTCCCTCTACTAGGTGTTAGGTGTTAGGTCTTAGGTGTTAGGTGTTTAAATTAACATCTAACATCTAACATCTAACATCGTATTTAGGTACTTCACACACTTAGGAAGCTCTTCTTCCTTCTTCCCAGAAATACCGCATTCCAAAGCCATATAATCTTTAAAACCTATCCTTTTAAGAGCAGCAAAGCTACCCGCAAAGTCAGTATGTCCCTGTCCCGGTAGCAACCTATTACTGTCAGCAAGATGAACATGGCAAATAAAGTCTTTTGCTTTCTCAATACTTTCAGCAACATCTCTTTCCTCAATGTTCATATGAAAAAAATCGGCCATAATTCTAATCTGAGGATTGTCAGCAACCTTACAAATCTCTACTGCTTGCTCCAGGCGGTTAATAAAGTGGGTCTCGTAGCGGTTTAGAGGCTCGATCAGTAGAATTTGGTCAACTTGTTTAAGATGTTTACCCAATTCATAAAGCTGCTCAATAAACATCTTCTTCTCTAATTCCCAGGTAGAATAAAGAGGAGAGAGGTCAGGAATCTTTGGACCTCCAAAGATAGGAACCAAAACTAAGCCTACTACTCCTAATTCCTGGCCTATAGATAATAATTCCTTAATATCACAAACTGCCAGCTCTCTTTCTTCTTTCTTGTTACTTAATAGAGACCCTCTAAAACCCGAACAGATAGTGCTTGGCTTTACTTTGCTTTTAGAAGCTACTTTTTTTATCTTCTTTACCTTCTCCTTATCTTCTCTTAACTTATCCCCCGAGAACTCTATTCCTTCAAAGCCAAACCTTAAGGCAAGCTTAAATTTCTCTTCTAAAGTATTTCCAGGAATCATCCCTTCCTGAATTGATAGTTTCATCCTACCACCCCCAACCCCCTTCGGGGTAAATTCCAAATTCAAAGAATGTCATTGCGAACAATGTCAGCTTTGAACATTTGATATTTCTTGTAATTTGGTGCTTCTAACTTCTCATTTTTGACTTCTAACTTCTTTGCTCTTTTAGTTAACCCAATTACTGATTACTGATTACTGATGACTTCTTCCTCCTCATTTCCCACTTCTTACTTCTTTGCTCTTTTAGTTAACCCAATTACTGATTACCGATTACTGATTACTGATGACTTCTTCCTCCTCATTTCCCACTTCTTACTTCTTTGCTCTTTTAGTTAACCCAATTACTGATTACCGATTACTGATTACTGATGACTTCTTCCTCCCCCCTTCCCTCTCTGGTGCCGGAGACCGGAATCGAACCGGTACGAGCATTGCTACTCCCAGGATTTTAAGTCCTGTGCGTCTGCCAGTTCCGCCACTCCGGCTATTTCTTCCCTCGCCGCTTGCCTCGCTTAGCCTCAATATTTTTCTTTAGGTCAAGCTGCCTCTCTTCACTCTCCTTAAGGAACCTCTCTAACCTATCTTCAAAAGAAAGTGGGGTCCTCTCTTCCTTGCCTCTTGCAGTAAACTCCCCTCTTGGTTTTCTGGGGACTGCCCCCGGTTTTGCCCCTCTTATAGATAAATCTAACTTGCCATCTTTACTAACCGAGAGTATCTTAACCTTAACTTTGTCCCTTTCCTTTAAGTGCAACTTTATATCTTCAACAAAACTATCATCAACCTCGGAAATATGGACTAATCCTACTTTCCCTTCCGGTAATTGCACAAAAGCACCAAAATTTTTTATCCCTACTACTATTCCCTCAACTATATCCCCAATCTTCAAAGGCATTACTTTAAATTCCCTTTTTCTTTAAATGATTACAATGATTAACAAAATAGATTACAGTGACTAATGACTTCTCCCTTCCCATTTCCCACTTCTTACTTCTTTGCTCTTTTAGTTAACCCAATTACCGATTACTGATTACCGATGACTTCTCCCTTCCCCCTTCCCCCTTCTAACTTCTGACCTCTGTCTTCTGTTTTGAGGAGAGACCATGCGAAAAGATAATTCATTAGGCTTAACCAGACCCATCTCCCGGGCTAACCTTTCTGCTTCTTCATCAGTCTTAAGCATCTCTATCTTCTTCCGCAAAGCAGTGTTTTCTCTCTTTAGGGACTCAAGTAAAGATTTGGTTTGAACTACTTCCTGATTCTTCTTAAAGGTGCGGTAATATCCCCGGGCAAAACTAAAGATAATATCCAAGACTATAAGCAGAATTAAAGCAACCTTGAGTTGAGAAAGAAATTTCCGCTTTGATCCTTTTCGCTTATGATTTATACTAACTACTTTCTTCATCATTTCCTCTCCTCATACCAAATCTTTTGAAACTGTTGGTAATCTTCCTCTTTATACTTTATCTTTCTCCACCAGGCTTTATTCTCCTTATACCAAAGAATAGTCTTCTTAATTCCTGACTCAAATCTTGTCTTAGCCTTAAAACCTAAAGCTCTTTTAATCTTATCTGTATCTACCGCATGCCTCTTAACATGACCGGGACGATCCAGGACTTTTTGGATTAGACTTTTAGGTTTTCCCAAATTATTCAAAATTATTTGGGCAATCTCTAAGATACTATATTCTTCACCTGAGCCGACATTAAATACCTCTCCCTCTAAACCCTTACTATGGAGCAAAAGGTCTAAAGCCCCACAGTGGTCCAAGACATAGATCCAGTCCCGGGTATTAGTTCCCTGGCCATAGACTGGCAGGGGTTTATCCTCTAAAGCCGCGGTTATAAAAAGAGGAATCATCTTCTCTGGATATTGGTTAGGACCATAATTGTTACTACAGCGGCTAATAATTACCGGAAGATTATAAGTAGTCCAATAAGAGAAAGCTAATCTATCTCCCCCACACTTTGAAGCCGCATAAGGACTCTTAGGCAAAAGTGGATCTTCCTCACGGCAAGGCGAATTTTGAGCTTCTCCGTAAACCTCATCAGTATTTCCACAAAAGTCTAACTTTCCATTTCTTTCAATGATAAAATTTTTGTTATCTTTAACTTTTAGACACCAAATATTCCCATCATAATTAACTATTTTATTCCTAAAACGCCTAATTGATTTAGTCGTATTAGCCACGAAAATATAATATGCATCACCTTCTATTTTTCTACCATCTAGAAAAGATTTGGTATGTCTTGTATGAATACTCGGCTTAAGGTTTAATTTTATGCAAAGCTCACAAATATTAGAAACTAATTTTTTTGAAACTGTGTGATATATTCTATTATCATGACCATCAGAATCCATTAAACCTTGTAATAAATATTTTAAATATTTTGGCGAATACCCCAACGCCCAACGAGGGATGTGCTTATTATGCGCACCCTCTCCACATTGATTAAAAAGCTCCATAAATGGTTTCGAAGTAAAATATAAATGTGTCCCTGCTTGTCCTTTATGACAGTGATATTTTACATCTAACCTTAATAATGTTTCTTCTACTTTTTTACGGCATTTATCACTTTCTGGAATATCTAAAAATATCCTATAACTATGCATTTTAGACTTGTGCCAGCTCTGTCTTTCTACTCTTTTAAATCTCCCACTATTTCGGTCTCTTGCTCTTTTAAGATATTCTTTCCTTGCTAAACCTGTCTTTGTTTCTCTCTCTTTTTCCTGATAAGCAGTAAATCCATCACCAATAAAAATTCCCAAAATATACATCAAATCTTTTGTTTTAACCCGACCGCAACCTTTAATATTAAAATATTCTTCTTCCTTTCCTCTCCAATAACCCTCTGGCATATAAAAAATGCTTCTTTGGAAAGCTTCTCTTGCTGTTTCAACAATTAATTTCTTCTTTGTATTAAGAATAAACATATTATGATTGGGGGTTGCAAGTAAATCGATTCGCTTATTAGCAAAATGAACCATATTGCCTTTATAAGATTGAATAATGACTTTCTCAATAGGCTTAATCTCTATTTCTAAAGTTTTCGGATTTAAGGAAAAGACTTGGTCTCCCTTTTTCAATTCTTTGTATGTTTTCAATCCCTTTGTGGTTAATGCTCTTGTTTTCTCATCATAACAGCTGATATGAACAAATTTTTCAATTTTATGCCTTCTAGCTGACTCTAAGAGGACATAAGTGCCATAAACATCAGTAGTAATAAAACTATCAGCGTTGAGCACTGACCTATCTACATGAGTCTCAGCCGCAAAATGGACCACTGCATCACAATTACTCATAAGATTCTCCACTATCTTCTTATCCCGAATATCACCATGGTAGAAGAAAAGATTAGGATTCTTTAAGACCCCCTGAAGGTTATCTAACCGTCCGGCATAGGTCAGGGCGTCAAGAACTAAAATTTTGTAATCAGGGTATTTCTTTAAGATATACCTCACAAAATTTGAACCAATAAAGCCTGCTCCACCAGTCACTAAGATCCGCATCTTAACCTCCTGGCCACCAAGCTATTTGCCCGAAGCAGAGAATCAAAGGTCCCAGCATCGGTCCACCAGCCCTCTAACTTCCGAGCAATTAAGGTGCCCCTCTTTATATAATAGTTTTGAACATCAGTTATCTCTAACTCTCCTCGCCCCGATGGCTTTAAAGTCTTAATCACTTTAAATACATCTTTAGTATACATATAAATGCCAATTACTGCAAGATTAGTCTTGGGAACCTTAGGTTTTTCCTCTACCCCAATTACTTTATCTTCCCTTAGTTCAGCAACACCAAAGCGTCTTGGCTCCTCCACTTCTTTAAGTAAGATACAGGCTTGAGCCTTAGACTTCTTAAAGTCCTCTACTGCCGACCTAACATCCTTTTCAATTATATTATCTCCCAAGACTACCACCATCTTATCTTCACCTACAAAGTCCTCAGCCAAACCTAAAGCCTGAGCAATCCCCCTTGCTTCTATTTGATACTTATAGGTTAAGCTCACTCCTAACTCCTCTCCTCCTCCTAACAACTGCAAAAAATCCCCGATACTTTCTCCTCCTACTATAATCAATATATCCAAAATCCCGGCATCCTTTAATATCTGGATGGGATAATAGACCATTGGCTGGTTATAAATAGGTAGCAAATGCTTATTAGTTACTCTGGTTAAAGGGTCAAGCCTTGTTCCCCTCCCTCCAGCAAGAATTACCCCCTTCATTTTCATCTCCTTTTCGCACTTCGCTCCATTTTAGTTGTTAGATATTAGTTGTTAGCCGCGGTAGGAGGGCATTTATGCCCGACACAATCTCATGATAAATCGTGCCTAAAGGCACTCCTACCAAATTATATTATGTAAAGTTATTTTAATAACAGGATACCAGGAATGACAGGCGTCAGCCTGTTACCCATAACACCCTGACAGGTGTCACTCCGAAACCAAATCTTCCAATCTTCTAATCTTCCAATCTTCAATCCCCTAACCTAGGAGTCTTTTCCAACTTGGACTATGGACTATGGACTATTCTTAAACCACTCCACTGCCTTTTTAAGCCCTTCTTCTAATCCAACCTTTGGCTGCCAGCTCAGGTCTTTATTAGCCTTAGATATATCTGGACATCTCACTTTGGGGTCATCTTCGGGTAAAGGCTTAAAGATAATCGGACTTTTGCTCCTGGTAATTCTAATTATGGTCCTAGCTAAATCCAAGACGGTCAACTCTTCAGGATTCCCTAAATTTACTGGCTCATTAAGAGAAGATAACATTAATTTATATATCCCGCTCACCAAATCAGAAATAAAGCAAAAAGAGCGAGTCTGCAAGCCCTTCCCAAAGACCGTAATCTCTTTATTATTTAGAGCCTGATTAACAAAGGTAGGAATTGCTCTTCCATCATCAGCCCTCATTCGGGGACCGTAAGTATTAAATATCCGGGCAATCTTATTATCCATCTTATGATAATGATGATAAGCTATAGTTAAGGCTTCAGCAAACCTCTTACTCTCGTCATATACCCCTCTTGGTCCCACAGGATTGACATTGCCCCAATAATCCTCTTTTTGTGGAGAAACTTTAGGGTCTCCATAAACTTCCGAGGTAGAAGCTAATAAAAATTTAGCCTTCTTTTCTTTAGCAAAACCTAAGGCTTTATGAGTTCCTAAAGAACCAACTTTTAAAGTTTGAATTGGCAGCCTCAAATAATCAATTGGACTGGCTGGAGAGGCAAAATGGAGCACATAATCAACATCTCCCTCCAGATAAATATAGTCACATACATTATGTTTAATAAACTTAAATTTTTCATTACCTAAATTGTGAGAAATGTTAGAGACTGAGCCGGTAATAAGATTATCCATACAAATAACTTGATGCCCCTCTTTTAACAAGAAATCTATTATCCAGGAACCAATAAACCCTGCTCCCCCGGTAACCAGAATCCGCACTCTAACCTCCTAATCCTGTCGCTTTGCTCCATTGTAAAATGAAAATTGTAAATATCAAATTTTAAATTTATCTTTTAATCTTCTAATCTCCTCAACTCCGCAGGACTAAAGTCCTGCCTCTACTATGGACTATGGACTATGGACTATGGACTTTTGGCTCTTAACTCCTCAACTCCGCAGGACTAAAGTCCTGCCTCTACTATGGAC
>Ga0066637_10003299_pt1 | contig 10837 bp, 8 predicted proteins | sample CryGeyCG2014_020_FD_62737 | JGI IMG/M metagenome (GOLD analysis project Ga0066637, IMG submission 62737) | Groundwater microbial communities from aquifer - Crystal Geyser CG08_land_8/20/14_0.20 | ecosystem: Environmental > Aquatic > Deep subsurface > Groundwater | place: USA: Utah: Grand County...
AGGTGCGGGTTCAATTCCCGCCGGGAGCACCACTACTCGCTCGCATATCCTCCGAAAGAACTGCTTCGCAGGTTACTTTCTCCGGACACACTTCGCTCGTTTTAGAACGCAGAGGTGGCGGAGGGGGAGGGATTCGAACCCTCGTTCGCCTTGCAACGAAAGCGGTTTTCAGGACCGCCGCACTAGACCACTATGCGACCCCTCCTTATTCTATCGTTATACCATCAAGGTAAAACTTTAAACCGTACTTTAAAACCTGTCCGCACTAAAATCGCTCACCTGTATAAATACCTACCATGATTATTAGATAAATTAACCTTTCTTACCTTATACGAGCCGCAGATCTTTTCCCACTCTCTAGCTTTCTCCATAAGCAACCTGCCAACGGTAGCCTTTGGCGTCTTTGTAACCAATGTAGTTAATTTCATACACAGGATGATACCAAGGATATATACAGATTACAAAAAAGTATTAAAGTAAGATGGAGTGCATTTGCGACATCATAGAAAGCAACGCCGGAGGAGCTAAAAGGCTGTTGCAATCTTTACCAGCGTCGTCCTTAACCACCCAAGGCTTTTGCTCGGTAACTATTTTTTGACTCGCTTCATCGTACCTGTAAACATATTCTGGCGTAATTTCGTAAGGTTCGGTATAGTCCTCAACAAACTCTGTGGGTACGGCGTTTCGTACCAATATTTTTTGAATACCTTGTAATTTTGTAGCCATCTCCATTAATTTTCCATCCATTTCTAATCTGTTTTTAATTGACCCTATGCCTTTATCGTCCCCCTCTTTTGCCACCAAACGGGCTCTTGAGTACTCGGAACAAACTTTGTTATCGCACAAAAGATGAAATTTGTTTTCCGCCTTATCGTAGTCAACAAATTTTGTAGGCAACAGTTTTAAATTGCGGGAGGTGTTACAAACGGGACAAACTACCCTGTATTTCATGCGTTCGTCAATAATTGTTTCTGGAATATCTATTAAAACAAAGAAATCCGGGTCGTCGCGAAGATTAATTAACGACCTAAAATACAAAGAGTAGGAAATTTGATCCAAAGTTCTAGGAAATCCATCAATAAATATAGCTTTTCGACCAATTTTATCGATCTCTCTTTTCACTAAGGCTAAAATAAATTCCGTGGGAATAAGCCTATCTTGAGTTCTCCCGAGCAAAGCATCCACACACTCCTCAACAGAAATAAAACCTCTGTAACTGGATCTTAGGTAGTCAATTAGCTTGTTTTTTTCAGACTCGCTTTCTCCTACAGTCTTATGAACCTGTCTAACTATGTCACCAACCGAAACATGTGCCACCCTATCTTCTCCAACTACCTCTGCAAACATCTTAGAATAGGTACCCTTGCCGGCACTTTTCTTTGCCAACATGAAACCCACAAATGTGTTGTTGTCAAGGAACTCTTTAATGTTATCTAGCTTTGATCCCAGTTTATCCTCAAAGTATTGGCGTCTCCCCACAGGATCGTTTAGATCATAGATCTCACCTTTACCCAAAACTTTTGTATTAAATAACGGAAAATCCATGGGAAGTATGTTAACACTCAAGTAGAATCTAATCAAGAGTTACATCGTCTACACTGTAAGAATCGTCGCTAAAAATTTCTAACACGGCAAATCTGGGCGACTGAAGATTTAGCTTTTCTAGACTTTGCGACTTTAGCACAGCACCAACACTGTAATGTTGCAAATCAGGTTTAATCGGATCGACAAAATGTGAAGAACTATGTAAATCGCCCGCCATTATCACTCTAACTTTGCTACTGCGAACCAAGTCCAAAAGCTCTTTGTTCTGGGCATAAACTACCTCGTCTTTAATCCCGTCAATAATTCCCATCACTCGTGACATATCCGATGTCGCTAAGGGCTGTGAAAGAAACAGAAAATCCACGCCAGATATATTATTTTTGAACCAGATTATAGCTTTAGAATTTATAGCAGTAAAGTTTTTACTGTTGTCAAAATACATAAATTCAAAACCATCTTGCCCCCATACACCGTAAGTCTTACCAAAAACTTTAACAAAATTGGATTCGTCGCGCGTTTCGGCAATATCGTGGTCGCCGGGTAAAGAAACATAGTCAACCCCAGCCTGATCCATAACCTCCTTTGATTTTTTAAGACTCATCTCGTCTCCGTAATCAGTGTAGTCGCCCAAAAAAACTAGCTTGGCTATTTCCAAGCTCTTAACTTTCTCCAAAGCTTTTTTTAGGTTCTCTAAGTCGTTATGAGAATCGGAAAATACGGCAATTTTTAGCACTATTTCCCCACCATCCTCGCTACTAATGCTGTTCCTAGAGGTGATTCCCTCATCGGTATCTTTGGTGAAAATGTTTCCAATGGTATATAAAGATCCTAGAGAAGTTTTTGCTTCACCTAAAACGGACGCTAACTTATCCACGGACGGGTCAATTTTGGAACTTACGCTTTTTGGAACTTGAGCAACATATAAGTATTTTGCCGACTCTGCTACTAGTAAAACCAGCACCCCTAAAACCAAAACGGCAGAGATTGTCCTAATCATACTAAAACTCTTTTTTGACTTAGTTGTTTTAAACCAACTCATATAACCTCTACATTCTGTCAACAGCAGTTATGCCAAGCAGGTATAATCCATTTTTAATAACCTGTTTACTTGCCACGGTAAGAAAAAGTCTAAAATCCTTAATGTCCAAAGTTTCTGCGTTTAAAATAGGGGAATCGTTGTAAAAAGAATTAAATTTTTGGCACAACTCGTATAGATAAACGCACATTAAATTGGGGGCGTATTGTTTAGCCGACTGCATAACAACCTCAGGAAATTTGTAGATGACTTTTAATACCTCTAGCGCAGACTGGTTAATTTCTAACCCAGTGTATTTTTCCAGCGAATAATCCAAATTTTCAGGAACAGCTGTTATATAACCAGCTTTTTCTAGTACGGAGTTAGCACGAGCGTGGGTATACTGAATATAAGGTCCAGTGAAACCTTTTAGATTTAAAGCAGTATCGACATCGAAGATTATATCTTGAAAAGTATCATACCTTAAGATGTCAAATTTGATAACGGCGTTCCTTACATCCTTAACATTGGGAAAATCTCCGAAGCTACCTCTTAGTGACTCTTCAACCATTTCTATGAAATCGTCAATCTTGACACCTACGCCCTTTCTACCGCTCATGGCAATTTGTTTATCGTCTTCTTCTTCACCTCTATAACCCAATTTAATTGCCGTGTTGTGAGAAAGATATACATGTCCGTAATTAATATGAACAAAGTTATCTGACTGTGTTTTGTACCCCAAATATTCTAGGGTATTTTTGACGGCAGATAAAGCGTAAGTTTGTCTTACATCTATAACATCCATTACAATGTCAGAGTTACTAAAAGAAGTTTTAGAATCACCTTGAACTGCTGTTTCATATAAATCCTTAACTTGGTATTTAGTAAGTACCTTAGTATAGTTAAAATCCACAGGCAAAAGCCCGTATTTCCACATATGATAAGCAATGTCTTTTCCTGTATAGGTGGGTATTCCGTTGGAACGGACGATTATTTTATCCTCTTCTATATTAAGGGGTTCACTAGCGCCTGTAACTGACCCAGTACCCATCTTAGGCATCTTCACCAACCAACATCCTTTTGAAACCCCTTCTACTGCCAAGTAGACATTTTCGTTTTTCTTTAATACTTCAAATGTTTTTTCCCACATTAACATATCCTTAATGCTTGATTCATACACTATCAGATCATAATCTATATCGAGATCCGAAAAGGTTAATAAATTGTCGTTGAGGATCTTTTTGGATAATTCGGATTGCTGGCGTGATATTTCTGGTTCTCTGCTATTTAACTTTACAAGCAACTCTTCCAATTCTTTTTTAAGTGCAGGATCGGCGTCTAACATTTGTGAAATTTTTGCGTAAACATCCCAAGCGTAGTGGTCAAATTTCTTATACTTTGCAGTATCAAAGTCTGCACCAACTTTCTCCATACCTAAAAGGGAAGTAGATACCTGCACCCCCAGGTCGTTTGAATAATATTGCACCTTAACATCGTAACCAATAAACTCGTACACGCGCTCCAAAAACTGTCCAATTACAGCATTTCTTAAATGACCAATGTGCGCAGCCTTGTTTGGATTAACATTGGAATGCTCCAGAGCAATCTTTTTTCCACCCCCAACGCTACTAGCGCCAAAGTTATCTGCCTCTTTAAGAACCAGTATCGCTTGCCCAAGCAGATATTTTTTGGATAAAGTAAAGTTGATAAAACCTGGGCTCGCTACAGAAATACTCTCAAAATACTCCTGTAAATCCAGCGCTTGAAGTCGTTGTAAAACCTCTTTAGCCACAACAACGGGCGCTCTGCCAAGATTTTTTGCAGTTATCAAGGCAACATTAGTGGAGTAATCTCCCCACAACGGATTTTGCGGATGTTCTACGCCAACTTGTAACAAATCAAGACCAAAAAGCTCTTTGAAAGCCTGTTTAACGGTGGTGGAAATTACTTCATCGATAATCATAAATTTAGTATATCACCACCACATCCTATCTGCCAATGAAAGTAATTGTGCCGTCCTGATCGGTTCTTTGCACCTTACACCCCGCATCAACCAAATATTGAACAACTTCTTTACTGGGATGCCCGTAATTATTTTTACCCACAGAAATTATGCAATGCGCAGGATTTAACGCCTCAATCAAGTTTTTACTACTGTTATACTTGGACCCGTGATGTGCCACTTTATAGACATCAAGACCGCCTGTAATTATCTCTTTATTTTTGTAGATGTTAACAATATTACCTACCGATTCAAGCATGCTTAAACCAGCATCCCCAGTAAGTAACGCCTCAAAATCGTGATATTTTACCAGCATTACAAGGGAGTTATCGTTTATATCCCGGAGTGGGTTTCTATCTGGGGGACTTAAAACATACATTTTTGTACTACCAAAACCCAGCGTATCTCCTAACTTTAAATCGTCGTAAATAGTTATACTGGGACAAAATCTGCTAATTCTCCCCAAACCACCCGCGTGATCGCTGTCATAATGTGTAATAAATACCGCTTTTATATTACAAATTGGCAAAACCGAACTTCTAGCAGTTAGATAATTTGACTGATAATCGGGTCCGGTATCCACCAGAACCCTCCCATAATTAGGAATATTTATGACAAAACTATCCCCCTGCCCGATATCCAAAAAAGATATGTAAAACTTGCTGTCTTGAGGCAGTAGAACCAACATCCGTATTAGGTAGTAGCCTACTATAAAAACAGCGTAGGGAAAAAGCTTCACGGCTTTCTCCTAAATAATTTTATCCCAAGGAGCAACAAAATATAATAAGCCACTATACCGTAAAAACTAAATCTAATCTGCAGTGACGCCGTCTTAAAGCCAGAAAAAAATTCCGAAAAGATTACAAAAAAGTCCAAAAAGGGATACAGCACCAAAGCTATTATTTTAGCTAACAGGGGACTTGCAAAAGCCGTAAACACCAAAACCCCACCTAAAACTGTACACAAAGGCACTACCCACAAAACTAGCGGGTTTACTATCAAGGACACCACGCTCATAGTACCAAAATAATACGAAATAACTGGATTTACCATTAACTGCGCGCTTAAACTGGTGTTAAAATCCTCAAAAAGTCCTGCCCTGCTCTTAATACCCAACAAACCCCATATACCCTTTAAGGCTTCAGGAACAACCATTACGCCCAAGGTTGCCAAGAAACTTAACAAAAAACTCACTGAAAACAGCTGGCTGGGGGCTGTACATAGTATGACTATGGCAGAAACTATAAGAACCTTTATGCCTTGGACAGGTCGACCATAAAATTTAAAGATTACCGCGATGGAGCCCATGATCCAGGCTCTAACTGCGGGCACGCCAAATCCCGAAATTCCCGAATATATAAAAGTGCAAAACAAACCGATAATTAAGTTTTTAACTTTGTATTGCGAACCTAACAAGCGCATTAATAAAGTAAACACCAAGCTAATATTGTAACCGGAAACCACCACCACATGCACCAGCCCCACGGTCTTGAGGATGTCGTTATATGTGGGAACTTGTTTAAACCGATTTTCTCCCAAAACCATCCCCATAACAAGTTCGCTGTGCGGACTAGGTAAAACTTGCTGTATTTTATCTGATGCTTTTGCCCTAAACCTACCCGACGCCACTTTAAACCCACAATATATCCCCTGCCCAGATGCACATTCATCCACAGGCGCTTGGTAAGTGTATTCCATGTCATTACTAAACTTGTTAATAAATGTTTTACTCTGCCAAGCAACAAACTCCCCAACTCGCCAAAACGCCAGCAAAGTAGCCAAAATAAACACCTTGGTTTTCATAACACTCTAAAAGGACAACAGATCTTTGAGACTATCAGCTAGATTAGCTGATAACCCACTTTTTGTTTTAAACTCTTCAAACGACGCGTACGGGCGATTCTCTACAATTCTTCCCGCATAGGCTGGACCGATGCCTGGCAATAGGTCTAAATCTGATGTTGGCGCAGTATTAGCGTTGATCTTATTTTGCGTGGAAATAGAAGAAACAGCGGAACTAGAAGACTCCACGGGCACATTACTCACTCCCATAATCTTGAGCGCCCCTGCCACCAGATCTTCCTGCTTAGTGTCCTTAACAATTCCTAAACTTAGGGGTTTTAAGTCCGCCTCACCCTCACCAACCCCATCTATATCCCACTCAAACGGGATATAAATCTTTTCTCCGTCCGCTAAACTTTGCGACAAATTAAGATTTTTACTTACCCACAAAGAGCTTACATCGCTTACAAATCCCCCACCCAAGACTAGTAAATCAATCAAGCGAGCTTTTGCATCCACCGTATACACCCCGGGCTTTTTTACCGCCCCGGATAAGTCTACCTTTATTTCTATACTACCTAACTCTGCAACCGTTGCAACCAAATTATCTTGCGAAATCTCCACCTTAGCCTCCCCTTTTCTATAATCCATAGATATAAACAAAACCGCCAAACTTACTACAACACTTATAGCAACCGTTGAAACTAAAGGCTTTTTAACAAAAAGGTTGTTTACTTTGTCTACCAAAGTTTCATAAATTTTTGACGACTGGTCTTCAAACATGCTTCATAAATGAGGAGTCTCGGACTGCGTCCTCGGCTTCCTCTTTTGCTCGTCTCCTAAAATTACAGTGGAGTCTTGCACTTGCAAAATACCACAGGTTTAAAAAGTTACAAGATGGTATATTCTAGTATCACTAGAATTCATGGCGACTACGGGATGCAACGAATGTTCCCCGCACTTTAACCTAAATACAGCACGACAATGCGTTAATAATGCGTGGTCATATAACCGTATAAACCTGCTATTTAACGCATAAGTAGTCTCGGTTCGTTTATTACGCGTTAATAATTAGCAACTATACACCGCATAATTAACGCAGTTGCCTATGTCAAAAAAAAGAGTTAAAATCCCCCCATGTCGCAGGAAAAAAATATTAAATACGACCATAAAAAAATTGAAGCTATTTGGAAAGAAAAATGGTATGCGGACAACATTTACGAGGCGGTGGACTTTTCCCCCAAACCTAAAAAATACATTTTAGCTGAACTCCCCTACCCTTCCGGTCCTTACTTACACGCCGGACACATGATGCGTTATACCGTACCAGACATGTACTCAAAGTTTCTAAAGATGCGGGGCTACAATGTTTTATATCCCATGGGCTGGGACTCTTTTGGACTACCCACAGAGGGTTACGCTATAAAAGCCAACAAAACACCGCAGGAAGTTATTGCCGAATTGTCCAAAGGATTTAAAAAATCCCTCCAGGATATGGGATACAGCTTTGACTGGAATCGAGAAATTAATACCTGCGAACCTGATTTTTATAAATGGACGCAATGGATCTTTTTAAAATTGTATGAAGCCGGTTTGGCAGAGTTTAAAGAAACCTCTGTTTGGTGGTCCAAAACGCTGGGAATTCTAGCAGAAGAGGAAGTAATAAACGGATCTAACGGCGAGAAAATTGCAGAAAGAGATGGCAACCGTGTAGAAAGAAAAATATTTAAACAATGGGTGCTAAAGATGCCTAGATACGCCCAAAAACTCTTAGCTGGACTGGAAGAAACAAACTTTCCCGATTATATAAAGACTGCGCAAAAAAATTGGATTGGTAAAAGTGAGGGGGCGGAAGTGGAGTTTAAAATAACAGATGAAACGGGTAAAGAAATTAATCAACTAAAAGTTTTTACAACTCGACCCGATACCTTGTTTGGAATAACTTTTTTGGCTATTGCGCCAGAACATCCTGCAGTTAAAACTCTAGCAGATGCGTCGACAAACAAAGATGAAGTTTTGGCGTATGTGGACAAGGCAAAAGACCGCTCCGACATGGAAAGGCAGGCAGAAAAAGAAAAATCCGGTATGCAGATTAAAGGGATTTTTGCCAAACATCCTTTTGACGAGGTGACGCGCAAGATTCCCATTTTTGTAGCAGATTATATTTTAATGGACTATGCAACAGGATCTATTATGGGAGTTCCTGCCCACGACGAGAGAGATTTTGCCTTTGCCAGAAAATACGGCCTGGATGTTGTGGAAGTAATTAAACCAACAGAAAAAACAGCGGAGGGTACTATTCACACAGGCGTTGGTACAATGGTTAATTCTGTGGAATATAACGGAACAGCATCCCAAAACTTTTCCGCGATAGCAATAAACCGATTAGAGAAAGAAAATAAAGGTAAAAAAGCCACCACCTATAAGATGCGCGATTGGATTTTTTCCAGGCAACGCTACTGGGGCGAACCTATTCCCCTAGTTTATAAAGAAAACGGCAATATAGAAGCTATTGTTTCCACAGAAAACATGGAAGAAGTTCACAAAAAACTCCCCCTTAAACTTCCCTCTTCTAAAGATTTTCAGCCTCAGGCGGATGGCTCCCCTCCCCTATCTAAACTCACAGATTGGGTAAATACCGTGGACAGCCAAGGAAAACCTGCTAAAAGAGAAACTCAAACCATGCCAACCTGGGCAGGTTCTAGCTGGTACTTTTTAAGATATATTGATCCGCACAACAATAACGCCTTTGCCGATTATGAGAAGTTAAAATACTGGCTTCCGGTGGACAAGTATTTTGGGGACGGCGGTCACACAACAGTCCACCTGCTATATTCGCGCTTTTGGCATAGATTTTTGTACGACAAAGGTCTTGTTCCCACACCAGAACCTTATAAATGGCGGATGACGGGCGGGCTTTTGCTCGGTCTGGACGGTAAAAAAATGTCCAAGAGATACGGCAATGTAGTTATGCCCTCCGATCTGGTAGAAAATTACGGTGCCGATGCAGCCAGGCTCGCCATAGCATTTTTAGGTCCGTATGACGCCACCTTCCCCTGGAACGAAAACACTATAAAAGCCATGTGGCGACTAGTTAAAAACATTTACGAGCTTAAAGAAAAAGTTAAACAAGACAACGAGTCGGAAGTAATTAAAAAGTTCTACAACAAAATGGTAAAAAATATCACGGGAATGTGCGAAGCCTTAAAAATGAATACAGCCATAAGTGAGATTATGATTTTTGTAAACGACCTTAAAAAGGCAGAAACAATTGATATTGAAACCTGGAAAGGCTTTATAAAAGTAATTGCCCCCTTTATGCCCTTTGTAGCAGAAGAGCTGTGGCAAGAAATTAACGGTTTCGCTACCTGGGACAAGAACAACAGCGTGCATTGGCAAGCGTGGCCAGAGTTTGACAAAACTCAAAATATAAACACCTCCAGGCTTTTGCCTGTTATGATAAACGGTAAAGTTCGCGGACAAATTGAGACAACAGTCAACGATGACGAAAATAGCCTCAGAGGAAAAATACTCAACGATGTTAAACTAACGAAGTACTTTGAAAGTAAGACCATCGGAAAATTCTTAGTGGTAAAAAACAAAATAGTGAGCGTTACTACTAATTAAATAGATTACAAAAACCCTCCACACTTGGCGGAGGGTTTAGGCGTCGAACAGAGATGTTTACAAAACAAATCTGAACCGACTAGTTATTTCACTTCAGCAACAGCCTCGTGCAAGATAGCCTTAAAGGCACTGTTCTTTTGGAGGTCCACCAACAAAGACACTATCTTTGGGGTATTTAGCTTGTAGTACACTTCCCTCCCCCTCTTATCGCTCTTTAAAAAGCCAAGTCCAGAAAGGACTCTAAGATGGTGAGAGGCAAGATTTTCCTCTACTCCAAGCTTTTCGGACACAACTCCAACTTTTTGCTCATTCTCGGAGAGCATCTCCAAGATTTTAAGCCTGTTCTTGTCGGACATTGCTTTGGAAATTTTTACAAAATTCATCATACCAAGCATAATACCGCGTACGGGGAAAATGTCAATACCCATTAATCAGTTTTGGGTAATATTTGTATCCCCGCTACTATTTATTTGTGTTAGTTACAATTTATGTCATATATTTTTATATTGAATCGACTCCGCTAGATGGGATACGGTTATTGTAGGAACGCCTTCCATATCCGCAATAGTTCTGGCTACCTTAATAACTTTGTATACACTTCTAGGCGATAAGTTATATTTTTGCACTGATTTATCTAGCAAATCTCCGCACAACGAATTTAATTGACAGTATTTTTTTACTAAAGTATTGGGCATTCTGGCGTTTACAGTTATCCCATCGTCCTTAAACCTTTGTTCCTGAATGCGTCGCACAGCTTCTACCCGCTCTTTTATCTTGGGGGACACCTTTTCTTGCGACTTGAGAAAAGCCTCCGCGCCAATAATTTTATCTAAACTTGGATTCCAAACCCGCACAAAAAGATCTAT
>Ga0066637_10003301_pt1 | contig 10835 bp, 15 predicted proteins | sample CryGeyCG2014_020_FD_62737 | JGI IMG/M metagenome (GOLD analysis project Ga0066637, IMG submission 62737) | Groundwater microbial communities from aquifer - Crystal Geyser CG08_land_8/20/14_0.20 | ecosystem: Environmental > Aquatic > Deep subsurface > Groundwater | place: USA: Utah: Grand County...
ATCAAACTAATGAAACCGTCTATTTAGAAACCGCCATTGAAAATGAAGAATTAAGAAAAGAAATTGAATTATTAAGATCTTTGGGGTACTAATTGTCCTAAGTCAGGTCTAATTTAATTTATAATTTTTATAAAAATAATTGAGATTATTATTTATCTTAACGACGACCGTCTTTAAGATAATTATTTACAATAAATTAGTACAGAATAAAAAAATTAACTATTATCTTATAGACGACCGCATTCAAGATAATATTTACTCATAATTTAAAAAAAGATTTTATTAACTTTTCATCTTCAATTTTTTCAGCAACTAAGTATTTCATATATTTTGCCCCCTCGACAATTTTTTTAATCAAGATTATTTCCTTTTCACATTCATAAGGAAAGATGTATATGCTCTTCTGATATTGATAAAATCCAATATCAACTAAAAATTTTCTTAAATAATTCCTTTTATTTCTTTGTATTTCCGGAACATCAAAGAAAACCAAGAACCATTTTTTATTCCATTTCTTTTCTTTCTTTTTAAAATCTAAAAGTGCTTTGGTCGAATATTTTATTACTGTTAAGTTGTTTTTATCTTTTAATTTGACAAAGATATTACCTCCTTTTTCTTCAAGGTCAATAATTTCATTTTTTTCTAAACTCTCTAAACTTTTTTTTATTTTCTTTTCTTCAATGTTTAAATTTTTAACTTCTTTAAGTGTCTTAATAATTTCTTTAATAGCAAGTGGAATGATTGGACGAAGTGGATTCCCTCCAGAGATTAGAGTCAAACCAATGATTTCCAATATGTACCAATAAAGCTGTCCTCTTTTTAATTTTATTTCCTTTTCTTTCATATTTCTATTTCTCAACTATTATCTTGTGGACGATCGTCCAATAGATAATAAAAGTTTGTTTAAATTGATAATTTTAATTATTAACGAGTATTAAAAATATTGTCAACCGCTTATAACCTACAAAAGTAAACGCTTAGATTACTGTAACAATATATTTTTATCGATAGATATATCTTGTAGACGGTCGTCGTTAAGATAAGTTATTTAAATTAGCAAGTTCGCGGGGATGTGGCTAATAGATTAGTCTAATGTTTGGAGATTTCTATTATTGACTTATTTATTTTGGCAACTATTCTTATTACTCCTCCTATTGGAAACGTAATTTTTGGGTCCGTGTGGCCGAAGTCGACGTTGGTAACCACCGGAAGATTATCGAGTTCCTTTTTTGTTTTTATTATCTTTCTCAGAAGTTCATTTGTTATTTCGCTTCCTTTTTGGAAACGGCCAATCACCAAACCTTTAACTTTCTTAAAGTCAGACATGTGAATCAATGACTGCAAATCTCGGTCAAAAAAATAAGGCAAAGAGCCGGCATCGTCTTCAAGGAAAAGTACTGAACCATCAAGATCGGGAAAATATTCCGTCGCTTGAAGCAAATTAAAAGTACAGAGATTGGCGCCTAAGATTTTACCTTCCGCCACACCTTCGTTAATTACAAGGTGGCCAGGGTTATTTATGAGATTCCTTTTATCTTGGTTCATAAACCATAAGTCATCGCTCCATCTATCGCTTGCTTTTATTTCAAAAGGCTTGTCAGACATTAGGCATTTTTTGAAATATTCCAATGTATAATCAAAATATAATTTTTGACCAAATGTTGAATAATGAGGTCCGGAATAAGTCACTAAACCAGTCTTGGTAAAAATGGCGTTATTTAACGCGGTAATATCAGAATAACCCAAAAAAATCTTTGGATTATTTTTTATTAAATCCCAATCAATATATCTTAATAATTGATTGGAATTAAATCCGCCGATGACAGTTATGATCGCCTTGACATTTTTATCAGAAAACGCTTCGTGGAGATCTTCAACTCTCGACTCAATACTTGAAGAATTAAATTCATCAGTTTCATAAATGTGTTTTCCAAAAGATAGTTTTAAACCCAACTCTTGGAACCTTTTATTGGCAATATTTATTATTTCTTTATTCAATATGGCCATCGATCTTGAGGGAGCAATAATCCTGATTTCATCCCCCGCCTTAAGTTTTGCCGGATATATTTTTTTCATAAATTATTTAATAAATCCCCCTGCTAATTCACGAAGTTTTGCTTCGGGGTTCTCTGATTTAACAAAAGCCGAAGCGAGAATTATTCCTTTGCCTCCAAGGGTGACGGCTTTTTTAACATGTTCCCCTGTAGTTATCCCGGCGCCAACAATTAAAGGTTTTTTTAACAGGTCGGCTAAATATTGGATATTTTTTTCTTCCATATCAACCATTGATACCGGACCAGCAATCAATTCGCCTTTTTCATAACCGATGTAGTCGGGATTCCATTCCTCTACCTGTTTTACCAATTCAATTGACTGACATAAAATCAAAGTTTTCAGTCCATATTCTTTCGCTTTCTCTACTGTCTTCTTTATAATTTCTTCAGAAACCGGATGTTCGGCATGATTAATGACAACTCCGCTTGCGCCGGTGTCTTTGACGCTATAAGGCGAAATAAAACCCATATGACGGCCCGGATCAATCGGATCAACATGTTGGGCCCAAACTTCTATATCAAGCTCTTTGCTTATCCGGTAAATATCGGTCGCTTGAGCGACGGGAATGATAGGAATTCCTGTTTCCCGAGAAACTTTCTTAACCGATGAAAGAAGATTAATAACTGCCTGACCGGTTGATTCTTTGTAGGTTTTTAAAGAAAGAAAAATCATTTTTTAATTATAACAAGATTGTCTTTATTTTGGAAATTGGACTTGACAAAGTGAACGAATGTTTACTACAATTATTGTTACTTTCCCTATGGAAAATGAAAAGATTAACGAAAAAATTAGTGTTATCACAGTTTTTAATCAAGAAACCGGACTGGTTATGCCTAAAAAAATCCATTGGAGGAATCGGGACTATCTAATAAAAAGTCTCGCTTACTATCACCGGGTCCATCAAGGAAAAAAAATCATCCATGTTTTTAATGTCACTGATGGTAATCTTGATTTTCGTTTATCTTTAGATGGTGAAAATCTTCATTGGACTCTGGAGGAAATCTATGACCGATCTAATGATTAATCAAAATTTACCTCATTTAATGCATGTTGATCTTAATTCCTGTTTTGCTACAATCGAACAACAAGCCTATCCTCATCTCAGGGGAAAACCGATTGTAATTGCTGCTTACAAAACCGATAAAGGTTGTATCTTATCACCATCAATCGAAGCCAAAAAACTGGGCATAAAAACCGGCATGAGAGTCTTTGAAGCCAAACAAATTTATTCCAATATTATTGTTCGTAATACCGATCCTGAACTGGTTCGTGATGTTAACTCAAAATTTATGAAAATATTTCAGGACTATTCACCTAAGGTTATTCCAAAATCAATTGACGAGGCGATTATTGATTTTTCTCCGGTCTTTTCTGAAACTACCGACTTAATCACGATTGGAAAAGAAATAAAAAGCCGCCTGAGAAAAGAAATCGGCGAATGGATCTCCTGTAATGTCGGCATTGCCACTAACCGTTTTTTAGCTAAGTTGGCCGCTTCTCTCCACAAACCTGACGGCTTGGATTTTATTGATTATAAGAATTTAAAACAGGTTTATTCTGTCGTCAAACTGACTGATTTAAACGGGATCAATATTCGTTTTGAATTACGGCTAAATATGAACGGAATTAATAATCCTATCGACTTTTTTCAAGCTTCGGAAAGTCTTTTGAGAAAAAATATTTTTCAAAGCATCGCCGGATACTATTGGTACATGCGGCTGCGGGGTTGGGAAATAGACAATTTTGAATCGACGCGAAAAAGTTTTGGCCAGGAATATTCTTTAAAAGAAAAAACAAAAGATCCGGAAAAATTAAAAAAAATCATTATGAAACTATGTGAAAAAATGGGCCGACGCTTAAGAAAATCAAATCAACTATCTTCCGCTATTCATCTGGGAATTTTATATCAAGACTACAGTTTCTGGCATAAAGGAAAAAAAATTGATCAATCAATATCAAGTACAAAGGAGCTTTTTAACAATATTATGATTCTTTTTTTTCTCCAACCGAAAATAAATACTGTTTCCAAAATATCTGTTAGTTGTTTTTCCTTAACAAAAAATAATAATCATCAGTTAACATTGATTGATTTAGGTGAAGAAAAAATCAATAAGATAAGCAATGCTCTGGATAAAATTAATGATCGCTTTGGTGAATTTACCATGATCCCCGCTACAATGATGAACATGGAAGATACCGTTATTGATCGAATTGCTTTTGGAAAATCTGGGCTACTTTAATAAATATCCACCATCAACGACAATTTGGCTTCCTGTCATATACGAGGCCATGTCTGATGTTAAAAACAAAACTACTTTTCCGATATCGTCCGGGACACCCATTCTTCCCATAGCTACTTCCATTTTAGGAGGTTCTGGATTTCTATCAACTATGACCGGTTTTCCACCTGACTGGGCCACCGCTACTCCATGAGTCATTATCCCACCTGGAGCGACCGCATTAACCCAGATTTTATTTTTTGCCAGCTCCAGAGCGACGTTTTTTGTCAGTCCCCAAACACCGTGTTTGGAGGCATCATAATGAGCCAATCCAATCATCGACGGATGAATGGCGTCAATTGAAGTAATATTAATAATCCTTCCTCCATTACCCTGCTTGATCATCTGTTCCGATACGTACTTGATACAAAGAAAGGTCCCTCTCAAATTAGTATCAATAACTTTGTCAAACATTTCACTGGTCATCTGAAAAATCGGTATAAATGGAAAAATGCCAGCATTGTTAACTAAGATATCTATTGCCCCAAATTGCTTTACCGATTCGACCACAAGGTTTTTAACTTCATCTTCTTTTGAAATATCTGTTTTAACGGCAACGGCTTTAAATCCTTTTTGTATTAATTCGTTAACGGCATTTTTTGCCTCATCAATATTTCGACCGGCAACAACGACGTTAGCTCCAGCCTCAGCCAATCGATAACTTATCCCATACCCAATCCCCAAAGATCCTCCAGTAATGATAGCCGTTTTTCCCCTTAAATCTAATAGTTTATCTTTAGATAATATTTCCATATTATTTTTTTCCGCCAACCGGCGGATTAATTATTAATTTCTTTTGAAAGAATTTCAGATAGATAATTGGCAGAATGCCAATGGTGTTAATAACTAAAACGGCGATAAACCAATTCCGTTGTTTATTTTGACTGGCTTTCCAAAGAGCTAATCCTTTCCAAGTCAGTCCCCAAATATCAAGGACAACAAAAATATAAGAATTGGCTCGAAGAAAATACTCAAAATTTAACAAAAAATCACTCATACATTATCATTATACATTAGCTTTATTCTTTCGCTTCCTCTTTAGTTTTGTGAATCGTCCCCGGTTTGTGTTCCGGCGGTGTATAGATTGTATAAAGCTTCATGGCAACTTCTGATGTATTGATAAAATTATGTTGAGTTCCGGCTGGAATAACGATTGCTGAACCATCGGATATTTCATGCTCTTCTCCGTTCATAACCGCTTTACCTTTACCAGATTCAATTCTAATAAACTGGTCGTGCTCAGGATGGACTTCCATCCCAATTTCCTCACCAGGTTTTAAGGCCATGACAACTAGTTGACTCTTATCGGTAGTAAAGAGCACTTCGCGAAAATAATTATTTTGCAGACTTTTTTCTTCAATATTGATTATGTATCCTGTCATATTTTTCACCTCCTCTCAATTCATTTTAATATATAATTTTCTCCATGTCATTAATTATTTTATTTGGCTTACCTGGGACCGGGAAAACTTTTGTTGGAAAAGTGTTTGAAAAATATTTCGATTATTATTTTTATGACGGGGATAATGACCTGACTTCCGAAACGAAAGAGGCCATAAAAACAAAAACTGTTTTTACCGACCGGATGAGAAATATCTTTTTTGAAAAATTAATTAGGAATATCCAAGAATTAAAATCCAAACACAAAAATTTAGTTGTTGCTCAAACATTTATTAAGGAAAAATATCGAATTGACCTCATTAAAAAAATTCCAGAAACAAAGTTTATTCTCGTTGATACAAAAAAATCTCTCCGGGAAAAACGCTTAATGGGTCGCGCAGATTATCCTTTGGATTTAGAGTACGCAAGAATTATGGAGAGAAATTTTGACAAAGCAAAGGTTAGTCACAATATTATTACTAATAATATTGAGGGAATCAAAGAGATAAAAAAAGAAGTGAACTTACTACTGCGTAATATTAGGGAGTAGTGATTAATTTTTAATTAAATAATCAACAATTTGTTTTGCCACTTCTCTCTTAGAAGCCAAGGGAATTTTTTTAACTGATCCGTTTGCTGAAATAATATAAATTTCATTATTGTCCGATTCAAAACCGCGGTCTTTTCTGCTGACATCATTGGCTATGACAAAATCCGCTTTTGATTCTTTTAGTTTTCTTTGTCCTTCTTTAATTAATAATTTTTCTGACAATCCATATTCCGCTTTAAAGGCTATTAAAGTAGTTTTCGATGATAATTTTTTAATTTGGTCAATAATTTTAATTTGTGGAATTAGTTTTAACGTAATTGATTTTTTACTTGATAATTTTCCCTCAAATTTTTGTTTAACTTTATAATCAGAAACCGCCGCTACTTGATAAAAAAAATCGGTATTTTTAATATTTTCTTTTATCAAATTCATTAAATCTTTAGATGTTTCAAATATTTTTTCTTTAATCAAATATCGGGGAGTAATAGAATTCTTGGCCCGAAGTAATAAAACGTCGGCCCCGCGCAGATAACATTCTTCGGAAATGGCCACTCCCATTTTCCCCGAGCTGCGATTGGCAATATAGCGAACTTCATCAACTTTTTCTATCGTTCCTCCGGCAGTAACAATAACCTTTTTCCCTTTCAAAGATTCAGTTCTTTCTAACAATTTATTTATTTCTTTATTTATAATTTCTACATTTTCCAGTCTCCCCATCCCCTCATATCCGCAGGCTAACATTCCTGCGGTCGGTTCAATGATTTGATAACCGATCGATTTTAGTTTGTTTAGATTTTCTTGGACTATTGGGTTACCCCACATATTAACATTCATTGAAGGACATATAATGATTGGCGAAGTAACAGCTAATGCTGTTGTTGTTAAAAAATCATCGGCAATTCCGTGAGCCAGTTTTCCAATAATATTAGCCGTTGCCGGAGCGATGACCATTACGTCGGTTTTATCGGCCAAATCAATATGCTCTACTTTTCTTCTTTCTAAAATTTCCCTGTAATCAAAATTTTTTTCAAAAAGATTAACATAAACTTTATTTCCAGAAGCTTTTTCAAAGTTTTGAGGAGAGATCATTTCCGTCGCCCCCTTTGTCATGATAACAAATACTTCATGACCTTCATTTTTTAATAATTTTATTAGGTCAAGAACTTTATAAGCGGCAATACCACTCGTGACGCCGATTAAAATATTTTTTTTCATTTATTAAATTTCTCCCAACTCAAGATGAGCTTTTCTAACCGCGAGTCTTCGCCGCATCGCTTTTTCATCCGTCCCGTCTCTTCAGATTATAAGAAATTGCATAGATATATTGGATTGTTTTAACAGATTAAAAATTCTGATTTAATATGGATAAAGTTGCTTTAACTGATGGATTATTTGTGTTAATTAATTCTACTTTTTCTTTAAAATTATTTCTAAGGGGAGTTAGAAATTCGTCGGCCCAAGAAGGAGTCAGAACCACCACTCCATCAAAATTTACAATAATTTTTTCGTCTGGCAATACTCCTTTTAATACAGGTTGAAAAGCTAACCAAGCTTCTTTTCCGGCAGGACGTGATACAAGAGTTATTCCAAATTTCTTTAATTCAATATTCATAATAATTCTTCGAAACTTATAAGTGCAAAACACCCATTAATAATGGTATCAGTTTGCTTGATGTTTAATTCAACATCATCCTTTTTTAAGGATAGCTGAGCATCTCCAGTTTGGAAATATAGTGAAAATGGATTTTTAACAATAATCGCTTTTACAAACTTCAACTCATTTCCTCTTGTTTCCGGATATCTGCCGGATATTGTTTCAGTAAAAGCCACTTTCAATGCCTCACTAGAACTTGCCAGTTCCGGGCGCACTCTTTTTAACGTTGTTAATATCCCTTGACCGCGATCTGCCAATACTACTTTCCTATTTCGCATATTATATGAGAAAAAAATACCAGAAATATCAGGCCAACTTCCTAAATTATGGTCAAATGAATTATTTCCTATCTCCCCGGCAACCGCTGTAATCAAAGAAACTACTTCTATTGGTACATTTTTACTTAATGTTGACTGAAATTTTTCCAATCTGGCTTGAAATACATCACGAGTTTGGCAATAAACATCAGGATTGGGTTCTGTTACATTGGTAGATTTTGCCCAATTCAAAGCTACGAGGTCAATTTCCTGCAAATATTGATCAATATCTGATCTATTATAGAACCTATGACCTCGGATTCCAGTACGGATTGAGCGTAAACGACCAGCCGAGTCCCATCGTCTGAGCGTATCTATAGATACCCCTAATAATTTAGCCGCTTGTCCGATTGATAATAGTTTGTGCATAGTTTATGTAAATCTATGCATATTCTAACATATCTATGTAAACCTATGCAAGTGATTGTTTCCGTGGATAAGTTCTAAAATTTATTTGCTCCCGAACTCTCGACGGCTAAGAATTACAATTTCTACGATTTTGAAAGCCTTTGAGGACTTGGTTCAAGTAGAGTTATTGAAGGTAAGATGGGGAGGGGATTAGAAAACAAGTTTGCTTACCCAATCTGGAACTTCCGCTTTCTCAATCTCGTCATATTGAGGAGTATAAGGCTTAATATCTAAGATGGGCGTGCCATTAACAATATCCAGACCCTTAACTGTTATGATGTTATCTTTTCTTCCAACTAACTCCACTGTGGATATGGCAATTCTGTTTGGCCTTTGCGGGCAACGGCAAGCAAAAATCCCAACAAATGGGATATCTTCTCTTCCTTGTGGATGATGCTTGAGATGACACTCCTTTTCTTTATCCATCCAGTAGACAACTATGATATAAGCATAATCTTCAATCCCATCTAAGCCTTTGGTATATCTTTTATCAATTGCAATCTTTGCAATAATATCCTTCCAACCGGGCAATATTGGTTTGGTAACGCTATTTTTTGCTTTTCCCAGCGGTTTGATAGTAATAGTGTCATCTTTGTTTTGACTGTCGAGAAATTCGCAAAAGATTGTTTTCATAGTGTGCCTTTGAGCGACTATTATTCTAGCACAAAAAGTCGCGTGAAATTTGGCTCCTGAGTCCTGAGATTATTAGAACTCTGGTATTTAAGATTATAAAGGTTTTTGAGGATATATCTCAAGTTGAACTTTCAAAAGGAAGGTGGGAGAAATTAAACGATTACAAACTCCTTATGTTATGGTGCAACTGCATTAGCAGCATTTACTCGACCAGCCGACCAATAAGTTCCAGTTCCAGTAATTTTATCCGCTGTTGATTCAAGCCGTGTTCGAACTTGAGAAGCAGAATTTCCATATGGCGTCGACCAAATAAGTGCGGCCACAGCAGAAGTCATTGGCGTTGCCATAGATGTTCCTGAGCCAAAATCATAGCCAAGCGATTTATTTATCTTATAGGGATGGTTAGGAAAGGTCGAGAAGATGTTCTCACCAGGAGCTGCTACATCAACCCATTTTGCCCCGTAACTAGAAAATGAGGCTTTTTGGTCTTTATTGTTAGTAGCGGCCACGGCGATTGCATTTGTATAAGCGGCGGGATAAGTCTTTGATGGGTTAGCTGAGTTACCAGCAGCTGCCACCACCACAACCTCTTTCTTCCAAGCATAGTTAACCGCATTCTCCAGCGTCCTCGATTTTCTTGAACCTCCTAAGCTCATATTTATAACTTTTGCGTCATTATCTGCCGCCCAGATAATCCCATTGGCTACCCAAGAATAAGCACCTGAACCGCTGTCATTTAATACTTTCCCATTCATCAACTGGGCAGTTAGGACAACCCCCAGCCACACCCTATATTGTTATTCGTGATAGCGGCCACTATCCCCCCAACATGAGTCCCATGTCCATATAAGTCATCAATAGTAGAAGAATCGGTGAAATTTCTCTGTAGGACGACCTTTGCTGATAAATCCTCATGGTCTTGGTCAATACCAGTATCTAAAATAGCGACTTTCACTCCGCCAGCAGTCGTGTCCCAAGCGATAGGACCATCTATATCTGCATCAACTGTCCCCGTAATACCTTTAATAGTTTGTCCAATGTTTTCCAATCCCCATTGATTACCGGCAAAGTATGTGTCATTGGGGATAAAAAACGCCTCAGCAATATAGTCTAACTCTGCATAATCTACGTGAGGGTTCCTGGACAATGCAGCAACTACTTTTTCTTCTGCTGTCTGAGGAACCCGTAGTACTAACACATCAAGAGCATCAAGTTTATTAACTATCTGTGCTCGATTATTTCTTAATAAATTATCTTTCTCTGCCTGTGAAACCCCATCCTTAAACTTTATAAGGACTTGGCCTGGAACATGATTGTTATTATCCTGAGCTTTTGCTGAAGGAGAAAAGATATTAAAAAGACCTAAAAGAAGAATTGAAAATAAAGTAATTGAGAAGATGAATAATTTTTTCATATCAATAACTGAACTGAAATTATTGTACATAAACTTGAGGGGATAAGTCAAGGGGTTGTATTCGCTCACTTAAAATGTTACCGAAATTGAATCGTTCGCTCAATTAATTTTGTTACCGAAAATTCATTAGGATTCTTCTAACTGT
>Ga0066637_10003302_pt1 | contig 10833 bp, 9 predicted proteins | sample CryGeyCG2014_020_FD_62737 | JGI IMG/M metagenome (GOLD analysis project Ga0066637, IMG submission 62737) | Groundwater microbial communities from aquifer - Crystal Geyser CG08_land_8/20/14_0.20 | ecosystem: Environmental > Aquatic > Deep subsurface > Groundwater | place: USA: Utah: Grand County...
TCATTTCTATCGCTTTTTGAAAATCCGTATTCAGAGCCTTTTCGTATAATAATTTCTCTAGCATAAGCCTCTAGAGAGATGGCAAAGCTTTCACTTAAAGTTGTAAAAAATGAGTTGTAGGGAGTTTTGGCTTTGGGTAAATTTTTTTCTATCTGTTTTATTAGTCTGTTATAGATTCCGTGAGAATATTCATGAATAAGGAAAAATAAATCTTGGATATTCTTTCTAACTCTAACTCTGCGGTCATAAACAAAAGGAACTTTCTGATCTTCAAAATCTTGCTCTAAAATAACAGGATATTGAATTAAAATATTCTCTTTTTTCTTCTTTGTCTCTTGATGAATTTTATATTCTTTTCCGGTTCTGTAAATAATATTTACATCAAAATCAATAAATAAAATAGGAAAAATAGATTTGATAATTCTCTTTGTTAACAAAATCTGTTTTTTAGTATATTTTTTTAGTCTTTGTTTTTTAGTTTCCATACTCCTTTTATAGCTTAAAGGAAGTACTAAATCAATTTAGTACTCCTAAATTATCGCAAAACAAATACCATATTCTGGTTTTCTTAAGAAAACCAGAATAGTGTAGATAAAAATAAAACCCAACTTCGCCGAGGCTTCGCTGGGTTCCTTTATATTCTTAATATACAAAAGAAAAAGTACATAAACTTATGCACTTGTTTTTAATTTTTTAATATTTCTTTTTTCTTAATAACCTCTCCTATCTGTCTAACCTCCCAATTATATTGAGCATTTGCATATTTAAGCTTCGCGTATGAAATCGCATCTTCTTTATGAGTAAAATAAAGCTCCATTATATGCGCACGAGGATTAAGAGAAATTGGCCCAGCTGAAATTACCTCATAGTTACCAGCACTTTCAATCGTCAATATGCCAAGGGCTTCAAGAATATCAGTCATACCATTTTTGATATCTGCTGAGTAGGTATCTTCCCGCCAACTGCTCTCGGTGTCAACATACAAGCTCCAATCAATAAACAGTTTTCCGTCTGAGTATGTAACAAGTTTTTTGTTTTTATACTTGTTAAACTCATCAACCAACTTCATAAATCTTTCTTTTTCACATCCTTCGCATACTAATCCGGGTTTGAAAATTGTAAAATCGAAGCCTTTATATTGAAAGGTAATATCTTGCGGTTTACCCGCTTCATTCTTTTTGCACAAATAACAAACTCTCGACATCTCTGCCACCTCCTTTTCAATGAACAAAGATTATGAAATTATAACATACAAATACTAATAAGCAAATATTTTAAACCTTCAACTCCCTAAGTACATCCTCGGCGGCAGATTTTCGATATGTTATAACTTTCGCTTTGGCTTTGCTTTTCATATCCATAAGCCAGGGGTCATCTGCATTAAGAAAAACTATGCCATTTTCGGGGACTGTTTTAATGGCTTTTTCAATCTCTTTGGCTCTTACTCCAAGTTCTTCTGGCTCTACCTCAAAACCTAAGCTTACATTAGTCGCTACCAAATATTTAGGCTTTACAATAGTTAAAAGATAATCCATATCATGAGGAAAGATGGCTCCTAACTCCAAAACTAAAATCTTCGGAAATCTGTGGCTAAATAAAGCAATGCCTAAACCCTTAGTTAGTATTTTTAGCCATGCCCAAAATGATGAATATCCGGATGGCAGATACAAAACTGCTAAAGGCAAACCAATTTCGGTATTATAACTTCGGGGGTTGGCTCTCACATCAAATTTTCTGGAAAGAGCTTTTTTTATTTCTTCCTTAGCTTCGGATTTTCCGGTACTGCCAACAACTCCGATAATCACTGGCTTATGCCGCCACAAAGTAATTTTGGTTAACAATTTTAGCTTCCAAGTAATAAGTTTTTTTAATAAATATTTCATGATGACTCCTTAAAATATTTCTCCATTCTATCAAAGGCTTCATTTATGATTTCGTGTGATGCTCCAAATGACATTCTTAAGTGCCCTTCGCCGGTAGGACCGAAAGCAATACCGGGGACTGTAGCAACTTTGGCTTTATAAAGCAAATCTACTGCCAAATTGTAAGATATTGAATTTATAGATTTTTTATTCGTGGTACTTAGTGAATTATTAGTGTCCATTAGTGTTCTTTGTGTTATACGGGGAAAAACAAAGTAAGCAGAGTTGGGTTTCTGGTAAGTGAAAAGTTCTTTTAAATCATCCAGTCTTTCTAAAATGAGTTTCCGCCTTCTTAAAAATTCTTCTTTAAACTTTGAAATCTCATTTTCTGCCATCTCAAAAGCACCGATAGCCGCATATTGAGAGATGACGGGCGCACAGGTAACTACAGCGTCATGAACTTTTAAGATCTCGGTTATGTTCTCTCTTGAAGAATGTATAAAGCCTACCCGCCAGCCGGTCATGGCAAAAGTCTTGGAAAAACTAAAAACCCGGATAATTTTATCTTTCATTTTAGGATTTTGTGCTGGCGAGTAAAATTCAATTGAATCGTCATAGATAAAATCCTTATAAACCTCATCGGTTATGATAAAAAGATTGTGCTCTTTGGCTAATTTCTCTAATTCTTTAAGTTCCTCTTTTTTGTAAATCGTAGAAGTTGGATTATTAGGATTACAGAATAAAATAGCCTTGGTTTTTTCCGTTACTTTTTCTTTAAAAGCGTTTGTATTAATTTTCCATCCCTTTTCTTCGTCTAAAGGTACAAAAACCGGGACTCCACTGGCGATTTTTACTGCCTCCGGATACGAGGCGTAAGTGGGTGAAGGCAGAAGAACCTCATCACCCGGTTCCAAAACCGCCAGAAGGCTTGAGGTTATTCCCTCAATAGCTCCGGCAGTAACCAATATCTCTTTATCGTAATCATAATCCATCTTCTCTCTTTTAAGCTTCTCAGAAATTATCTCTCTAAGCTGAGGAAGACCAGTGCAGAGAGAATATTTTGAAGCCAAATTGTAATCGAGCGCCTTTTTAGCAAAATTTTTTATTGATTCAGGGGTCTCAAAAGACGGAATTCCCTGCGCCAAAGAAACCACTCCTGGCACCTTGGCTGCCAGAAGTTCCATTTCTTTGATTATGGAAAGCTTGATGTTTTTGGTCTTTAAAAAATCCATCAGCGAACTTGCTTATCGTATTTTTTGGTTATCATAAGATAGATTACCCGCGAAAATTCCTCGAGGCTTAAATTAATATTTTGGCTTTTCCACCAAGTATTTGCGCTCCATTCAGAATCAGGTGATGAGTGATTTATAATTTTATAGCCATTGCCTAAAACATATTTAAAATTCATGTAAGCGCGGCGCTGGTGATATGGCGAGGTTACTAAAATGATTTTTTTGAAGTTATTTTTGTCTAAAATCGGCTTAGAAAAAAGGGCATTTTCATAGGTTGAGGTTGCCTTTTCCTCGATAAAAATTTTGTCCTCCGGCACCCTTTCTTTAATTGCCTGTCTTCTCATCGTCTTAGCATTAGAAACATTACCTTTTTTTGCCGCTCCTGAAAAAAGGATGCATGGCGCATATTCTTCCTTGAAAAGCTTAACTCCCTCGACGGTTCTTTCCATGGTTTCACCACCGGAGACTACGACTACACAATCAGATTTTTCAAGTCTGTCCTGAAGAGACAAAAAATTGCCCAAGAAGAAAAAGGCAAAAACGATGAGCGCTAAAAAAACCAAGCTCACTAAGATTAAAATATGATAAATTTTAATTTTGGGTAATTTTATACTCATTGATATTAGTCGGTAAAGTTCTGAGTAAACATTTTACCATAGATTCCCCCATCTATAACACCAATACCGATTTTACCGAATTCCTGATTTAATATGTTGGCTCTATGCCCCGGGCTTTCCATTAATCCCTGGTGAGCCAACTCTACGGTTTGAGCTAAAGCCAGATTCTCCCCCGCAACTAAAAATTTTATACCGGCTTTTTTCATTCTATCAAAGGGTGACTCTCCTTCTAAATTCTCATGGGAAAAATAGCCATTCTCAAACATATCTTTAGAGTGGGAACGGGCTACTTCTCGAAGTTCTGGATCTAAAACCAAAGGTTCAAATCCCCTATCCACCCGTTCTTTATTTACCAGATTAAACATTTTACTCTCACTATCTTCTGAAACTTGCAACTTGTTAGTTTTGAAACCTAATTCAACGGACTCCTCGGTCTCTGGCTTGATGGTTAAAAGAGTAAAGGTATCTGTTACTCCGCCGCCAAACAAAGAATCCACCTGCTTCTCCGCCGAAGATATTAAGGAAACTAAGGGATGCCCGATTCTAGATGAGAAAACTTCATCCTTAAACCTTTCTGAAACTGGAAAAGCAACGAGAAGTGTTAAAAAAACAGCTATAATAAAAAGACCTCTGAAAAAAGAAGGAAAAATTCCAAAAAATTTGTTGTAGGGTGATTTTTTGACGTTTTCAGGTATTTTTGTATCAATGAGAGAATAAATTATGGCAAAAATCAACTCGAAAAGTGACCACAAAAAAACGAATGTCAAAACACGCAGTATTTGTGGTGGCATTTTTAAAGAAGCTCGGAAGAAAGATGAAAACGCGTCATTAAAACTGAAAGCTAGAAAAATCGACAAAACAAAAAAGAGCAAGCTTAAAAAAAGCCTTATAAAACCGCGGTAGTATCCGTAAATCCCAGAAGCAATTAAAATCAACAAAATCACCAAATCTATGTAGTTCATCTTTAAAAGTCTCCTTCTTTTAATTTTAAAACAGAGCCTTTAGTAATAAAATATTTTATCTTTATGAATACTAATCCAACAAAACCCACAAAAACAGCAGAAAGGAATTCAATCCATCCTAAAGGTCGGGTCCCTAAAAAGCTCTGGAAGATGGAAAAAGAAGTAAAAGCAAGCAAAAGACCGATAGAGCTTAAGGCTGCCCAGAAAAGGTATTTGTTGGTAAACAAGGATATGACAATTGACTTTCTGCCGGCATGCGTTGAAAAAACATTAACAATCTGGGACAAGACCAAGGAAGCGTAGGTTACGGTTATGGCTTTAAAATATAAAGAATCGGTTATTTCTCTGCCCCAGAACCAACCGCCCCTCAAAATGGTGAAGGTGAAGGCGATGGCGGCACCGATACCCATAATTACACCTACATAAAAGAAACCGAATATCATTTTTTTGTTTAAAAGACGATCTTTTTGGCTTCGAGGAGCTCTTTCCATTAGATCTGCTTCTTTGGGATCGACTGCCAAAGCCAGGGACGGCAGAACGTCGGTTCCCAAATCCACTGCCAGAATTTGGATTGCCAAAAGGGGTAAGGGTACTCCCAACATGATACCGGTTATAACCGCAAATAACTCACCTACGTTTGATGAAAATATGTAATGAACGAATTTCTTAAGGTTATCATAAACTATCCTGCCTTCCTCTATGGCTGAAACTATGGTTTTAAAGTTATCATCTAAAAGGACAACTTCTGAAGCCTCCTTGGAAACATCGGTACCGGCAATACCCATTGCCACACCAATGTCGGCTTTTTTTAATGCCGGGGCATCATTTACACCATCGCCGGTGACAGCGACAACCTCTCCCTGGTTTTTTAAAACCGAAACTATTCTAATTTTCTGCTCAGGGGTGGTTCGAGCAAAGACCACATCCCTGGTTCTTAAGATGTCTTGTAATTCTTTGTCGGAAAGTTTTGAGAGGTCAAGTCCGGTGACAATCGAATAGTTATCTTCAATAATTCCCACTCTCCTAGCTATGGCTGCCGCAGTTAAGCCATAATCGCCGGTTATCATAAAAATTTTGATGCCGGCTTTTTGGGCGGTTAAAACAGCCTCTTTAACACCTTCTTTGGGTGGATCAATCATACCAACCAAACCAAGAAAAACCATATCTTGCTCTACTTTTGATTCATCTAGCTCACCTCTTATAGGTTTTGAAGCTACCGCCAAGACTCGCAAACCCTTTTTAGCGAATTCATCAACTTTTTTTAAAATTTCCTTCTGGCACCTTGATATTTTTTCGTACTTTGCACCAACTTTTGCATAAGAACAGGTATCTAATATCTCTAGCGGTGCGCCTTTGGAGTAAGTAAAAGTGCCTTTCGAGTTTTTAAAAACAACGGTCATTTTCTTTCTTTGTGACGTAAACGGTATCTCTAAAACTTTTCTTCCCTCATCCTCTAGTTCTTTCTTTAAAAATCCGCCCTTTTCTGCCAAGGTTATAATGGCTCCCTCTGTGGGGTCTCCTAACACCGTCCACTTCTCCTCTTTTTCTAGAGGCTTTATTATCTCGGCATTGGTACACAAACACCCTGCCCGGAGCATCTCTTTTAGGGTCTCAGGATACCCAGATAATTTTTTACCATTTTCCAAAAAATCGCCTTTTGGTTCATACCCTATCCCTTTTATGTGGAAGTCTCTAAAGTCTGCCCAGATTTCTTTTACGGTCATTTCGTTTTTGGTTATGGTGCCGGTTTTATCTGTACAAATGACGGTTGCCGAGCCCAGGGTTTCAACTGCCGAAAGTTTCTTTATTAAGGCATTCCTTTTTGCCATTCTCTTGACTCCCAAAGCCAGAGCAATGGATACAGTTGCCGGAAGACCCTCAGGAACCATAGCCACAGCCAGACTTAAAGCAAACACTAAACTAAAGGAAAAAGGCTTTTGAAGAAGCAGATTAATTATAAAGATGGCGATGCCAATCAAAACCGTTATCCTAGCTACTATTTTTCCTGTTTTTAAGAGCTCTTTTTGAAGAGGACTCTCCCCATCCTCGATTTTTTGAGTTGCTGCGGCAATCTTTCCGAACTCGGTGTTCATACCCGTTGTGGTAACGACAACCTTGGCATTGCCGCATGCCACCGAGGTACCAGCAAATACCATATTATCTCTATCGGTTAAGGAAACCTCCTTTTTTATTGGGGTAGCGAATTTTTCCTGAGGTACCGATTCTCCAGTTAGAGTATAATCATTGGTTGAAAACTCGTTCTCGGAAATTACTCGTCCATCAGCCGGAATATCGTCGCCCTCATCCAAAAGTAGTATATCTCCTGGAACAACCTCTGAAGCTAAAATTTCAACTTCTTTCCCGCCTCTTAAAACAATAGCCTTTTGGGGAAGAATCTTTCGCAAAGCCTCAATAATTTTTTCTGCTCGATACTCCTGAACAAAACCTATAGTGGAATTTAGAACAACTATACCCATGATGACCAGGGCGTCTCTTCCGCCGGTTGGTCCGCCAAAGGCATAAGAAATAGCAGCTGCGCCCAATAAGAGCAGCGCAAATATATCAAAAAAGTAGGTTAAGAACTTAAGAATGAGAGGTTTCTTTTTTTCTTTGGCGATAACATTGGCACCATACTTTATAAGGTACTCTCTAGCCTCTTTTTCTCCTAAACCTTGCTCGGATGATGTTTTAAGCTCTTTTACAACTTCAGAAGCTTCTTTTTGATAATACAATTCCGTCCTTGAGTTATCAAAGATATTATATCAGAAAAGTTTGCAAAAAGTTCTAAAATTAAAAATTTTTATTCTACAAACTTGGTGACTTCGTCGACAGATTTCCTGCCCCAGTCTGTACCTTTTTCATCTGCGTAGCCAACGGGCATTAAAACCACTGGCCTTAAATTATCTTCAAGATTTAAGATTTTTTTGATTTTTTCTTCATCAAAAGCGCCCATCCAACAAGCGCCAATTCCCATCTCGGTAGCCGCCAAAAACATGTTTTCAGTAGCCGCGGCCGTCGATTGTTTGGAATAAAGCTCTAAACCTCGTTCGCCATATTTCGATTGAGCAAGGTCCAAATCAATACAGACTACGATTACTGCACCTGTTTTAGTTAGTCTATTATGGGACGAGAACCGCACCTCTTCCATTTTGGTTTTAATCTTTCTATTTTTAACCACAATAAATCTCCAGGGCTGGACATTGCCCTCGGAAGGCGCCAGAGTTCCGGCTTCGATAATTTTTTTGATATCCTCGTCCGGTACTTCTTTGTCTTTATATTTTCTTATACACCTTCTCTTCTTTATAACTTCCCAAAATTCCATTTTTGACTCCGTAGGCCTCGGAATAATTATATCCTTGCCGAGGCCGGAGCCCCGTACTTAAATTTTTAAGTGCGGGGTCGTTAATTATTTCTTACTTCTATAATCTTCAATAGCTTTTTTTAAGGCATCAGCTGCTAAATTAGAACAGTGTTCTTTTATCGGAGGCAAACCGCCTAGTTCTTTGGAAACATCTTTCTTCTCGATTTTGTATGCTTCCTCCAAGTTTTTACCTTTAGCCATATCAGTAATCATGGAAGAGGTAGCAATGGCTGCAGCACATCCTAGCGTTTTAAATTTTATATCTTCAATAATTTCCCTATCGCCATTTTTGCCGACTTTAATTGTCAAAAGCATTACATCCCCGCAATTATGAACCGCTAAATTCCCTGTAGTGTATGAATGAGAAACAGCAACTTCCAAATTATTAACTTCACCGGCATAAGTTTCTTCTTCAATTTTCCAGATGGGGGTTAGATAATAATCATCATTAAACCAAGTTTTATGATGATTATTTTTTTTCTCTAAAGAATAAGAAAATTTATGCCGCATTAAAGCAGATAGTTTATTAAGAGAATTCTTATCTTTAATATAAAAACTATAATATTTCTTATGAATTCCATAAGCTTTTCCTACTAAAAAACTAAATATTATTCTCTGTCTAAGTAACAGGACCTTTAATTGATGAGCCAAAGTTTTGGAAATTGTAACGAACTTTGCCTGTTTATTATTTATATAACCATCTCCTCTCCAAAGGCTATAAATAATCTCCTTTTGTTTCTTTGTGGGCAAAATCATTGCCCAAAGAGGAAGCTTTTTAAATTCAGCACCTTTCCCAAAGAAATCACTAAAAAATCTAGCTAATCTTGCTGAATAAAAAGGAATATTTATTGAATTATTTTTATAGACAATATTTCCAGACGATAAACCAAAAACTTTTTCCATAAGAGAGAGGATTTCCTTTTCATATTCTTCCTCTTTCGAGCCGAATGTAAATCCTATGGTTCCTTTACATCTATCTGTTCTTGTATAGCCCTCGGAAAGATAAAAACCAATGATTCTTAAGAAATTTCTGTCGATTTTTATTTTCTTTGGCAAATCCTTGCTCTTAAAATCGTATCTCTCTTTCTTAACATCAAAATTGATATACTCTAAGTCAACTGTTTCTTTTAAAATCGGGTAAAGAATAAAATCTCCCTTTTCTAAATCCTTGGCCTGATACCAATCAGGAAAAAATTTATCCTTGTGTGTAAATTTATATCGAGAACCTATCTTTACGGCATAAACCAAGTGGTCAGGAGTTAATGTAGTTTTCCCTAAATTATGGGTACTTATAGTTAATATGTCACCTTTGTATTTTCTTTTAAATACTCTACCGACCTTATGAAATTTACCATCATGACCTAGAACTTTATCTGTTTTCTTTAAAAGAGAAATTTCCTCTATCGAAGGATTTGTAATAATTAATGAATTAGGAGCTAAACAAACCGGATTTCCAACCTTCCCAATGCCGTCGGCTGGCTTTATCTCACCCACATTCTTGGGATTTTCGAAAAGCTCCATTACTTTTTTTGAATAAGGTCCAAAATCGCTATCGCTCATTTGTTGCTCCATATTTAAACGAACTTATTTTTCTTAATTCCTCAACAATTCCCGGCAAGACTTTGATTAACAGATCAATATCCTCTTTGACGGTATGCCTTCCCAAAGAAACACGCAAAGAGCCGTGGGCAATCTCATGTTTTAAGCCTAAAGCAAGTAAAACATGTGATGGTTCTAAAGAGTCCGAGGTACAGGCTGAACCGGTCGAGGCAAAAATCTTGTAATTATTTAATTTTAAAAGCAAGGACTCACCCTCTACTCCTCTAAATGCAAAACTAGCGATGTGAGGAAGGCGTTTCTCTCTATCACCGGTAAGAAAGGTGCCGGGAATTTTTAAAACCTTTTCTATAAGATAATCTCGTAAATTCTTAAGTCTCTTTACTTCTTTTTCTTTTCGTTCTTGAGCCAGTTCCAAAGCTTTAGCCATTCCTACAATTCCTGCCACATTTTCTGTACCGGCTCGGCGATGCTTTTCCTGACCCCCACCTGATTGCTGGGGCAGAAACTTCACTCCCTTCCTTATATATAGGGCACCAACTCCTTTGGGAGCATAAAACTTGTGACCGGTAATAGACAGTAAATCCACCCCAAGTTTGTTAACATTGGTAGGAAGATATTGTATGGCTTGAACAGCATCGGTATGAAAATAAAGCGGTGTTTTATTCCCTTTTTCTTGCCGCTTAATCCTTATTGCTTTTATTATTTTTCCGATTTCTGCGACAGACTGAACAGTTCCGATTTCGTTGTTGGCATACATTATAGAAACTAACATTGTTTTATTGGTAATGGCTTTTTTAACATCCTGAAGCTGAACCAAACCCTTCTCACCTACCGGAAGATAAGTAACCTTGTGACCAAATTGCTCTAAATATTTGCAAGTATTCAAAACAGAGTGATGTTCAATCTGGCTTGTAATAATATGAGGTTTATTTTTTGTGTTATTTCGTGCTAATTTTCGCGTCAATTCGTGTTGAAAGGCAACGCCTTTTAGAGCTAGGTTGTTTGATTCAGTCGCACAAGAGGTAAAGATAATCTCTTCGGGATCAGCGTCAATTAAAGAAGCGATTTTTTCTCGCGCTTCCTCTACCGCTAACCGCGCTTCTTGACCTTTACTGTAAATACTAGAAGGATTGCCATATTTTTCTTTAAGATATGGCTCTAAGCTCTTAAAAACTTCTTTATCTACTGGCGTGGTCGCCGCGTAATCAAAATAATGTTCTTTCATAGTCAGTTAACAGT
>Ga0066637_10003305_pt1 | contig 10818 bp, 12 predicted proteins | sample CryGeyCG2014_020_FD_62737 | JGI IMG/M metagenome (GOLD analysis project Ga0066637, IMG submission 62737) | Groundwater microbial communities from aquifer - Crystal Geyser CG08_land_8/20/14_0.20 | ecosystem: Environmental > Aquatic > Deep subsurface > Groundwater | place: USA: Utah: Grand County...
TTTGCTGCTGATTTGTCTATATCATATTCAAATTCCATATTAAAAGTATACCATATTTATTTGTTTTTGCAACAATTTTTATTATTATTCTTCTATCACAAGGCCACTCTATATAGTAAGAAAGGGCGGGGGTCGTCGGGAAAAGGCAGGTTTTATCCTATGGCTTTGGCAAAGGAGACCAAACCATGGCCTTGTGGGCGGCCCTTTTATGGCTCACCTGGAAATCGTGGCTCTACGGGGCGATTAAAGGGCAATTTCCCGATGATAACCCGTCGGGAAACACAAAATCCGGTTTTTCGCGGGTTTTGCGTTTGGCATCGGCCCCTAGAATGCCCCAAAAAACCTTCTATCTTGCGTTCAGTGAAGTTTTTTTTAACTCAGGTATGTTGTAAAAGTATGGTAGGTGATTTGCGTGGTGTGTTTTTTTACCTGCAGCCTTAAAATAAATCAAGTAGTATCTTAAGTCGATCTTCAACAGCCCTCAATATCCCAAGTGATACTTTTCCAAGACACTTAGATAGTCGTTCCGTAGAAACAGACCTTACATCTTCACATTTAATAAAACTTTTTTTGGATACCCCAGCTTCTGGAGGATTTATTGCAACATGAAAAGGGATTCCTTTTTCTTTACTTGTAATAGGGATAATAACAACTAAACCTGCTGGTCCATGATTAAAGGTATCTACAGATATGACAAGACCTGGACGGAATCCGGCTTGTTCATGACCTTTTACAGGATTAAGATTAACAGTCCAAATCTCGCCTCGCCAAGGTTTGCCCATAGATTAAGATTCCCTCGCATCATCTAACAGGGTTGAGTCCCACTCTTCCCGTTCTTTCAATTCCTCTTGCCATGCTTTTGGATCTTTGCGTATAGCCGCAAACGCCAGATTAGCCCTTTTAAGAAAGGTTTGTCGGAGATATAGCTCTATGGCTTTGGTAAGAGTGGATTGCATAGATTCCTTAGATTGCTCTGCGATACGACGCAACATAATATGCGCTCTAGGATCAATTCTAACTGTTGTACTTTTCATCCTACTGCCTCCCTATAATTTTATTTACAATTAAGTATACCATATTGAATACATATTTGTCAACATAAATTATAAGAGGCCGCTGAAAAATTACTAAAAACTACACCAGCGGCCTCTGATTATGAAGATTTTAAAAAAATTACAGAGATTTTACCGACGGAAATAAATCGCTGTAATCAGAGATTGCTGGGCAGCAATCTCGCAACAATCGCAAAACAAATCTTTGTTAAAGAATTCTTAAGATGTCTGGATTTGTTTCAATTTTTCACGCGCGTATGAGACGAGTTTCGGATTGGGCATCTTATCTATCCACGCCCTTACCTTTTTAAAACTAAATGTCTTGGGGAAATGTAATTCAGGAAAGTGGCTGAATTGCCTTTTCTTGTAACCCGAAAGATATAAACAGTCTGCCAATGCCTTCTCGGGTTCGGCTATAAGAAAATCCCCCTCCTGCTTATACCAGAGAAACCCGTCGAAAAAAGAAGGCGTTATGCGGTGGACAGAAAATGTCCCCACCCTTGTTCGGATAACTCTTGTGTGCGTTGTGGAAGCAAGGGTGATTACCTGGGGAATCTGTTCAATTATTCCATAAAGATGCAGCGCGCTTATAAACGAAACATAGGCGCGCTGCCTGGATAATAGATAAGGAACAACAATATAAGGGCTTAAAGGCTTATCCAAAACCTGAGCCCATATGCCCCGATACACCTTAAAAACCGCGCCCTGCCTTTGAAGAAAACCAAGGCCCTGAATCACCGCGGACGAAGACTTTTCACAGACCGCCGATAATTCGTAAGTCCTAAATACAGGTTTGTTTAATTTCTTGATAGCCCCCAAAACAGACTGCCTCTTCATTGTTTTTGCAACCCTTCTATGAAATTAGACACCCTTAACTTTATCTCATCCCATATATTAGCGGAAGAATACACTTGCTGGTCCTCCGTGGATAAGTAGGATATTACTGTATCCCTGAACTGCTCAAAGCCAACCTCAAGCAGATTATCATTTGCCTTCATTAATTTAGCCCCGTTTATTTTGATTTCTTTTGATTCAGGGTAATCCAACTGCGAAGTTAAAATATACAGGTCAAAAATATCTCTTGCCTGAATTATGCTCCTTGTAACCAGGGCCTCTATCTTTTGAGCTATTGCCGAATCAGCACTGTAATGCGGAACCACTAAAGGAGCCAATTTATATTCGCGCAAGATAGCATTTGAAATAGGCTCAACCGTTACTTCGCCTTTAAACCCCCTTCGTGAAAATTCAATTTTGGCAAAGTGGCCCTCTGCCGCGGCAGTGATTAAATGAATTTTAAACCTTTGCGTTGTCTGGGCCTGCTTTGCTTTTGCCATATCAGGCAGAGTAATTTTATTGATTCCAAAAGGCTTGAGGCTTTCCTGAAAGGAGAGGGACCGGAGTATCTTCATAACGATATCGCATAAAGCGCTTACATTGATCACTCGAACGTCTATATCCATATCCATTGAATAGCGCAAACTCTGGTAAAAAAAACGTAAATTTACCCCGCCTTTAAGGGCATAATAATCCGGCTTTAATTTTCTTGCCAGCCACCTTAAAAATTCCAGGTGAAATATCTCTTTTAACTGTAAAGAGGTATAAGTTTGCCTCTGCATAATATGTATTATAATTTAGTTATACCTAAATTGCAATACTTATTTTGACCTTGTAATCACTACAAACTAAATCAGAAGCCCTTGCTCGATACATTCTTGCAAGAAATTCTGGTTTATATGGAGAAATTACCCTTTCTAACCCTGCTAATGCTTCCTGAATCTTATGTTCATTCCATCCAACCAATAAAACTAATCCAACGCCAAAGCAAATTTTATTGCTTTATTAATCTCAATATTTTCAACCACTCTTTCTCTCTTTTGGAGATTGCGGCGTTAAGGTACCTACTGCCACAACCTGTTTACAATCCCTTCACATACTCAGTAAAAAGCAGCACTTTCTTCGCATCAGCAGGCGAAAACAAAAACTGCTCCACCTCCCGCGCCAAAAGCTTAAAATCAAGTTTCGCGCAATGCCCAAGCAAAGCAATTTTAAGCCCTTCTTTATCCTTAATACCGACGCGCTCCTTCAGATAAGCAAAATCCGGCTTTGCCTTGCCTGCCAAAAATATCGCGTCATAAAAATCCCTTCCCATCGGGCGTTTACGCATAAGAATAGCATAAAACTTCTGCGCTAATAAAATATCAGCAGGGACAACACTAATACCTGAAAACACATCAAACTTACTTATAATCAGTCGTTGCGGCGCGTATTGAAACTTCTGCGCAGAAGCGCGTACCAAGCCTTCCGATAGGCTTGGGTACTGCGGCTCGGCATCAAGTTTAATAAGAATTTTTTCTTCCCTGTGGCCGGAAAGCCCCGTCTCAAAAAGAACCCCCTTAAACTTAATATCCGCGCTAAAAGCCCCCTTAAACGAACTGCTGGTTTCAAGGACATAACCTTCCAGTGCAAGCTTCTTAGCCACAGCCTGAATCAGAGCGCTAAAATCCTTCTGCGTAAGCCCCCGGTTGTCAAAATCAAGATCCTCGGAAAATCTGGGCAGGCCATGCGCAATATGAATTGCCGTTCCTCCCATAAATACAAGCTTTTGCCCATAGCGGCTGCCGAAAACAGCATCAAGGACCTTATACTGCAAATACTCCCGCAAAAGGTTGCGCTTAAAATGCCACAAGTGTTCCGGAAAAAATGATTCTATCTGCTTAAGTTCAAGCATGCGCGATATACTCCCAAAAATTATCCACCCTATGCTTTAAAGATTTCTGAGCGTATGCGGCCAAATAATCATTCATTTTACCGCGGTCCATAAGCTTAAGGAATACCTCATGATTAATGCGCATCCCCTCAAAACTCACCGTGTCGCGGAGTTCAGTCTTAATATAGAGGAGATCCAAAAATGCCTTTTCCGGAGAAGCCAGCTTAAAAAACTTCCCGTTATTCTTCAAAAATTCAAAACCGAAATAGAGTTTCGGACGGATAGTCCGGTAAATAAATTCCCCTACCGATGTCGCAAAATGGCTGGTTTTGCGGGTTGAGGCGGAAGTAATACCATAGACACTTTCTGGAATAAGCCCATAATACGCCAGCGCCATTTCAAAAGAAATGTATGATGGGCTGTAGATGCGGTTTGCGATCTCAAAAAGAACCTTTTCTTCAAGGGCTAGGCCGGAGAAAATATAGTAACCCTTGATCACCTTCTTAATGTAGCCTTTTTCCTGCCACTCATTAAGCCTGCGGCGATAGAACTCCGGCTCCACCTGCCGGATATCGGCAAGTGAAAACACAGTAAAATTCTTAAGCGCCTTCTGAAAATCAAGATATTGCATACGTTTCTCTAAAATGTTATTTTTAGCACTTATAAGAAATATACCATAAAAGGGAGATTTTTCAAGGATTATTTTGCCAAGTCAAACTTAATCACAGCCACCGTCAGGCCGAGCATAAACCAGAATAAAACTACCATCTGCAATGCATAAAGATTGGTATCAAAAAAACTTTGCACCAGAAATGCTAAAATACCGGATAAAAGCCCAAGGACCAAATAGTCTCTTTTCTGATTAAAATGTTGCAGCCCCATTTTGAAGAAACTGAACAAAACCCAGAGAAAAGCAAATAGCCCCAACAAACCTGTTTCTGCTGCCATCTGTAGATAAGAATTATGTGGATATATTCCTCCCCCATCAAAACTTTTATAATCCCGCGCAACTACTGAATAAGTATTTAACCCACAGCCGGTCAAAGGATAATCTTTGATCATCTCTAAAGATTCCTTCCAAAGTTTGGCTCGTATAAAATTTGAACTGCTGCTGATTTGGGGAATTGATTTTACCCGCACGACTACAGTGTAGACAAAATTAAAATTTGTATAAAGCATATCGGAAACCCTGCTTTTTATAGATTGTGGTAAGAATATCGGCAATAAAAATATAACTGCGATTAAACACAATATTACAACTCTTAAAATCAAGCTTCTGACAAAATAACAGAACATTAAATAAGAACCTGCGGAAAAACCTACCCATGCACCGCGTGAATAAGTCTTTAATAGATATAGAAACTGGATAATAATCGATAAGAATAAGAAGATTTTTAATTTTATGTCCGGTATTATATTTGCAGCTATTATTCCTATAAATATAGGAATAATTACGATTAACCAAGCGGAAAAACCACTTGCGGTATTAAAAGAAGCACCAAATGAATACCAGCCTAACTCATGCCCTCTTAAAAAATCTACTCCCCTAAAACACTGCGCACCTGCATCAAGCACTATTAACACCGCCGAAAAGATAATCGCGATTAAAACAATTTTAAGGCGCCTCTTACTGTTAATAACTTCAACTAACATAAAATATATTGCCAAAAACTTCAGCTCCTTACCGAAAAAACCACGTAAAGACAAAGCGAGATTAACGCTAAAAATCACTGGTAACACATTAACCGCGATGAATATCCCTAAGGCCTTGTTTAGTTCGGTTCTAGGAAACATCCCCCATAATGAGCCAGCCCTATATCCCAGCGCCCTCTTTAGGATAAAAATAAATATTGCCGACCAAACAAAACTCTCAACTCCTGCTTTCGCAAATGGCAGGCAGAAGATTAAAAGGCACAAACAGGCAATTATTGCCCGGTCAAAATACAAAAAAATCTCGTCCCTATTCAGCATGGCTTTTTCTAACTATTTCCTTCATCTTCTTAACAACTTTTTCTTTATCCGTTGAATTAACATATCCCTCTAATTCCTTCATTTGCTTCCTTAAGGTAACAACGTCAAGCTCATCGGCTTGACTAATATAAATCTTATTATGTTTTGTAACTTTATCCTTTTCCTTATCCAACAACATCTCCTCTCTGATTTTCTCACCCGGCCGCAAGCCTATATACTCTAAGCCAATATCCTTACCCAGTTCCAATCCGGACAACGACACTAAATCGCGGGCTAAATCAAGAATCTTTATTTGCTCCCCCATATCCAGAATAAATATCTCTCCCCCCACTCCAATAGCTCCTGCCTGCAGCACCAAAAGCACAGCCTCTTTTATGCTCATAAAATAACGAGCGGTATCCGGATGAGTAATAGTTATCGGGCCGCCGGCTTCTATTTGCTTTTTAAACAAAGGCACAACGCTTCCGTCAGAGCCCAGGACATTGCCAAAACGCACTGCCATAAATTTAGTCTTGCTGCGCCTGGCTTTAGCCTGTAGGAATATTTCTGCTAACCTCTTGCTTAACCCCATAATATTTACCGGATTTACGGCTTTATCCGTTGAAACCAAAACAAATCTATCTACCTTGTAGTGATGCGCTGCGTAAATCATGTTCCTACTGCCCAAAACATTATTCTTCACCGCCGCTATTTGGTTTTCCTCCATAAGCGGCACATGCTTATAAGCTGCGGCATGAAACACCGCCTGTGGCTTATATTCAGAAAAAACCTTCTTTAAGAGGCCGATATCATTAATATCTCCAATAATTGATTTTATATTTAACTTCTTAAACTTAGACTTAAGCTCAAGAGTTAAAAAGTAAAGGTTGTTTTCATTATGGTCTATTAAGATAAGCCCTGCTGGATGAAAGCGTAAGGCCACCTGCCTGCACAACTCCGAGCCGATAGAACCGGCAGCCCCGGTAATTAAAACTTTTTTATCTCTTAGGTATTTAGCTATCTCGCACTCATCAATGCTTACAGTCTCCCTGCCTAAAAGATCCTCAGGCCTTACCTCTCTTAAGCTTATCTTCAACTCTCCGCTTATGATTTTAGCCAGGCCCGGGACAATCTTCAATTTAATATTAGGCACTTTGCAGCAGGCAATTAAATCCCTGATTACCTCGCCTTTTGCTGAAGGAATAGCTAAAACAATCTCCCTTGCATTACAATCCTTAGCGACCTTAGGTATAGCGTTCCTATCTCCTAAAATCCTCACCCCCTGGATAGTTTCATTCTGTTTTGCCTTATCATCATCAATAAAACCAATCACCTCTCCTAATGTAGGATTATGCCTGTATTCTTTCAAAAGCAATATCCCCGCCTCTCCGGCTCCGACGATAAGCACCTTAACCCGCTCATTTTCTAAAAGCGGGCCATGATATCTTTCCCTGATGATGCGAGTTAAAAAACGTATCCCCCCTATAAGAAATACACAAATAATAAAGTCGTTTACAAAAATGAATCTGGAGACAATGCTTGCTCCATATAAAAAAATACTGCCGGAAATAAAAACTACTGTAGCAACTATGTTAGCTTTTATTATTTGCTTAAGATCATAAATACTTACATACCTCCAAAGCCCGCGGAATAAACCAAAATAATAAAAAACCGAAAGTTTAATAAGAGCCAAGAATGGTAAAGTCTTAATAAAAACCTTAAAATAATCGGTAGGCAAATTACAATCAAAACGCAGCATAAAAGACAAATAATAAGATAAGGATACCAAAAATAAATTAGCAAATAAGATAAGCAGGCGTCGGTATTTTAATATAAATGCTTTATAAGCTTTTTTCATGGTTTTCTAGTGTGCTACTCCTTCTCTATTTACAACCTTAAACACTGTGATCAGTATAATTTTGGCATCCAGAAGCAAACTTCTATTTTTCAAATAATACTCATCAAATTCAACCTTTACAGGAATTGGGAGTTCATCCCTACCGTTAATCTGCGCCCAGCCGGTAACTCCCGGGATAAGTGTGTGCACGTTCTTTCTCGTCCTTAATTCGATCAAATCGTCCTGGTTGAATAATGCCGGCCTTGGGCCCACAAAAGTCATATCGCCCGATACTATGTTAAACAATTGCGGCAGTTCATCAAGGCTGTATTTACGCAAAAACTCTCCTCCGGGAATCAAATAATCTTCAGGATTTTCCATTAAGTGAGTGGCCACCTGAGGCGTATTTAATTTCATTGTCCTAAATTTGGCCATTTTAAAAATGGCGTTATTTACACCAACACGGTCTGTCCAAAATATAGCCGACCCTTTAGAGATTAATTTAATTAATACAGCAACAACCAGCAACGGGATGCTAAGCAGAGATATCAAAACCAAAGCCAAGATTAGATCAAAAATCCGTTTTACAATCATACCCCTCTAACCGTCTCCCTAATCCCTTCTTCCAAAGTAAATGGTGGCTTCCAGCTAAGCAGGTTCCTAATTTTACTACTGTCAACAAGGAGGGACCCGGTTAATTTCTCCAGTTCTTCAGTCTTTCCTACAATTTTACACAACGCCTTTAGGATACTGGGTTGCAAAGAAAATAAAACTACCTTCTTATTCATCGCACAAGCAATCATTTTTATTAAATCCGGCGTAGACACATCCTGCCCATCGCTTACCAAAAAAGTTTCGCCTGCAGCCTTCGAGTGGACGACGCTTGTAAAAATAGCGTCTGTCAAATTGCCGAGATAGATGAAGCTGCGGCGATTATGGGTGCTTTTAAATGGCAAAGGCAATCCGCTTGTGACTATCCTAATAAGGCTCTTAAAATTTGCTTTAACGCCGGGACCATAAACTAACGGCGGACGTAAGATCACCATTTTAAGTCCTGTCTCGGCTGCTATACTGGTCAATGCCTGTTCCGCCTCATATTTGCTGATACCATATGGATCCTTAGGCGCCGGCATATCCTTTTCGGTATATGGCGACTGAGAAGATTCTCCGTTTACTTTTATTGAGCTGATAAAAATAAATTTTTTTACACCTGCCCTTGCAGCCGCACGCGCTAAACGTTCGGTTCCAGCTACATTAATCCTGCGAAAAACATCAAGACTATCAATTACGGTATCATTCATTACATGCGCACGGCCGGCAAGATGAATGACTGTATCAACGCCCTCAAAATCTCTATCGGCGTCATTATAATTTTCGATAGCTTCAATTTGTATGCCTTTCATCCGTTCGGGCAAAGTGCCGCCGGAAAAATTTTTACGGAAAGCACCCAAAACCCTCCACCCGCTGTCAAGCATCTTAACGCATAAAGTGCGGCCGATAAACCCGGTTGCTCCCGTTATAAAGACTGTAGGCATAAAAATCAACCCGTGATTTGCTCTATTTCTTCAATATATTTATCTATAATAATATCCTCTTTGAAATCTTTTTCTATTTTTTTCCGCCCGGCCTTGCCCATTTTTAAACGTTCTTCAGGCTTCAACTCTATCATTTTACAAAACGAATCGGCTAACGCCTGAGCGTCTTTAACGGGTACGGAAAAACCATTTATCCCTTCTTCTACCACCTCGCGACAGCCGACCGCATTAGTTGTAATTATCGGCTTTTCCATAGCCGAGGCTTCTAAAAGCGACTTCGGAATTCCTTCGCGGTAGGAAGGCAATACAACACAATCTGCCTGGCAGATGAATAGCCTGATATCCTGAATTTCCCCCAGGTATTCAATAATCCCTTCTCTTTCCCATTCTTTTACTATCTCCAGGCTGATTCCCGCAGGATTACCCGGGTCTATTATTCCTGCTAACCAAAACCGCGTTTTTGAATATTTTTGCCTTGTAAGCCTTGCGGCCTCCACAAATTCTCCAAGCCCCTTATCCCATAAAAATCTTCCGGTAAAAAGAAAAACGAACGAACCCTCTTCTTTTTTGACAGCTCTACAAAAATCGGGACTAAAAAAATTTGTATTAATTCCGGAACCGTTTACAAGCATGGCCTTATTTTTATCTATAAGGCCTTTTTCAAGAAATAAATTCAGGTCATCCTTATTTTGAAAAAAAGTTCGTTTCGCGAGGTTACAGCTGATTTTATACAAAAATTTTACCAAAAAATAAATTGGATTTTTTTTAATAAAAACGTAGCCCAATCCTGTTATGTTATTAATACAGGGTACCCCCGCAAGCCTGGCCGCTATAGAACCATAAATATTTGGCTTAATTGTGTAATGCAGAACGATGTTAGGCTTTTCTTCCTTATATATCTTATAAAACGCAAAAACCTGTTTTAAGTCTGTAAAAATATTTGTGCCTTTACGATCGATGGTTAAAGGGATAAAGGTAAATCCTTTTTTTACCACTTCCTCAGCATAACCATTATCCTGGGAGCAAAAAATTACATCATAGCCTTTAGATTTTAAAGCCTGCATTAATCCGACTCTAAAGTTACGGATGGTCAAAGATGTGTTGGAGACAAAAATCGCCTTCATTTAAAGCCATCTCTCCTTACAGGCCTGCTATTGCGCACATTTATTTTTCCAATATTCTCTTTTGATCTTTAACTGCCCGAGTGAAGCAATAAAACCTGCCCCACCCGTTATCAGTGCTTTCATAAAACTACTCCTTAACAAATTCTGCCATGTTACATATTTTTTCTTATCTTTGCCAGTAAAATTATCGCCCCATATGCGGAAAATATATTCATTAGGATTTCAACGGGGAGATGATAACGCAAATCATAATCCACAACCCCGATCATTGAAGCAAGCGTAAAAACACATATAAACGATAACAGAAAAACTGCTTTTGCCCGAACCGGCCGGCTAAAAATCAGCCCTAGAACAGCTAATAAATAGAGTGGTCCAAAAAAAAGAGTATTAATTACCTTGTGGCGAAAAGACATTTCAGGAGTAAATAACCACCAGTATACTTTTAATTTCCGCAACATGAGCTTCGTATATTCATAAGGATTCCCGGCATATTGCGTAATTTTAAGCGAAAGAAACTCAGGCCTCATATCTACACCCGAAGTTGCCCTTCCGGATTCATTCCACAACAATCCTTTCAAGATCTCACCATTAATCGTATCGATTTTCCAGGTTG
>Ga0066637_10003309_pt1 | contig 10805 bp, 7 predicted proteins | sample CryGeyCG2014_020_FD_62737 | JGI IMG/M metagenome (GOLD analysis project Ga0066637, IMG submission 62737) | Groundwater microbial communities from aquifer - Crystal Geyser CG08_land_8/20/14_0.20 | ecosystem: Environmental > Aquatic > Deep subsurface > Groundwater | place: USA: Utah: Grand County...
TGTTCTCCTCTCCTCTCATCATTTTCGATCTCCGCCATCAATTCTTAAATACTAAAAGTTTTATCGTTCTTTTTCAATCTTCAGGAACCAGTTTTTTAACAAAATTCAACAGTTTTTTTGATTCTTTTTATTTTTTAAATTTTTATTCTTTTAATATTAATTTAAACAAATTGTTTGTTTACCTTTTATTATTATTTCTTTTTATTATTTTATTTGTTTTGATAAAAAAGAAATCTAATTTAAAAACTTTTCTTTTTATTTTTCTTTTAACTATTTTAGGAATGTCCTTGTATAGTGGTCCAAAATACCCTCATTATTTTGGACTTATTTATCCTCTTTACTATGTCATCATCAGCTATTTTCTTGTTTTTTATAAAGAGTCTGCCTGGGAAAAATATTTGACAATATTTTTTGTCCTCGGATTTATCTTTCTTAACTTTCAAAAATATCCTTATTTCCATAATTCTCCCAATAATCAAATTGTACTGGCTAAAAATGTTGCCCAAAAAATTTTTGATAATGTTAAAAAGGAAAAATTTACCGTTACGGCTTTACCGGAAAAATACTCTGATTCCACCTATCGTTATTTTCTTGAAATCTGGAGAAAACGGGCGGTTGAAAAAGATTCCTTAGATAAAGCTGACGAACTTTTTGTTGTCTGTGAAAAAAAGTGTTTGCCTATTATCGGTAATCCACAATGGGATACTGCCTATTTTGCGCCAAATAAAATTATAGGAAAATGGTCAGTTGAGGGCGTTAAAATATATAAACTTGTAAGATAAATTCAAATCTTAAAGATTAAATATTTATGAAAATTTCCCTAATAGTTCCCTGTTACAACGAAGAAGTAAACATCCAAAAAGGCGTCTTGGATAAAATCGGCAACTATACGGCTACTGACGTAAGATTTTCTGAAGTAATTATTGTTGACGACGGCTCCAGCGACTCTTCAAAAACCGTTATCAAAAATAAATATCTGAAAACTTTCCCCAAATTCCGTCTTGTCCAAAACTCCCACCAAGGAAAAGCCTTTGCCGTCTTAACCGGTATCAAACAAGCTAAAGGTGACTATGTTATCTTTACCGATATTGATCTGGCCACCCCAATTGATGAAGTGGAGAAGTTGATTGTCAAAACAAAAGAAGGTGGACAAATTATTATTGGTTCTCGAAATAATAGCAGGGAAGGCGCACCAATACTTCGAAAAATTATGGCTAAAGGATTTATTGTTATCAGAAATGTCATTATTGGCTTAAAAGGAGTTCGCGATACCCAGTGCGGTTTTAAACTATTTGAGAAAAAAACCGCTTTAAAAATTATAGATAAACTCCAGGTGTTTCACGATAACAGGATTGCCAAAGGTTCGTCTGTTTCGGCCGGATTTGACATTGAATTTTTATTTTTAGGACAAAGATTTGGTTATAAAATCATCGAAGTACCGGTTATCTGGCGTCATGTGGAGACCAAAAACGTTAATTTTATCCGTGACACAATTGAAACTTTAGTGGATATTTTTAAAATAAAACTGCTTGATTTGCAGGGAAAGTATCGTTAATCGCTTCTCGATATTTACAATAATCACACTCTTTTCCTGATTCCGGAAGTTTGTCACTGTTTAAACATTGATGAATATCCAGTATTGTTTGCTCTACCCATGAATCATCACCTTTGTATGGAATCAGCTTAATATCAAACTCTAATTTTCCATCAAAAGCTTCCCGATCAGTTGACCCGTTGCAATAGACAAAATAGCCAGTCGATGAGACTTTATAATTGTTTTTTCGGAAAAGCCACTGATAGATTTCCATCTGTCTTTTGTATCCTATCTGCCAATCAGCATCTAGACTTACTTCGCCATCTTTTGAAGTCGCTTTATAATCCACAATAATTAATTCACCGGTCGGATTAACCCAAATATCATCAATCCCACCAGTAATTAATAAATTAGTTTTTTTGTGTAAATATTCTATCCCACCGCGCAAAGCATCACGCCACTTATCCATATTTGTACTCTGATAAGGAACAGCATTAACTCCGTAAGTTTTCATTAAAGGATGTGGAGTTCCGTCAGCCCTATGAATATCAAACTCTTTTTTCAATAATTTATCGACAGCCGAATTCAAAGAAAATGGAAATCCTGGCGGTTGAGCGACCCCGAGCCGTCTATCAAAATAAAAACAGCGTGGACAGTTTAAAAATAGATCAATCTTTGAGCGGCTGATGCGAAAAGGAAATAATACGTCAGGTGTATAAAGATAGGTTTTTCTTCTTGGTTTATAGAATTGTGACATATGAAGATAATTATAGTTGATATAATCTACTTTAATATAAGTAATCTATGAAAAAGATTATTCTGATTATTATTTTAACGATTATCTCGGCTTTTTTTATTTTTTATCGCTTCGTTGATATCCCAAAATACTTAAGCTTTGACGAAGTAGAATTTGCCAAACTCGCCCTATCTCTACAAAACAAACCTTATACCCCTTACTCTTCCCTTGCTACCGGACACTCAACTTTATATTTTTATATCATTCTATTGTCATTAAAAACTTTTGGAGTAAATGTTTTTGCTTTAAGATTTCCTGCAGCAATTTTTGGAATTATGAGCGTAATAATGTTTTATTTAATAATAAAAGGGGTTTTTCAACAATTGAACAATGGAGTAATAAAACAATTTCTTCCATTTTTTTTATCTTTAATTCTCCTTTCTTCCCGTTGGTTTCTTAACTTTGCCCGTTTCTCCTTTGAGGCGACTTTCCTTTTATTTTTAGAGTTAGTGTCAATATATTTCCTAATTTCTAAAAAATCTCTATTTTTCTCCGGCCTTTTTGCTGGTTTCGCCTTTCTTTCCTATACCCCCGGCCGAATCTTCTTTATATTGCCAATTGGATTTATAATATTAAAATGGTACAGACGGGGCATGTCCCGTCTGTACAATAAAATAATAATAAAAAACCTATTATTATTTTTAATTCCCTTCATAATAATAATTACCCCATTAACTTCGTATTTCCTAACTAACAAAGACATCCGTATCGACCAACAATTTTTTTTAAGAAATCGCGAGATGACTGTTAATGAAAAAGTTAATGGACTTTGGAATAATATTTCCTCAACCACTTTAATGCTTTTCACCAAAGGTGATATGAACGGCCGCCATAACTATCCGGGCAAACCGGCTCTAAATCCAGTTTTGGGAATTTTATTTATTATTGGCCTGATAATATCAATAAAAAATTTTAAGAATTTATTTAACAAATTATTTCTACTTTATTTCCTAATTTCTCTATTTCCCGCCATTCTTACTTATCCTTGGGAAAATCCCAGCATGCTTCGAACTTTTACTGTCATTCCTTCAGTTATTTATTTTATAGGTAACACAATTTACCATCTTGGCTCGATCGTACAAAGATGGTCAATAAACAAAATGTTTGTTTCTTGTTTCTTGTTATTTTGTTTTCTTCATATTATGAACTTCGTACTTATTTTAAATATCAGTCAATTGTATTTAATCAAGCATTTGAGATAAAATTACCATTGGAAAAAGCTATAAAAGCTAAGGGCTCGTCCGTAAATAAGTAGACATACCATTTACGGATACGGCCCTTTGTGTCGTATCTTTATCTGGACTAAAGATTATATTATTAATTGATGCGACCTAAAATCAACCCATGAAAAAGCATTGGTCGGTTACTGTATAATATTTGGATTAAACTATGTTTGATATTTATAAAGTTTTCTCATTCTTCAAAAAAAACTTTAATCGTAAAGATATTTTCTTGGGAATTAGTTTAGTTGCTTTATTTTTTCTTACTAGAATTATTTTTTTAGATAAATTACCGATATTTTCCGATGAAGGAATTTATATCCACTGGGCAAGAATTGCTTGGCACGATGCTTCTTGGAGATTTATTTCTTTGACCGATGGACGTCAACCATTGCAAACTTGGGGGACAATTCCTTTCCTAAAATTATTTTCTCCAAATCTTCTTGTTGGAGGTCGAATGTTTTCAGTCGCCACAGGATTCTTCTCAATGATCGGCATATTTAGTTTGTTGTTTTATTTGTTCAATAAAAAAACCGCTTTTTGGGGAGTATTTTTGTATATCTTTACTCCTTTTTTTCTATTTTATGACCGAATTGCTTTAGCCGATTCTGCCGTTAACGCTGGATTTATCTGGATTTTATTTTTTTCCATATTAGTTGTCAGAACACTCAGACTTGATCTATCACTATTTTTTGGTTTAACGGCTGGGATGGCAATGCTGACTAAATCTTCAGTAAGAATGTTTATTATGCTTTCTGCTTTAGCACCTACCATTATTTGGAAAAAAAGTGAAAAAGAAATTATTAAACGAACTGTTAATTATAGTATTTTATTCGCTTTCGTTTTTGTTATGGCAATTGTTATTTATAATATTCAAAGATTGTCTCCTTTTATGCACTACATTGAAGAAAAAAATAATACTTTCGTTATGCCATTTTCAGAGTTTATCAAGGCTCCTTTTGCCGTTCTATGGCCTAATCTAAAAATCATTCCTTATTATGTTTTTTCCGAGTTGGGGTGGCTTACTGGTTTTTTAGGAATCGCTGGTCTTATATTCTTGTTGATGAAAGATTTTAACTTAGGACTCTACTTCGCTATTTGGTTAATCGCCCCATATTTTGCCATTACTGGTTTTTCTCGAGTAATATTTCCCCGTTATTTAATATTTTTAGCAACTCTACTTACTATTTTTTCTGCATATCTTTTGTCTAATTTAAAATCAAAGTTGATTAAGTTAATCTTGCTGACAATATTTTTATTAATCTCGGCTTTCTATGCTTATGGATTTTATTTTAATCCATCGGTTATCCCCTTCCCGGAAATTGATAAGGGTCAATACGTAGAAGGGGAAACGGCTGGTTTTGGCGCCAAAGAAATGATGGAGTTCGCACGCGTTAAGTCAAAAGAAAAACAGGTGGTTATTTTGGCCGAAGGAAATTATGGTTTAATAGGCGACGTATTAAATGTTTTTTTGAAAGATGATGACCGAATAAATATTCGCGGTTTTTGGCCACTTGATGAAAAGGTTTTGATAGCCAACCAAAAAGAACTTAAGGAAAATTTAGTTTATGTGGTATTTTCACAACGAAAAGATTTTCCAACAAACTGGCCAATAAAACTTATTAAAAAGTATGATAAACTTGGGAACCGAACCGCTTATTATCTTTTCGAACTACTGCCCAACCAATAATAACTAATAACTCCCATAAAAGATAATGTGGAAATAATATTGGCCGTTTTTCTCACCGGGATATCTTCAAAAACAAATCTCAATCGGTGATTACCTTGCGGAACTGAAACCGTAATCAGTTTATAATCGTTGGCGTCGCTAACGGTGATTGGTTTGTCGTCAAGATATGCCGTCCAGCCCGGAAAGTTAAAAGTATTTAATCTAAATTCAACTGGGTTTTCTGATTCAACTTCAAATTCTTTTTTTGAAAACTTATCGATTATAGTTTTCACTCTGGTTGTTTCTTTATCCGAAGACAAAATACTAAAACTTTCTTTCATTATGTTGTTTTTATCAAGCCCGATTGTTGTTGTTCCTAATTCGGTTTTTTTTGTTTTAATGCCTTTGGGAGAAAATTCAAAAGAGGTTTTGCTTACCCGCCAGGAAATTTCTTCAAAATTCGTCAATTTTTTTTCATCATACGCTTTCTGATCGTGCGGTTTGGAATAAGCCGAATATTTTATAACCGTTATAAAAATTATTATTATAATTACCAAATCAAATAGAATTTTTTTTATTCCGTCTTCAACCTTAATAATTTTCCCAAAATAATAAATACCGGCTCCGGCAATTAAACTGATAAATAACCCCGTAAACGTCAAAAATCTCCAGGGAAATTGAAGATACCAAAGGTATTTGAGTCTATCCCAAATAAATTGAGAATAAATAATGGACATAAATAACGAAAATAAAAGTAAAAAAAACAAGAATATATAAATTTTTATCGATTCTCCTTTCTTTTTTACAAAAACATAAAATAAAAAAATAATCAAAGAAAAAATTGTTAAAAAAATATGAATTTTACCTAATTGAAAGCTCATTCCGTCGGCAGGCCCCTCAATCGACCCCCCATATCCCCAAGGTGAAAACCAAAACTGGTAAGGGTAGATAAAGTGAATCTTATAATTAGCCAGCTCGCGAATCAAAATCGTATCAACCAATGTATATTTTTTTTCAACAAGTGACGGTAGCCAAAAAAAAGCTGATAAACTGAGTGACAAAAAAACTCCAACAAAAAAATTTTTAATAAATAACCAACGGTTTTTAGAACAAAAAAAATAATAGATAAAAAATAGACCTATGAAAAAAAGTGTTGGAAAGGCTATTAATGGATGTGCCAATATTAACAATCCTAAACTCAAACTAAAAAGTATAGGTAGTTTCAAGTTTTTATTTCTATAAATATTATCGAAACCCAAAAAGACAAACGGCAAAATCGACATAGCAAAAAATTCCGCCCAAGCTCCTCTGATATAGATTGTAATCGTACGATAAAAGAAAAATGTAAATAAGGTCGCTGAAAGTATTCCGGTTTTTTTATCAAAAAATCTTTTACCCAATAGATACATTCCAATTGAAGAAAGAAAAGAACCGGTAATAATCATCAATTTTAGAGACCAAAGCAGATTAAATCCGAGTAAATGAAAAAATTCCGCTACATAATAAATAAGCGGCGGATAAAAATTAAAGAGCGGATATCCAAAATTAAAACCTAACCCACCTACCCAGCGCGGATACAAATTGCCTTGTCTGATTGCCTGATCCAATAGGTATAGTCTGGTAATGTGCTGGTCATCATGAATGGCAAAATATTGGTTATTCAAAAGACCTACAATAGCCAAAGCTGTTATAATTATGAGGGCAAGAATTTCAAAAGATGGTATTTTTTTAAAAAATTTCATTCCCTTAATTATAAAACAAAAGATATGGACAATGATATTAAACAGATAAAACAACGGGGTGTCTTAAGTGCCGGCAGTCTACTTTTTCAAAGCGGTTTCTCTGCAGTGCTTGGATTTGCTGCATTTTTTATTTTGACTTTAAAGTCGAATCTATATTTACTTGGTATTTATAATACCGTTTTGGCAATGATGGCTTTTTTTAATTATTTTTCCAGTCTTGGACTAGCCGCTGCTATCATCCAAAAAAAAGAAGTTGATGAAAGAGACCTTAACACGGCCTTTATAATTCAAACCGCCTTATCTTTATTTGTAATAATAATAGGTTTTTTCCTGACAAATTATCTTTTTGTAATCTATAAGGATTTACCAAAAAATGCTGTTTACCTTTATTGGTCGCTTCTTTTTTCTTTCTTTTTTCTATCTCTTAAGACCATCCCTTCGGTACTTCTTGAAAAAAAAATAAAAATTTATAAAGTAGTTTTAGTTCAACTTATAGAAAATGTAGTTTTTTATTCAATAGTAATTATTATGTCTCTCTTAAATTTCGATATTTTTAGTCTTGTTGTGGCTGTAATTGCCAGATCTTTGGTTGGAGTTATCAGTATCTACATAATGAACCCTTGGTCGCCAAAATTAATTTTTTCAAAATCATCGGCCAAATCTCTTTTGTCTTATGGAGTTCCTTTTCAGGGTAATTCATTTTTGGCTCTCATAAAAGATGATTTGATGATTATTTATCTTGGAGCTGTCATTGGTTTTGAAAAGCTTAGTATCATAACATTCGCCAAAAAATATGCGGAATTTTCTATCAGATTAATTATGGATAACATTAACCGGGTTGCCTTTCCGATCTATTCGCAGTTTCAAAATAATAAGAATCTCTTAAAAAAGAGTGTTGAAAAAATTCTTTTTTATGAAGCTCTGTTTATTATGCCGATCATAATCGGGAGTGTTTTTATCTTTGATAATCTACTTAAAATCATACCTGGTTATTATGTAAAATGGCAGGTTGCTTTGATATCTTTTTATTTTTTTTCTTTCTCGGCCCTTTTTGTCAGCCTCTACTCCCCTCTCATTAGTCTTTTCAACGCCACTGGCAAGGTCAAGTTAACCTTAATAATAATAGTGATTTTAACCGCTCTAAATTGGATTTTTATTCCCCCATTGATTAAGTTGTTTGGTTTTCAAGGAATTTCTATTGCCTTTTTTATCATCTCTTTATCTTTTATTTTTGTTTTCATCAAAGCAAAATCAACCGTCGATTTTTCCTTAAAAAATGCTTTTGGCGCACCGGTAATTTCAACAATCACAATGACTATCTATCTCTTATTGATTAAGTTTTGGGTAAGTAAAATCGTGACTAATAATCTTCTTCTGACTGGTTTAGCAATCGTTGGGTCCTCATTTATTTATTTCTTAGTTATTTACAGAATTAAAGGCAGAGTTTTTCTTGATGAAATAAAAGATCTTATCAATACTCAACGTTGATGATCAAAAAAATTCCAACCTATCATTGTGATACAATTAATTTACAAAAATGAGAAAGTTTTCCTTTTTTCATAGCAAATTTTGGGGCCTATTTATATTTTCTCTGCTCATCTTCTTATTTTGCTATTTTAGATTAAAACCAATTTTTTTTCAAACTGTTCCGTATACTTATGATCAGGGTCGCGACTTTCTCAAAGTCCAAGAAATCGTTAGAGACTTAAATCCAACACTAATCGGACCGACTTCCGGTATTCAAGGGTTATTTCACGGCGCCTGGTGGTATTATTTTCTAGCAATTCCCTATATTATATTTTCCGGTTTGCCGATCGGGTTCTCGATTTTTATTTTTATTGTAAGCTTTTTACAGTTAATATTTTTTTCTTATTTTCTTAAAAAAGAATTCGGATGGCTAACCGCATTGATATTTGCGTTATTCATTACTGGTTCTTCATATTTTATCACGATGTCTTTTTTTGTTATAAGTAGCGTATTTACTTTTCCTTTTATTCTTTTATTCATTTATGCAACTTATTTATTTTTAAAAACAGAGGATAAAAAACATTTTTTTTGGCTTTTTTTATGGATTGGTTTCATTTTAGAAGCTGAATTACCAACGGGCTTGTTTACGGGAATAGCTTTCATATTAACCCTTTTGTTTTTAGGAAAAATAACACTATTATTTTCTAAAGACGGATTTAAAAAAGCTTGTCTCGGATTTATGATTCCTCTCGCACCCCGTTTACTTTTTGAAGTAATGAAAGGCTTTCCTCAATCAAAAACAATCTTTAAGTTTTTTTTAAACCCAGAATTTCATAGTCCAAAACCTTTTATTGAAATCTTTAGGGATAGACTATCTTTGTTTAATAACTACATGGTTTCATCTTTTCCGCTTGATAACTCTTTTATTGTTTATGGAATATTTATCATATCTATCATAGGTATTATTATTTATATAAAAATAAATAAAAAAAATGCAAACTTTTTTATATTTTTTCCGCTGATGATTGTGTTATTTTTTTTGTTATCTGGCCTTTACAAAGACAGTTTTTGGAGCAATTATTATGAAGGTATTGGTTATTATTTTATTCTGACAATTGCCCTTGGATTTTATGGTTTTTCTAAATTAGAAAATAAACTAATCAAAAACCTTCCATGGTTAATATTTATTTTTTTTCTTTTATTTAATATTTCAAAATTTACTAAAGAAGCAAGTAATAATCAAATCGTCAACGACGGACTGAGGAAGCAATTAATAACCGTTAATAGAATCTATGAAATAAATAAAGGAAAAAGTGATTTTTGTGTAAGAATATATACTCCACCCGTCATCCCCTATACTTATAACTATCTTTTTGATTACTACCATAACTTTAAAAATAAAGTCAGACCAACGCCAAACTATATAAATAATCAATGTTGGTATATTTTTGAAGACGATAGTTTTAAATTTAGAATCGATCAGTTCAGAAAAGAGCAGATTCCAACAACCGGAAAATTAGTCAGAAAGGAACCTATTCATAAAGATGTCACTCTAGAATTTTGGCAAGATTATCCGCAAAAATAATATGATTGGAATAATTACCGTCAACTACAATCAGTACCAGCTTACCCGGGAGTTTTTGGATTCGCTCGCTACTGTAAAAAATGTTAAGGATATATCTGTCTACATTGCTGATGTTTCAATAAAAAAAGAAGTATTGAAAATCGAGAACTATCCAATGAAAGTAGTTTTCAGACCTCTTCCCAACAAAGGTTATGCTTACGGGATCAACGAGGGAACTAAATATTTTTTGAAAAAAGGTTTTGATAAGTTTTGCGCGATCAATAATGATGTTTTTTTTGACCGGAACTTTTGCCAACAAGCTCATTTAGGATTTGAGAGAGTTGATATTTTTGGTGGAAAAATTTATTATGCTCCAGGCTACGAGTATCATAAAGAATATCAAAAAAAAGATATTGGTAAAATTCTTTGGTATGCAGGAGGCATTAATGACTGGAAAAATGTTTATACTTCTCATCGCGGAGTTGATGAGGTAGATAACAAACAATATGAAAAATTTGAAGAAACTGATTTTATCACCGGCTGTATGTTATTTTTTAATAAAAAAGTTGTCGATAAGATTGGATTTTGGAATGAAAAGTATTTTTTATACTTTGAAGATTCTGACTTTTGTGAACGGGCAAAAAAAGCTGGATTTAAATTATTTTACAATCCAAAAATTATTATCTATCATAAAAACGCCCAATCAACCGGCGGCTCCGGCTCTTCTCTTCAACAAAAATATCAACGAAAAAACCGACTAATCTTTGGCCTAAAATATGCTCCATGGCGAACTAAAATTCATTTAATAAAAAA
>Ga0066637_10003312_pt1 | contig 10802 bp, 13 predicted proteins | sample CryGeyCG2014_020_FD_62737 | JGI IMG/M metagenome (GOLD analysis project Ga0066637, IMG submission 62737) | Groundwater microbial communities from aquifer - Crystal Geyser CG08_land_8/20/14_0.20 | ecosystem: Environmental > Aquatic > Deep subsurface > Groundwater | place: USA: Utah: Grand County...
ACTCCATTCGAAACGACGGAAGGCCAGCCTTATGCGGGAATAATAATGGAGCTGGGCATAAGATACCGCCATTTAAGGTCAGACCCAACCGCAAATAATTAGAAGGAGGGATGAATTATGTCAATGTTAATACGTAAAAGGCAGTTAGCGGCCAAGATTGAAAGTGTCGAAGGCACAGCCGAATCCTTGGCGGCAGCGGATGCGGGGCTGTTGGTGAATTTCAGCCCCAAGGCGAATTACGACCCACAGATGTATCAAAGGAATCCGGTGAGGTCGTCGCTTACCAAGATGGGCAAGTTGACCGGCAAGCGTTCTGGGGGAATAGATTTTAGTATTGAGCTGAAAGGCTCGGGTTCGCTGACGCAAGAACCGGAATGGGCAAAATTGATCAAGGCCTGCGGGTTCGCTATCGATGATCTTAAAAAAATTACCATAGGCGCTATTACTTCAGGGCCGTTTCAGCATGGCGAGACAATCACAGGCGGGACATCACTTGCAACAGGCAGGGTTGTAATTGAAACCGCAACCGGCACGACTACGCTTTACTTCGTTGTCTTAACAGGAACGTTTCAGACCGGTGAAGTGCTTACAGGAGAAACTTCTGGAGCGACTGCGACGACAGGCTCGGTGCCTTCAGACGCTGGGCATGAGATAAAGCCTATCTCAAGCTTGGTTCCTTCGTTGACCATGGGCATGTATGAAGACGGGGTACGAAAACTCCTTAAAGGGTGCCGAGGGACAGCCAAGTTTAATTTCAAAATCGGCGAACCGGCAACCGTGGATTTCAGTTTCAAGGGCGTCGAGGCAGGCGTTATCGATACGCCGCTACTTACCGGGCTTTCTTTCGACGATGTGGTCCCGCCGGTGCTTTTGAACGCGGTGATGTCCTGCGACGATGTTTCCTTGAACATCGGAGAACTGGATGTCGATATCGCCAACACGCTGGCGCCAAAGGACAAGATCGACGACCAGAAAGGCATCTTGTCGTTCATGATTACCGAGCGCGATACCCAGGGATCGTTTAACCCTGAGATGGTGCTGGTAGCTACGCATGATTTCTATGACAAGTGGTTCAGCAATACTCCCATGGTCCTTGACATGGCCTATGGGGAGACAGTCGGCAATAAGATCAGGGTTTATGCCCCGAGCATTATCTATAACAAAGTGGATGATGCGGACCGGGACGGCATACAGCTTGCTCAGACGGCATTCGACGTGACCGGTTCCATGGAGCCGGGAGACGATGAACTGGCAATTTTACTTTTGTGAAAAGGAGGTGTTTTTATGTTGACGGGAATCGATGTAACCGCCACTAAGAAATATGTATCTAAGCTTGACCCGGACAAGGAGAGTCCTACGGTTTTTCATATTGGCGTCCTGGACCCGGTCTTAAGGGCCGAGATTGACGATGACTCATCAAGTTATGAGATGAGCTCCACAAATCCGAATGATAAGGCCAAGGTAAAGCTCAACTGGAATAAGCGCCAGATTACGGCCATCAAGTTCGGCCTCAAGAACGTGGAAAACTTCTTAGATCCCCAAACCAAGAAAGCGATCGAGTTCAAGTGTGAGACTATCCGCTATGCCGGAAAAATGAGGGACGCCGTACCGGACAGGATTATCGCGATGTTCCCAAGCGAGCTGAGGACTGAGCTCGCGGAAGTAATATTGAACGAATCCAAGCTGACGGAGGACGAGCAAAAAAACTGATCGTGGCGGTTCATTTGGGCGATCTTACCGTGAACTGCCGAAGTTGTTTATCCGGGAAGAAGATACGATGTGAATTCGAAGTGCCGGGACAAGAGACTTGGGAGTTAAACGGCGAGCAATATAAAGGGTGCCCTTTTAGAATCGTCACGCGGCAATCGGCGAATTTTATCAGGGCATTTAATTTTTATAGGCAGGGATATTTACCGAATCCCGGGGCCTGGCTTGAGCAGTCGGCAAAGATGCTAGATGCCTTTGAGGTCATTGATAAAGAATTACAGGCAATCGAAACGGAGAAAATAAGAAAGAGGAATAAATTCAAGCGATGACGAATAGAGAGCTATCAATCATATTGCGGTTGAAGGATGAAGCGACGAAACGCCTCGAGGGTGTGCGCGGCAGCCTGCAGCGGTTCGCCAATTCGTGGAAGCAGAACTGGCTTGCTATTACTGCCGCAGTTACAGCGGCCATAATGGCTTTGAATAAAGCATGGCAATTGATGGAGATGGGCGCGAAAGCAGAGCAGATCGAGGAAAGTTTTAAGCGTATGGTGGAAAGTGTCGGCATTAACGGCCAGCAGATGAAACAGGCGTTGATGGAAGCGTCGCATGCCACGGTCAATTTCTCAAACGTGGCGGACAAAGTCTCGGCCCTTATGGCTCAAGGATTGAATATGGAGCAGGTTACCGCGCTCATGCGCCAGGCCCGAGTCGAAGCGAGGATATTCGGCACGACAACGGAAGAGGCGTTTCAAAACATCTCAAATGCAGTCACCGGCGGGCTGGTTACTACCTTGAGGCGTTCGTACGGACTTCAGTTGTCACTTAAAGACGCGGCCGAAGAATACGCCAAGGCCACAGGCAAGACTACGGAAGAAGTGCAGAAGTACCACATGGCGCAGGCTCTTGCCAATCACATCTTAGAGAGAAGCAAGTCGCATCTTGCAGCGGTTAACCTCGAGATGATGACCAGTTACGAGAAAGTGCAGATGCTTAAATCCCGCTGGAACGATTTCCTGGAATCGACCGGCCAGGTCCTTTGGCAGGCGCTGGGGTTCTTGCAAGGGTTTATGAATCAGCTTGTGTCCGGTTTCTTTACACTGTTTGAGGTGGCAACTACGGTATTCCAAAAAATGCTGGTGCCATTGATAAAGTTATATGAGTTACTAGGCAAGCTACCCGGGAAAGTAGGAGAGGCATATCGGCAGGCAGGAGAAAGCGTAAAGAAATTATCCTCTGACATGGAATTGAACAGAAAAGCCTTTGAGATGGCGTCGATAGAGAGCGCGCAAACCGCCATGGAGCAGTACGACCTTGTGTTCGCCAAAGCAAAAGAAACCGGGGATGACACCGCAGAGATATTGAAGAACGTTGCCAGGCAGGTTGGCGACAACGCAAAAGACGCGGCGGAAAAGTTCAACGCCATGGAAGAGTTTGCCAAACAGTCGGCGCGTAATATGCAGGATGCTTTTTCCGAGTTTTTCTTCAAGGCGTTCACGGGCGAGCTGAGAAATATGCAGGAAATATTCGCCAATTTCGGAAGGGCAGTGTTGCAGATGATATCGAACATCCTGGCAAAACTACTTTTGATTAAACTGTTTACTGCTATGGCCGGGCCCGGAGGCAAGATATTCGGGGTGGATATCGGAGCCTTGTTTCATCAGGGCGGCATTGTTAGAAGACATCACGGCGGGTTTATAAGGGCGCACGCAGGGCTTGCCCCGGATGAAGTGCCAATCATTGCCCAGACCGGAGAAGGAATATTGTCGAGACAGGGTATGCGGGCATTAGGCGGGCCGGATAACCTCAAGAGCCTTAATAGGGGCGAAGGGGCAGGAGCAGGAGGCGTGACGATCAATATCAATCAGGTTATACAAGCCTGGGACGCGCAGGATGTATGGCGCAATAGAAAGGCATTGTCGAATGCCATTGCCGACGACATTTACAATAACGGCAAAATCAGGTCGGTTATCAGGAGTTACACATGAGCGACTTTAATTATAGGCCGGACTTTGCAATCGATGAGGCGGTTCAATATAAGACGCTTGTTTCCGAGTTCGAGAATGGAGTCGAACAGCGCAGGCGCAAATGGCAGAACCCTTTGAGAAAGTGGACCTTGGGGTTTCAGCATAGGACACAGTCCGAGATGAATGATATCCGGGATTTCTTCATGGCTAAATTTGGGGCGCTTGCGGCATTCACCTGGACGAATCCTAACGATTCCGTGGAGTATACGGTTAGGTTCGTCGAGGACAGTTTCAAGTTCGTTTTGAAGGCGTATCAGATCTATGACTTCGAATTCGATTTTATAGAGGTGAAATAATGCCGAGGAATATCGATTCGACATTCAAAACAGAAAAGGCCAAGCAGGAAAACCAGCCGATATTTTTATATACCATCGAGGATTACGATGGTGTCAGCGATCTGCATCTTGCCGGATACGATACGGACATCACTTATAATTCGGTCCTTTATTCGAAGTTCCCCATAGCCCATGAGTTTATAGGCGAGAACAACCAGGGGCAGATCGACCAGGTCAAGGTCAGGCTGGCCAACGTATCGAGACTCATCCAATCATATCTCGAGCAGTATGATTTCAGGGGGAAGAAAGTCATTATCCGCATGGTATGGACTAACCAGTTGTCCGATCCGGACGCATATATAGACGATATTTTCTATATCGATAACTATGTGGCAGACCAGAACAATGTCGAATTTACCTTGACCGGCAAGTTCGACGTCTTGGGAGTGGACCTGCCGTCGCGAAGGTATACCAGGAACTATTGCGCTTGGAAATTCAAGTCGAGCGAGTGCGGATATTCAGGAGGAGAAACGTCGTGCAACAAGACACAGCAAAGATGCAAGGAGATAGGGAATTACCCACGGTTCGGAGCTTTCCCTTCGGTGCCGACAGGACGGATATACATCATGTAGAGAGGCTTATCATCGATAAGTATCTGGGTATTCTTTATAAGCACAGGGGCCGGGAGATGGATGGCCTGGACTGCTGGGGGTTCTTGAAGCTTGTGTATGCGGATCTGGGTTTTAGATTGTTTGATATCGAGGACTTGGAATATGGCCAGGCCTGGGGGCTTCGCAACAAAGATTATTTCAAGGAGAATTACGTCAATGACTGGGATAAGGTCGAGGTTCCCGATGTATTGGACGGGGTATTATTCTTAAACTCCCGGGGAGTGGCAAACCATGCGGGCGTCGTTTTCAAGAACAGAAAGTTTATCCATTGTTGCCGGGCCGGGGTGATTGTGTCGAGATTGGATGATGAGTCCTGGAAGAAAAGAATCGAAGGTTTTTATAGGTTGAGGAATAAGGCATGGTAACTATACGCAATATCGAAAATCCTTTCAAATTGAACGAGGCGCAGGTTAAGGAATTCGATTATTCACGAAGCGAAACTGTCCGTAGTTTGCTGGATAAGTCAGGGTTCGATTATAAAGATAAGCGGGTTATCATCACCGGCCAAAAGATTAAGGATCTCGATGTTCGGCTCGAGCAGGGAGACGAGATAACTGTTATTCCCGAGGTCAAGGCGCCGGTAATAGCTGTTGTCTCTTGGATTGTATCAGCCGTAGCGGCGTATGCAATAGCTCATCCGTTTATATTTGCCTTCTTTGTATTATCTTTGGGGTATTCGATTTATCAATACATGAACCAGCCGAAGATGGCTGATTTTAATTTGGGATCTGTCGGCTTGGATGAAGGCTCGCCTACATACGGATGGGATGGAGTTCAGACGATACAAGAGGTCGGAGTGCCGGTTGCGGTTGTTTACGGCGAGCATAAGATCGGCGGCAATATCATCAACCAGTTTATACGAGATGACGGGGATAAACATTATTTGAATGTGCTTTTGGCTTTATGCGAAGGCGAGATCGAGCAAATCGATGATATCGAAATCAACAACAATTCAATCAATAACTTTGACGGCGTTGACACAGTCAAGCGATACGGCACCAATGACCAGACCTTGATTGCGGATTTCGAAGATCTGCATAATCTTTATACCGTCAACGTAAACCTCTTGAAAGGCAATCCTTATGTTTATGAGACGATTGATTCGGATGTCGAGGGGTTTGAAATTCTTTTGAGGTTGAATAACGGGTTGTATCAGCAGAGTTCCGGCGGAGGGATAAACAGCTGGAATGTAACCTATAGGGTTGAATACAAACTGCATACATCAGGCACATGGATTGATTTGGGTGAGACGACCATTTCCGATAACTCCCGCTCCCCTGTCAGAAGAACTTTCAGGAAAACCGGGCTTACCCCAGGAAAGTATGATATCCGGGTGACGAGGACTTCCGATGACAGCTCTCTCGATCCCTTAAGGCAGGGCGATCTGACCTGGTATCAGACCGATGAATTGAAGACCGACAGCCTTAATTATCCCAACACCGCCTTATTGGGTCTGAAGCTTTTGGCCACAGACCAGCTTTCCGGCGGCATGCCCAATATCACGACCGTGGTTAGAGGAAAGAAAGTCCTCATTCCCAATATTTTGAACGGAGCGACCCCGGTTGATTGGGAAGATTATTATTGGGATGGCGCAAATTACAGGTTGTTGTTGGACGATACGCTGCTTTCTTGGGATGGTTCGACCTATGTCGAGAAATACTCAGCTAACCCCGTATGGTGCTTGAGGGATTTCGTTACAAAGAGTCGATATGGATTGGGAGAATTTATATCCAGCGGGAATTTAGACGCGGTTTCTCTTTTGGAGATGTCGAGGTATTGCGAGGAGAAGATTGGCGATGGAAACGGTGGATACGAGAAAAGATTCAGGATGGATGTCGTAATTGATTCAAACACCAAGGCCCTGGATGTCCTGATCCAGTTATGCGCCACGTTCAACGCCATGCCGGTGTATAGCGCAGGCGGGATATCGTTTAAGATCGATAAGCAGGCGAACCCAACCCAGTTATTCAGCATGGGCAATATCATCAAGGATAGTTTTGTGCAGAGCTGGAAGACGCTGAAAGAAATTCCGAACGTAATCGAGATCCAGTTTATGGATAAGGATAAAGGATACCGGCAGGAGACCATAGCTTATATCGATGAGGACGCCCTGGCAGCCGGGGATCCTATGCGCAAGAGCCAGGTGAGGCTGTTTACGACTCGGGCAAGTTATGCCATCCGCGCAGGCAGATACGCATTGAAAGTGGCTAAGTATATCAATAGGTCAGTTTCGTTTAAGGCTGGAATCGATGCGGTTGCTTGCCAAGCAGGGGATATCATCTCGGTTTCGCACGATGTGCCGCAGTGGGGTTTCTCGGGCAGGGTTCAGGCAGGCTCGACTACCACACTGGTAAAGCTGGATCGGACGATGGTGATCGAGGACGGTAAGTCCTATAAGATACAGGTTAGGTTTTCCGACGACACCATAGAAGAACGGTCTATCACATCTCCTGCAGGCAGTTATACGGAGCTGGAGTGTACGGCGTTTTCATCCGCGCCACAGGCGTTCGATGTATATGCGATTGGCGAAACGAATAAAGTCAAAAAGGATTTCAGGGTCGTGTCTATCCAGAGGGAAGGCAAAGACGAAGTCCAGATATCAGCTTTGGAATATAACGAGAATGTTTATGACGATAGCGACGTAATCATACCGGACAATAATTATTCTTCTTTGGATTTTACCATTCCCCTGGTTTCGAATGTAGTATTGACCGAGAGGATAATTACCCTGGCAGACGGCACCATAGAAAATGCCATAGATGTATGTTTTGAGCTTCCCGACTTAGGCGCATCGGAGCTTATGAACAGGTTCAAGGGGGTCAATGTCTACTATTCGGACAATGACGGCTTGAACTGGTATTACGTGGGATATACCGAAGGCAGTAGCATGTCCATAATCGGCAATATAGAAGTCGGCTCGACTTATAAGGTCTGTGTGACGAGCGTATCTTATGATAGCCAGGAAACGGCAAAAGCCGATTCCCCAACCGCTGAGATTACCATTACCGGCAATACTACATTGCCCAATGACGTTGCCAATTTTGCTTATACCTTTTTGAATGAGATAGTCTTTACCTGGGATAAGAGCCCGAATACAGATCTGGCAGGCTACGAAATCCGGACAGAAGACGCAAACTGGGGAGCACAGAGCGCCAGTCTTGTCTACAGAGGCCTGGCAAATACGTTCACGATCGTCACACCCTCATCCAGAAATCCCGGCACGTATTACATCAAGGCCTACAATACGTCCGGCAATTACTCTGAAACAGCACAGTCTGTAACGCCGACAAACGCGGCTCCTTCTACGCCAATCATAGCGGCGACGCAGTGGTTTGGGTTTGCGAAGATAGAATGGACTGATGTTAGCGACGAGGACTTGAAATATTACGAAGTCTATAAATCTCCCACCAATGTTTGGGGAGGCGAGGAGGCTTTAGAGGTAAAGGTTTCCGGCACAATGGCTACGGTTCAGGGAAATGCCCCGGTTGACGCCCATGCCGATGCGGCGGATGCGACTAGTATCACAGACGCGGATATCGCAGGTTACGGCCCCAATTACTTTGTCGGAGATGTGATCGTGCAGACAAGCGGGACATACAAAGGCCAGGAGGCAGTAGTCACGGCCTACAATAATTCAACGGGGCAGGTCTCAATAGCTTCCTGGCCATCAGGAACGCCTGATGTCGATGATGAGTTTGTTATAAAAGACAGGGCCTACTATAAAGTAAGGGCGGCAGACACTTATGGGCCGGGGAGTTTTTCCTCTGCGGTTACGATAAACTTCACACCTTTAACCGAAGCAGAAATAGGCGACGCTATAATATCGGCAAGAAAACTTATTGCCGGAGAATTGATTACTCTATCTGCCCAGATAAAAGACCTTATCGTAACAAATGCCAAGATCCTTAATTTGGATGGAAGTAAAATTACCGCTGAATCCATAACGCTTTCAAAATTAGCCAGCGACGCTATCCCGCCTAAGACATATTATCAGGATGAGGCGCCTACTGTTGGCATGAACGAGGGCGATTATTGGATTGATACGGACGACAATAATAAGCTGTATATCTACCAGTCGGGTACCTGGCAGGTGGTATCCGAGAGCGGTGGCGGAGGAGGCATAACAGTCTTTCGGCAGGATGCCATTCCTACGGCTTTGGCCACAGGTGATCTCTGGATTGACACAGACGACGGAGACAAGATGTACCGCGCCACCAATCCAGGCGACGATCAGATAATTGCGGGAGAGTGGGAATTGATAGATGCGGCTACTGCTACAGGCTGGGCGCACGGCTCCGATATAACCAAGATTGATGGCGGGAAGATTTACACAGATTCTATTACGGCCGACAAGATAAACGTAAACCAGCTGGATGCGTTGGCAGTCAATACCGGAAGCCTGACGGTGGATGAATATATAAAAAGCTCTGATTATGTGGCTGGTACTACAGGGTATAAGTTAAGCTCAGGGGCCGGGTTAGAAGTGAACACCGGAGTAATAAAAGGCCAGGTTTTAGAAACCAATGCTATTTCAGAAATAATCACAGCAACCGCGACGAATAAGTCGACAGGCAGTACTTCTTATGTCGATCTGATTAGCGCGCAGATTACCACTCCAGATGCCACCAAACTATTAATCTTATTTCAGGCAGGTGATTTGAGGCTGAACTATCAGGAAGATCAATCCGATTGGATAGATATTCAGGTTTTAGTCAATGGCGTAGAGAAAACCGGAGCAAGGGTGGGTGGGCTTTTTGCTGATATTTCCGGAGGGATACTTTTTTATAATCAAAGACTTCCAACACAAATTCATCATTGGGAAGCCGTCAATGCAGGAACATATACAGTTCTTGTTCGATGGAAGATTGGAAGATCGGGCATAACCGCTTATGCAGGCGACTCTTTTGCCATAAAACTTTCCTTGATGCAGAATAAAAAATAAAGGAGATGAGAAGAAATGAATGGCGAAACCAAGATAAGATTGAAAGCAGGGCTTGTAGGAGCGGCTATCACTTTGGTATTTACTCTTGCCGGGATTGCCTTTGGCTATGGGCAATTGAACAACAGAGTGGACTCGATGGAATCAAGGGTAAGCTGTATCGAGGAGATCAGGGAGCGCCTGGTAAGAGTCGAGACGCTTGTAGAGCGGATAGATAAGAAACTCGGAAATTGAGGAGGTGGAGCAATGAAAGTGTTGATAGCTTTTACTCTGGGGAATATCGTTGGCGGCCTAGGAATGTTTTTCTATCTGTGGCTGAAAGGCAAGGTGCAGGATGGCGGAAAGCGAAAGATTTAGTTTACTCAAATTCGCCGGTAGTTTCTTCCAGTTTTTGCCGTGGGTTAAGACGTTACGCTATGCGGCTGGGATCGCGCTTATCGGCTTTGTGGGCCTGACGATTTACCGGGCATTCTTTATGCCAACGCAAACCACCAAGCAGGTTACTCATATCATCGCTCAGCCGGGCGCCCAGGTGACCGTGGATCAGAAGAAAGAGGAAAAGAAGCCTGGAATCGAGGTTAGTCCTTTCGTGGAAGGATATGGATTCGTGGAATCCGATGAACGCAAGGGTGTAGGTGCCAGGGCTGGTGTGCGGGTCGAGTTCTAAAAAAACACCTTGCCAACGATTAAACCCTATGGCCTACTTACGGCATTATGAGTAAGTACCAGTGGCCAGCTTCACGATTGAACGAGAAAGAAATGGCTTTGCTGTTTCAAGAGAGGCAGAAGACCAAAAAAAGCATCTGCGAATTACTGCGCAGAGCCGTCTATATTGCCTATGGCGAGGTTGTTGGCAAAGAGGACAGTAGAAAAATGAGAAAGGAGGTTCGGAATGGCGACCAAACAAAAGCAGAAACCTAAGAAGCAAAAAGCTGTAGAACAAAAGAAGGCTTCAGCCGAAAAATCCCCATCGCCTAAAGAGGGGATTGTTATGCATGCCGGGGCTTCACGCAATGAGCTGATGATGACGGCTAAGGAGCGCGGGGTTAAGAACTTTCGTGTACTTAATAAGTAGTGCGGTAATATGTCAAGACAAAAAATAACAACTTTTTTTAAGCTATCAAGAGACAAAAAGTCTATAGCGCCAGGTTCAGGCAGTGGTTTTATATGTCTTGATTCAAGAT
>Ga0066637_10003316_pt1 | contig 10795 bp, 8 predicted proteins | sample CryGeyCG2014_020_FD_62737 | JGI IMG/M metagenome (GOLD analysis project Ga0066637, IMG submission 62737) | Groundwater microbial communities from aquifer - Crystal Geyser CG08_land_8/20/14_0.20 | ecosystem: Environmental > Aquatic > Deep subsurface > Groundwater | place: USA: Utah: Grand County...
TGTCGCAGAGAGGGAAGATGGTGGCGGCCACCGTCCGGTTCGGGATTCCTTCGGTTGTCTTCCGTGATGCGAGGGCGATGAGCAGCAGGGCGATCGCGGCCACGGCGACGGCCACGGCGATGATTTTCTTGGTGTTGACGTTCATGCTTTTCGGTTTAGTCGGCGACGCTTGGCGAGACAGGCTTCGCAGGTTTCGAAGAATTCGAGTAGATGGTCAGAACTGTCTTTCAGCGGGCAGGGGATGCAGCCGACTTGGCCGCAGTCGCGACAGACCGTGTGTGCATGGTGGCTCCGTTCGGCCAGCTCGTAGAGCGCCTTGCCGTCGTGGCCGACAGTCGAACATAAGATGTTCCTTTCGGTCAGGGCGGTCAGGTTGCGGTAGACGGTCGACAGGTTGACGTCTCCGAGTTTGACGAACAGCCGGTCGGCGGTCCAGGCACGGTCCGGATCGAACAGTTCGAGCAGACGCAGTCGGTCGGCGGTCTTGCGCAGGCCGGTCTGCTGGAGGGTCTTTTCGGTGGCGTCCTTGGTCATGGTTAGCGTTTGGGAGTTACCTTTTCATTTTTGCAAATCAATTCGCATCTGTCAATTGCGAGAACGTCTGTCTGTACTTTTCGAAGAAAAGACAGGTGTTTTGCTCGACCTTCCGGCGCCTCACCCCACAAGATGCGGCGCTTTTTTTCTTTCAATGCCTGTATCTCTCACCTCCGAGTACAGACAGGTACTAGTAGCCGGTCGGTTCTGGGGGCTATATACTTTAGATACATAAGGTCAAAGCCTAAATAGCCGCTGCAATGATCGAATCGGACCGACAAAAATTGCAAGACCTCTCCCGCCGATCGCAGCTCGGTTTTTTGGCGACGGTGCGGGAGCGCCTGCCGAGGTCGGAGTGGTTCCTGGTCGGCGGGGCAGTACGTGACGCGCTACTGGGTCGGATCGACGGAGCACAGGACCTGGATTTGGTGGTTCGGGGCGTGGGACTTGATGAGCTAACGGCGGTACTCGAGGGGATGGGTCAGGTGGATGCGGTCGGCCGCAGTTTTGGCGTGCTGAAGTTCAGATCAGATGGATCTGCCTCCGGTCAGCCGGCCATCGACATCGCCTGGCCACGCACCGAACGGGCCGGCGGCAGCGGAGCCTATCGTGACTTCGAGGTCAGTTTCGATCCTGACCTGCCGATCGAGGATGACCTGTCGCGTCGCGACTTCACTGTGAACGCCATGGCCTGGGATTTCGCGCATGAGGAGCTGATCGATCCGTTCTCCGGCCGAGACGATTTGGAACGTAAGCTCGTGCGGTCGGTCGAGGATCCGGATGCCCGGCTGTCCGAGGACCTGTCGCGTGTGCTGCGGGCGATCAGGTTTGCCTGTCAGCTCGGCTTCGACATCGAGGAGCAGACTTGGGCGGCGTGCGTTCGGCTTGCTTCGAAGTTGAATGGTACTCATCAGGCCGACAACGGCGAGAATGTCCGCGTGGTTCCGTACGAGACCGTGGCCAAGGAACTGGTCATGTCGCTGAAGGCCGACGCATCGCGGGCCATGGGGCTGCTCCTGGACGGAGGTCTGGTGAAAGCGCTGCTACCCGAGCTCGGTCGGACGGTCGGTACCGAGCAGCCGATCGAGTACCACAGCGAGGGCGACGTCTGGACGCATACGATGCTGGCCCTGGAGCGGGCGACTTCGCCGGAGTTCGGACGGTTTTTCGACGGCGAGACGCCGACTGTCGAGACGCTTTTGGCCATCGTCCTGCATGACGTCGGCAAGCCCGGAACCATGAACTTCCACTCTGACGGACATATCAGCTTTCACGGCCATGACCTGATCGGTGCCGACTTGGCGCGCGGGCTCGTGGAGCGGCTGCGGCTGTCGAGCGCGGCCGGCGAGACGCTGCGGCCGGATCGGATCTGGTGGCTGGTGCGCTGGCACATGTTTCCGCTGCTGGTTGACCTCGATCACGTGCGCAAGACGCGGCTGGCGGCGCTGTTTCTGGACGACCCGGAAGCCGGCCGTCAGCTGCTGCAGCTTTCGTGCTGCGACCGGCTGGCTTCGATCCCCGAGGGAGGTGAACCGAATCTGGACGGACTGATTCATCTGATGGACGAGCTGAAGGAGCTGGCCGGACGGTCGGCGAACCGGACCAGATGGCTGCTGTCGGGCGAAGAGGCCATGGAGACGCTGGGGCTGGAGCCCGGGCCCGAGGTCGGCCGTCTGCTCGAGGAACTGCACGAGGCTCAGCTGTCCGGCGAGATCTACGACTCCGACGGGGCCAAGGACTGGCTGCTGCGGCAGCGGAAGGCGGAAAGGCGGAATGACTAAACGTTGACGGTTGCGCTGACCGCCACCGCAAAAAATTTTCCGCACAAAACAAAATCGTCAGCGTCCGATTTGGATCGGCTGACGATTTTTCGTTTCCTACTTCTTGGCCTTGGGACTGCTCTCGAACATGGCCTTCACTCCGTCCCAGCTGCCCTTCAGCTCTGACCCCAGTTCGGTCAGCTCCTCCTCGGACAGGTCCTTGACTCCGCGGAATTCGGCGACCGTGGTGTCCACGATCTTGCCGTAGGCCGTCTTGGTCAGCTTGCCGACGCTCTTGGCGTGGGCCATTACCTTGCGGCGGATGCGGTCGGCCGCCTTGGCGATGGCCGCCTTCTTCTCGTCCTTGTGCTCCATGCTCAGGACCAGGTGCGCGACCGCGCCCAGCACCGCTCCGGCGGCCAGTCCCTTGATCAGTCCGACGTGTTTGCTCATATGATTTTCGTTCCCGTGAGTTAGGTTCCGTCGTCAGTATAGCAGATCGGTCCGGTGTCGGCAGATAAGTCGAGACTGTTCGGACCAAAGAAAAGGACCGTCCGAGTGGGCGGTCTCTAGTTTAGCTGATCATTTCGAACCGTCGGGTTAACGTACGGCATATCCTCGTTCCAGTAGGCGGTCGGGTCGAGATAGTCCGGATATCTCTCCTGTAGCCATTGGGTCAGGTCGGCACGTGTCTCCTCGCGTTCTTCAGCGCTGATCGCACCTGTTGTCTTTCTCATCAGTAGGACAGGTTGACCCGTGACGCGGTCAAGTATCAGGCCCCTCACCTGCGGATCGTCGTTCTCGCTCTCAATCACGAAGCGGCGCAGCAGTTCGAAGCCGATCAGCTTCGGGTATCGCGACTGCCTGATTGCCGACTTCGCTTCCGTTAGCAGGATGCGCGGTTGTCCTAACTGGTTGAAGCAGTACCGTACGGTCGGCGGTGACGATCCATTGGTGGATATCGTTTCTGACCGCCATCCTGACGGCAGGGTCAAGGTCGTCATTTCGCCGCTGGCCGACGTGTCTACCCCCAGATCGATGAGCCATTTGAACTCATCCTTGATCAGGGAAATCCAAAACTTCCTCTCTTCGTCTTGGTATGTCAGCACTTCTCTCATTTCGCCTCCCACCGTTTAGACTGGCGGCTTTTGTATTTAATGTCAACAGTGGGGTCGGTGAGTCGGCTGATTCGAGTGGCTTGTTCGACTGCCGGTGCCGTCCTATACTGACCGCACTATGGAATGCACCGAGATCGATCGCGAGACCGCCGAACGCTACCTGGCCGACGCCCAACCGGCTTGGCGGTCGTTCTGGTTTCACACCTTTCTGATGGCCAGAAACTTGGAAGAGTTCGCGGCAGGTCTGGCGGAGATCGACGACGGCGTATATGACTATCACGTTCAGGGTCACTCGCAAGACTTGTCGCGTTGGGTGCGCGAAGTGGCGGGCGACGGTGCGCTGGCCGACGCCATGGAGAAGGTGCACACTCGCTCCGAGGCGGCCGAGCTGGTGGCGATGCGGGTCAAGGAATTAAAGAAGGTCATCGGACTGAAGTGATCGGTGACGACACTGCCGGCTACTTGACCGGAGCGTTGAAACCGTCTTCATGACGTTGTAAATTGTCACTGGCTGCGGAGCGGCGCAAGGTCCATCGGACCATTTTTGTTTAAGGCCGCTTCGGTCAGCCGTTTGAGAAAGGAACGCCCTCGGGCGGGCCGTAACCTACATTGGTTCTATGGGCAAGGAGGTAGTGCTCGACATCGAAACATCGAACAGCTTCGCCGACGTGGGCAAGTATGACCCGTCGCTCCTGAAGATTTCGCTCGTGGGAGTCTACTCCTACGCCACCGACCAGTATCTTTCATTTCTCGAACCGGAGCTGTCCAAGCTGTGGCCGCTTCTGGAGTCGGCCGATCGGATCATCGGCTACAACCTGTTCGGTTTCGACTATCAGGTGATGAATACCTATTATCCCGGTGACTTCGCCGGCTTTCCGACGCTTGATGTCATGAAGGAGATCGAGAAGGCGATCGGTTTTCGGATCAAGCTCGACGATGTGGCCCAGGAGACATTAGGCGAGGGCAAGTCCGGCAACGGTCTGCAGGCTATCGAGTTCTTCCGGCGGGGCGAGATCGACAAGCTGCGCGACTACTGCCTGCAGGACGTCAAGGTGACGAAGGAGGTGTATGAGTACGGTCTGCAGCACGGAAAGGTGAAGTTTCGCGATCGGGCCGGTCAGGTGGTCACTCCGTCGGTAGACTTTGCCCTGAACAGGGAGCTGTCGCGTCCGGTCAGCATGACCTTGCCGCTTTAGATCCTGTCCGAAGTTTTGCCTCTCGAACCGATTCGAGGTTTGTCGGCCCGCGATTAGAAGAGATGTCTCGGATTGAAGCGGTTAAGTCCTCGCTCCGTCTCGACTTCACATTTTGTCGCCCTTCGGTGTTTTCGTCGGGAACGAGATTCGAGCGTTCTCGGAAGGCAGACCTCAGACAGGCTCTTAGCCGGGCAGTCGGATCCGACGTAGGATCTTTCGTATGAAATCGAGTATAGTGTTGTACGAGTCAGATCGGGCTGTGGACTAAGTCCACCAGACGATCGAATTCAGACAAGCAAACGTTCTTTTGGTATGTCGTGGAGGGGAGAAAAATCGGACATTGTCCGTTTTTTAGGTGCCCCCCTCCGTCGGTTTTGTACGGTGGGGTTTTTAGTTAGGCGGACACAGTTCCGTTGAACTTTCGAGGCAAATTGCCGTACCGCTGTCCACACTAGGCCACAAGATGTTGTGGTATAATCTCTTCGGTCAACACTACATATTGTAAAATGCGCCAAGGCGCTAGTTATCATGCCTTATGATGAATCCAGTTCCGAACGCCACCTCTACCGCTGACCGCCGTACGGAGGAGAGTCGGCGCGTGGTCTCCGCTATATTGGAACAGATCCCCGGGCTGCAGAAGGTAAAACAAGTCCGGCAGCGGGACGGCTCAGCGGTAGACTTTAGGCCGGAACAGGTTGGAATGGCGCTGTCGGCGGCTCTGACTCGGGTCGGCATTGACGACCAGATGGCGCTGGCCAAATGCACTCACCAGTCGCTGATGCGGCTGGAGCGGGAGTTCGACGAACGTACCATTCCGACTACCGACGACATTAGTCGGATCGTGGGTACGGTTTTGATAGACAACAATCTTTCCTTCGCGGCCAAGAAGTACTTCGCGGCCATGCTGCCGGAACGCAGCCGTCAGCCACAGAGGCTGAGCGCCGGGTTGAAGTTCAGTCGGCTGTTCACCAGGGCAGAGGTCCATCCCTACGATCAGGTCGAATGGGAAAGGAGGGATGCGGTCATCAAGAACGAGAAGGGACAGACGGTTTTCGAACAGCGTGGAGTCGAGGTCCCCAAATCTTGGAGCCAGTCCGCGACCAATATCGTGACGTCGAAGTATTTCCGCGGCGAGATCGGCAAGCCGGAACGGGAATATTCGGTCCGGCAGATGGTCGATCGGGTGGCTCAGACCATCGCCCATTGGGGGCGTCAGGACGGATATTTTGCGTCCGAGGAGGATGCGACCGTTTTCGAGGCGGAGCTGACGTCCATACTCGTCAACCAGCGAGCGGCCTTCAACAGTCCGGTCTGGTTTAACGTCGGCGTCAGTCCGCGGCCGCAGTGCTCGGCCTGCTTCATCAACTCGGTACGTGACGACATGCGCTCGATCCTTAACTTGGCCGTGACCGAAGGAATGCTCTTCAAGTACGGCTCCGGCACCGGCACCAACCTGTCGTCGCTGCGTTCCTCCAAGGAGCTGCTGGCCAACTCGTCCGGCAAGTCGTCCGGTCCGGTCTCGTTCATGAAGGGCTTTGACGCCTTCGCCGGCGTCATCAAGTCCGGCGGCAAGACCCGGCGGGCGGCCAAGATGGTCATTTTGAACGTCGACCATCCGGACATCGAGGATTTCGTCGAATGCAAGATCAGGGAGGAGCGCAAGGCCAAGCAGCTGATCAAGGCCGGGTACGACGCCTCGATGGACGGCGACGCCTACAGCTCCGTATTCTTCCAGAACGCCAACAACAGCGTGCGGGTCACGGACGACTTCATGGGCGCGGTGGTTGACGGTCACGAGTGGACCACCAGGGCGGTGACTACCGGACAGGTGATGGGCTCCATGCCGGCCAAGTCGTTATTTCGCAAGATTTCGCAGGCGGCCTGGGAGTGCGGCGATCCGGGACTGCAGTTCGACTCCATGGCCAACCGCTGGAATCCGGTCCCGAATTCGGGACGAATCAACGCTTCTAATCCATGCGTCACCGGCGACACGCTGGTGGCCACGTCTGATGGCTGGCGCCGCATCGACTCGCTGCTCGACGGACCAATGTCGACGATAGGATCCGATGGTCAGGCACACGGCACCGGACCGGCCTTCTCGACCGGAACCAAGCCGGTCTACCGGCTGACCACCAGGGCTGGCTTCGAACTCAAGCTGACCGCCGATCATCGCGTCCTGACTTCGAACCGCGGTGACGTGCCGGCCTGCGAACTGACTAAAGATGACATGGTGCTGTTGGGGCGGCCGGGCTTCGGTTCGGCTGAACTGGACCAGAGGCTGGGTGAGTTCTTGGGGTTGCTCGTGGGCGATGGCTGCATCAGCGGCGAGCAACGGACGGCCGCATTGACGCTGTCGCCGGACGAGTCTGCCGTGGCCGAGCGGGTGCATGCCCGACTGACCGAGTATCGGCAGGAGAAGGCTGCCGATGGACGGGCGGCCCGCGAGACGGAGGTCACCAAACCCCAAGGTACTTTGCGGATCAACACCAGTGCCAAGTGCGTAACGGATGAGCTGGACCGGCTGGCCGTTCTAGACCGCGGCAGCCAAGCCAAGGAATTTATGCCGGATGTCTTCGATCTAGACGAAGGCTCGTTGGCCGCCGTGCTTCGTGGCCTGTTTACCGCCGATGGTACCGTCGCCAACTACGCAGACAAGTCGCAGTATGTAGGACTCGACAGCGTTTCGCTCGGTTTGCTGGGGCAGGTTCAGCTGCTGCTGATGGCGTTCGGAATCAAGTCGAATATCTATCGTGACCGGCGGGTCATCGGCCAGACCACGGCGCTGCTTCCTGACGGTCAGGGTGGCAGCAGGGAATACGAGGTCAGTCAGATTCACAGCCTACGCATCAGCTGCAGTTCGCGTCTGGCGTTCGAGAAGAGGATCGGTTTCGTTGCTGGGAGCGTCAAGGTCGACCGGCTGTCAGCGATGAACCGGGAGGTCGGAACTCATGAAGACCGGTTTGAGGACCAGGTCGAGTCTTTCGACTACCTAGGAGAGGAACCGGTCTACGATCTGACCGAACCGGACACTTCGCATTTTGTCGCCTCCGGCTTGGTGGTCCATAACTGCTCCGAATACATGTTCCTCGACGATTCGGCATGCAACCTGTCGTCCCTGAACCTCCTGAAGTTCGTCCGGTCCGACGGATCGTTCGATACCGGGTCCTTCCGGCAGGCGTCCGAGGTGATGATCACGGCCATGGAGATACTGGTCGGCAACTCGTCGTATCCCACGCCGTCTATCGAGGAGAACAGCTACGACTTTCGGGCGCTGGGCATCGGCTACGCCAACCTGGGTGCGCTGCTCATGTCGTACGGCTTGGCCTACGATTCCGACGACGGGCGTAACTTCGCCGCGGCTGTGACCGCGCTGCTGACCGCCTGCAGCTACCGGCAGTCGGCGCGCGTGGCTTCGGTCCTCGGTCCGTTCCGCTACTACCGCATGAACGAGGAGTCCTTCCTGCGCATCATCGGCATGCACCGCGACTATGCCCACGCCATCCGGCCGGCCGGCGTGTCCGGCGAGCTGGTCGATGAGGTAAAACGGAGTTGGGACGCCGCACTCGAGGAGGGGATGACGCACGGATTCAGGAACGCGCAGATATCGCTGCTGGCTCCGACCGGAACGATCGGCTTCCTGATGGACTGCGACACCACCGGCATCGAGCCGGACATCGCACTCGTCAAGTACAAGTGGCTGGTCGGCGGCGGCCTGATGAAGATCGTCAACGGCACCGTCAGACCGGCGTTGGTTCGGTTGGGCTACGGCGACGGACAGATCGTCGACATCATGAAGTTCCTGGACGAGAACGACACCATCGAGGGGGCGCCGCATCTCAAGGATGAGCACCTGTCGGTGTTCGACTGCGCCTTCCGACCGGCCAAGGGCCAGCGCTGCATCAATTACATGGGACACATCAGGATGATGTCCGCGGTCCAGCCGTTTCTGTCCGGCGCCATTTCCAAGACGGTCAACCTGCCCAGCGAGGCCACTGTCGAGGACGTCGAGGACGCGTATCTCGAGGCCTGGCGGTTGGGACTCAAGTCCATTGCCGTCTACCGCGACGGGTCCAAGGGTCAGCAGGTACTGACCACCTCGGTCGACCAGGACAGGAAAGTAAGCGGCGCCGAGGCGGCGCGCGAGCTGGCGGCGGCCAACGAGGAGATCAACGGCCTCAGGAAGGATCTTGAGGCCGCGATGTCTAGGACCAGACTCGACCGTCGGCCCCTGCGTCGTCACTTGCCGGACGAGCGTCGGTCGGTGACGCATAAGTTCTCGATTGCCGGACATGAGGGCTACATTACGGTCGGACTGTACGACGACGGCACTCCGGGTGAGATGTTCATCCGCATGGCCAAGGGCGGTTCGGTGATCTCGGGCCTGATCGACGCCTTCGCCACTACGACCTCGATCGCCCTGCAGTACGGCGTACCCCTGAAAGTCCTGGTCAACAAGTTCGTGCATCTGAGGTTCGAACCGTCTGGCTTCACTTCCAACCCAAATATCCGTATCGCCAAGTCGATTGTCGACTACCTGTTCCGCTGGCTGGCGCTGAAGTTCCTGCCTCTCGAGGATCAGATGGCGGTTGGGGTGAACATTGACGCGCCGATCTTGGCCGAGGCCGGACGTGAGGATGTCGAGGCTTCACTTGATACGGTGATGGACGACAGCAGCGTGCTGAACGGCGATCCGGTCGTGCCGTCCGCCAAGCAGATGAACATCGACGAGGGACGGAAGGGGAGCGGGGATGCAGGGCCGTCTTCCGACAGTCGGTCTCCGGACGCATTGGCCGACCGGTCCGAGCCGTCGTCCAACTCGCTGACCATGGGCTTCGACATCCAGTCCGACGCCCCGCCCTGCGATACCTGCGGCGCGATCATGGTCAGGAACGGGGCGTGCTATAAGTGCCTGAACTGCGGGGGAACCAGCGGCTGCAGCTAGATCGCAGGCTCTGGACCGAGCGCACTGCATCCGGCTTCGTGGTCTGCTTGTTCAACGTACTTTTTCAGTACGTCTTACTTCACAAACCACTCCAGCCGGATACGTTGCATCTCGTCCAGAGCCTGCTTTTGGTTGGAAGCACTCCTTCCCATTATTAGAGAGGAGTGCATGTGGGGCGTCATTCCTCGAATGATCGTTTATTTTTAAGTCTCGTCATCTGTTTTCCTGTCGTTTCGGCAACTCGACGGGTCCGGTCGGACGACCGGACCATCGTCTGGTCAGTCTCGTCGTGTCGGACTGAAGCGGTTCAGTCCTCGCTCCTCCTCGACTTCGGCAAGCGGCGGGGATCGATCGGATCAAAAAATGTAAAAAAGAGTAATGTCGCCCCGGCCTCCGAGCCGGGGCCCAGAAGCAGAAAAGAGTTGAATTGATTCTGGATCCCGGATATTGCTCACCGCATTCGCAATTCCGGGATGACAAAAATAGTAACGTTCATGGGCTGTTTCTAGAACACACAAAAGCACAAGGTTTAAAAGTTACAAAATTATGAGTAAGAGTCTGATTCAGATCTACACCGGCGACGGAAAGGGGAAGACGACTGCGGCGTTGGGGTTGGCCGTGCGGGCGGTCGGTGCCGGAAAGAAGGTCGCCATCGTCTATTTCGATAAGGGCGGCGATCATTACAGCGAGCGGAAGGTGCTCGCGGAGCGGTTTGCGGGTGAGATCGACTTCTTTGCCACCGGACAGGACCGAATTGCCCCGGACAGCGGACAGTTTCGCTTCGGGGTCGAGCGGCTGGACATCGACGAGGCGGCGCGCGGATTGGAGCTGGTACGGGAACTGATTCGAGAGGCTCGTTATGACCTGATCGTACTCGATGAGATCAATACCTCGGCTTCGCTCGGTCTGCTCCCGGCCGAACCGGTCGTCGAGTTGCTTCGTAACAAGCCGGATTCAGTCGAGCTGGTGCTGACCGGTCGCAACGCCCCTCAGTCTTTTTTGGATCAGGCCGATTTGGTGACTGAAATGGGGCTCGTGGACCACTACTACCGTCGGGGAGTGAAGGCCCGGGAAGGGTTCGATTTTTGAGGTCGTAATGCCTTAGACTAGATCCTATCCGATAGTCGGTCGTCGGCGTTTTCGTCGGGCAAGCTAAGGGAATCGTCAATCAGCTCGCTGTGGTGTTACGACAGAGAAATAACGGATAAAAATGGAGACTGTCCGGTGCTGTCGGCTGCGCGGTGT
>Ga0066637_10003319_pt1 | contig 10792 bp, 7 predicted proteins | sample CryGeyCG2014_020_FD_62737 | JGI IMG/M metagenome (GOLD analysis project Ga0066637, IMG submission 62737) | Groundwater microbial communities from aquifer - Crystal Geyser CG08_land_8/20/14_0.20 | ecosystem: Environmental > Aquatic > Deep subsurface > Groundwater | place: USA: Utah: Grand County...
AACATTACATCTGGAAGGAAGACAAAGGCCATAGGCCTGCTTTTCGCTGCTTATGCACGCCATGACAGGGTGAAGAAGATTGCCTACAATCCTGAAGAGGAGAAAGGCTCTGTTGTTTATCTTCCAAGGATGAGCTTTAAGCTGAATGAGAGCCAGAAGAAGGTTCTTGAGTATATCCATAAAGGGGATTACGAGAGCATAACAGACCTGGCCGACAAGATTGATCTGTCGAGGGCCATGCTTTACAGGGCCATAGACGAGCTAAAAGACATGGATTTGATAACTACTGAGGAAGGCCTTAAACTAACAGATGCAGGAAAGATTGCGAGGTTATAGGGGAATGGTTGATCTTGAAACTTCTTGGAAAGAAAAAAGTGAGGATGAAAGAATTATTGACTGAATTCAGTAAATTTAAGAAATGTATTTTAGACAATAAGAATAGATTTATTAGATTAAAAAACGTTAAGATAAATGAACTGAATGTGAATCATTTAGTTATTACTCAAATTAAAGAATTGTATGACAATTTAGATGGTTTGATGGAATCATGTAGTAAACTTGTTGCAAAAACAAAAATTATGCACTTTTTACTTCCAAACTTAATTCCGCCAATGGACCGAAGATACACTATGAAATTCTTTAAAAAATATTTACCTACAATTAAATTAGAAAAAGATAAAGAAAAGGAAAAGGAAATAAAAATCTTTTTGGGCGTGTTTGAAAAAATGATTAAGATAAGTAAAGATTTAGATTTTGAAAGTTTAAGAGAAAAAGATAAAGAATTCACTCCTAATATTCCTAAAGCAATTGATAATGCTATTATAGGTTGGGTAAAAAAAAATTTGAATAAAAAAATAAATTAATATTAACTGAACAAAGAAGATAGTAATGACGAGAGATTAAGCTACTTTCACAAAATCAATAAAATATGAAAGATTATTTAGATTTATAAAATGCCAATAAACCAAGAAAAGCAAAAAATAATTGAAATTCAGGGAAATGTCTTAGTTACAGCCAATCCTGGAACTGGAAAAACACTTTTGCTCGCTTACAAGTATGCTGATTTAATAAGAAAAGGTATTGGTCCTGAGCAAATTCTTTGCTTAACATTTACTGAAAAAGCCAAGAAAGAGATGGAAACCAGGATTCTTGAGGTTATCAAGGAGCAAAAGCTTTCTGTTGATATTTCAAATCTGAATGTGTTTACTTTTCATTCCTATGCCTTGGACAATATTGAAGAAAATGAAATATTGAGCACTAACTTATTGAGATACACTATTTTAAAGTATCTTAAGGATAATGAGATTCTGAACTATTCTGATGAGTATCTTCTTGAGACAATCGTACCAAAGATGGAAAACCTGATGAGATATCTGAAAAGCTTTGGAATAACACCTGACAAAGTGAATATTGCTGAAGCAAAAAAGTTCTTGGAACAAGGGAAGAATTATACAAAGGAAGAGATAGACAAATTTGCAGAATATTTCCTTGATATATTTGAGCATTATGAGCAGATAAAGAACAAAAGAGGTGTTGATTATGCTGATCTGCTGATAAAGTTCCTAGCATTGAGAGAGCATAGCTTATTTGATTATGTTTTGGTAGATGAGCTGCAGGACGTTAATATAATGGAAGCAGACATTGCCCTGAAGTCCGGCAAAACATTCTTTGCTGTTGGAGACAAGAAACAGGCCATCTTTGGGTTTCAGGGCGGCTCAATACTGAATTTTAAGAAATTTGAGGATTCAAAGCAGTCTGTGCTTTCTGAGAACTTCAGGAGCACAAATGAAATCCTGTTTTATGCCAGGGATTATTTTGTTTCCAGAACAAAAGAGCCTGCTCACAAAGAGGAATTAAAGGATTTGTGCAGTGCAAAAGGCAAAACAGGTCCAAAACCAGTAGTTTATGATATAAGCAGGGATAAAGTGTATGCTGCAGCCTGCGAGCTTGCTAAGGGATTAAATGGCAAGACAGCTATTATTGCAAGAACAAACTATCAAATTATGGATTTATCCAGAGAACTTACTGCAAGGGGAATGGATTTTAGCTCAACATTCTTTTCAGCTTCTAATGATGCAAAGAACCATATTATTGCTTTTCTAAAGGGTGTTTTGAGTTCAGATGTGCATGATATAAAGAATGCAATGTTTACTCCTTTTTTCCCATGCTCGCTGCAGCAGGCTTTTGAGCTTTCATCTGAGAGAAATATTGAAGGAATTTATTTAAAGGTTCCTGCTTTCAGGCAGCTTCGTGAAATGGTAAAAACTGTTGAGGATGTTAACACGCTTTTCAGGGAAAGAATCATCCCAATATGCATAAGCTATGGCAAGGAATATCTCTCTGCTGGAATTACAATGCAGGCAGCATATCAGGAAGCAATCTCTGTTCTTGATGATAAGAACATGAATTCTTTGATGTCTTATTTGCAGTCAACTGATTTGCTGTCTCAGGAGTCAGATGTTGAGAAGGATATTGTTCTTACAACAGTTCATAAGGCAAAGGGAAAAGAGTTTGATAATGTTATCTACATTCCATCAAAAACCAGTGACAAGAGCAATTTTCAGGATAATGTTGTTGAGGGTATTTTGAAATCAAAGGGAATTAATGTTGAGGAAGAGCTTGAAGAAGAGACATTAAGGGTTAATTTTGTTGCATTTACAAGAGCAGAGAATAAATTGACTATTCTTACTGATAAGGTTCAGGATTATCTGAATGATTATGCTGAACTGGGTGAAATTAAGGCAGATGAAGCAGCATGCCTTGATTTGAATGAGAGCAAAAAAAGGGCTTTTGACTTATTTGTCAATAAAGAATTTGATGAGGCTAAGGAATTATTGGATTCAAAGGATAACTGGATAAAAGATTTTGTTGGGAATTATTTTAAAGCTTTGGAGCATATTTCTTTTAGCTCTCTTCCGGAAAAAGCATATGATTATTTTGTTGATAGGATTCTTGGAATAAGAAAGATTAGTTTTGCTGTTTCACTTGGCTCTGAGGTTCATGAAGCTGCAAAAAAGATATTATTGGGAAAGGAATATTCTGTGAGTGAACAAGCTAAACCCTTTGTTGAGAATGTTAAGAAGCTTATTGAGAAGATTAAGGAAAATTATCCTGATGATGTTAAGACTGAGATGAGTCTTGAGCCTCAGCTTTTGTCTCTTGGATTTGGTTCTCCTTTGAAGTTCAAATCCTTTATAGATGCTGTTTTCAGAAAGGGTGATAAATATTTGATAGTAGATTGGAAGACTGACAAGAAGACTGATTATGCTTCTAAGCACAGGCAGCAATTAGAGGCCTACAGAAGAGTTTTTTCGGCTAAAGAAAATATTCCTATTGATAAGGTTAAAGTTGCAATTGGGTATATTGGTTTGAGAAGCACGATTAATACTGGCCAGATTAATTGTGAGCTTGATATTCGTCAACCGGCCAAGTCGGCCTTTGAGACCTTCTCCAAAAGAGTTAATCTGTTGTTATCCTGGATTGAGAGGCCTGAAGGGTTCTTTGAGGCCCTTATGGATGAGAAGACTGATGATATGCTCTGGAGAAGTGTTGTTGAGGAATACAAGAAAGAGGATTGATTTAATAATTTAGATTACTACAAAGCAGACAATATGTCCGTTAGGACTGGAGGAGTTCCGTTCAATCAAGCGAACACAGTGAGCAATAAAAACAGGATTTTTAGGAGCAAGAAGCAAAATATTATAAATCCTTTTGCTTTTCAATATTGCATGAAAGTTATATTGAGCCGTAAAGGTTTTGATGATGAAAATGGAGGATATCCTAGCCCAATTCTACCGGATGGAAGACTAATATCATTACCTATTCCTTCAAAAGATCATATTTTTTATTCTGATTTAAAATTAGATGAAAATATGAGCTATTATGATTTGATGAAAGGATTAAAACCAACGATAAAGTATGATGGTAAATGGCATGATTTAACCAAAGATAGTGAGTGTCATTTGGATCCTGACATCCGTGGGACTATTATAAAAAGATTGGATAATTGGAAACCTTGTTTTGGTCAAATTGGTGCCTCGCAAACTCATTTATTGAAGCAAGGTATTAGTAAAGATGATCTTTTTTTGTTCTTCGGAACTTTTAGAAGAACAAAATTTCTTGATGGAAAATATATTTTTGATAAAAAGGCAGAGAAATTGCATCTAATCTTTAACTATCTCCAGATTAGAGATATTATCCAAATTAATGAAAAATATAAAGTTTTAGATTGGATGAAATATCATCCGCATACAAGTAGAGATAGACGAAAAATATCTACAAACGCTATTTATATTGCTAGGGAGAAATTATCCTGGAATTCGAATATAAAAGGGGCAGGTTGCTTTAGATATAATAGTAAGCTAGTCTTAACAAAAAAAGGATATTCTAAGTCAAGATGGAATTTACCTACATTTTTTAAGGAAGCGGAAATAAGTAGGCATTCTTTATCATCTTGGAAAAAGGAAGGATATTTCCGATCAGTATCTAAGGGTCAAGAGCTTGTTATCCAAGATAATAAAAAGGTAGAGAATTGGGCTAGAGATATTATCAAGCAAGGTGTATAATTAACCCTATTTATATAATAAAAGCCCCGAAAAAATTGAATATAACATCGGAATTCCTGTTAGCCGAGGGTGAGGAGCGAAGCGACGAAAGCGCAGCGTCCCCAAGCGGAACGAAGTGGAGCGCAGAGTTTTCTTACTGCCGAAGAATCAGATAGGTGCCGTAGTTTTTACTTACTTTAATATCAATTACTGCGAAGCAGACAATATGTCCGTTAGGACGAGAGAGGGGGCTGTTTTTGGTTCTTTTTCTGAAAAAGAACGGGTGGGAGAGAAGCGAGGGCGGGATTTATAGCAATATTTATAAATATGTGCCATTATTTATTATTAGTCTTAGTTCAGAGGGGGCGAGAATGGAAGAAAGCAAAAATATCACATTGAAAGTTAATTCAAAATTATATGATAAATATAGAGAACTCTGTAAACATGAGGGTTGGATTGTATCTCGTCAGTTTGAGAAATGTATGGAAGAAGAATTAAAGAAGAGGGGGCGAGAATAAGATGTTTGACAGAGAACAAGCCAAAGGAGAAATAGCTAAACTGGTTCAAGTCTTTAAAGATAATTTTAATCAATACAAACTATCTACTTACAAAGAAGCACAAGTAAGAATAGAATTTATTGATAAATTTTTCAAAGCTTTGGGTTGGGATGTAGATAATAAGCAAGGATTTTCTGAACAATTTAAGGAAGTTATAAGTGAAGATGCAATAAAAATCGAGGGAAACACAAAAGCACCAGATTATGCTTTTAGAGTTGGCGGACAAAGAATATTTTTTGTTGAAGCAAAAAAACCGTCTGTTCAATTAAAAGATAATCCTGAAGCAGCATATCAATTAAGGCGTTATGCATGGAACAGTGGCATTCCTATCTCAATATTAACTGATTTTGAGGAGTTTGTTGTTTATGATTGCAGAGTTAAACCTAATGAGAAGGATAATTCAAGTGTAGCGAGAATTTTATTGGTTGATTACAAAGATTACATTGATAACTTTGATAAGATCTGGGATATCTTTTCTAAAGAATCTGTGCTTAAAGGCAGTTTTGAAAGGTATGTTGAATCTAAAAAAGGAATGAAAGGTACTGCTGAAGTAGATAATGAATTTCTGAAAGAAATTGAGAAATGGAGAGATAACTTGGCTAAAAACATAGCATTAAGAAACCCGAGTCTTTCTATTTCTGAATTAAACTTTGCAGTTCAAAAAACAATAGATCGGATTCTTTTCTTAATAATTGCTGAATACAAGAATATCGAGTTTTATGGAAAATTGGGGCAAATCGCACAAAAGCCAGATATTTACAAAAATTTAATGCCTCACTTTAAAGATTCAGATGATAAATACAATAGTGGAATTTTTGATTTTTCAAAAGATGCTATTACTCCTAAAATATCTATTGATGATAAAATTCTAAAAGATATTATTGAAAATTTATATTATCCAAAATCACCCTATGATTACTCAGTTTTACCAATAGAAATTTTAGGGAAAGTTTATGAAAAATTCTTAGGTAAAACAATAAGATTAACCTCTTCTCATCAAGCGAAAGTAGAAGAAAAACCAGAGGTTAGGAAAGCAGGTGGTGTTTATTACACGCCAGAGTATATTGTTGATTATATTGTGGATAGTACTGTTGGAAAATTAATAAAAGGTAAAACACCAAAGCAAATAGAAAATATAAAAATACTTGATTCTGCCTGCGGTTCTGGTACTTTCTTAGTGAGAGCATATACTTATGTATTAGATTATTTTTTGGATTACTACAAACAAAATCTATCCAAATACAAAAAAGAGATTTATCAAACCAAAAAAGGCAACTGGTTTTTAACAACAGAAGTAAGAAAGAAGATTTTATTAAACAATATTTATGGTGTAGATATTGATGCACAAGCAGTAGAAGTAACAAAATTAAGTTTATTATTGAAAGTATTGGAAAATGAAACTAAAGAGAGTGTCAATCAACAATTAAAATTATTCAAAGAAAGAGCTTTGCCAAATCTCGACAAAAATATAAAATGCGGTAATTCTTTAGTCAATTCTTCTTATTTCTCCCAGAAAACGCTAAGTTCAGAAACAGATGAGTGGCAGAAGATAAATCCATTTGATTGGGATAAAGAGTTTCCATTCAAATTTGATATAACAATAGGAAATCCACCCTATGTTAAGGAATATACATACAGAGGATCATTTGAGTTAGTTAAACATACAGATATGGCAAAATATTATCAAGGAAAAATGGATCTTTGGTATTTTTTTACTTGTAAAGCATTAGATTTGCTAAAAGAAGAGGGTTTACACAGCTATATCGCACAGAACAATTGGGTTACAAGTGCAGGGGCATCTATTTTAAGAAACAAGATACTAAGCGATTCAAAAATAATCTCTTTCTTTGATTTCAATGACTTTAAAGTTTTCAAAGAAGCGGGAATCCAAACAATGGTTTTTGTTTTAGAGAAAAAACAAACAAATCGCGCATATAGTATTGATTATTATAAGGTGGTAGACAAAAACATATCAAAGGAAGAATTAGCAAATTATTTGATTACCAAAAAAGATGGCGAAAAAATAGAGAAATTCAAAGCAAAAATCAATCCTGCTGAATTAAAAGATAAAACTATAAATTTTGTTAATAATCAAAATGCAGATATTTTTGAACGTATGAAAAATGCGGATGTATTCTATTTAACAGAAAAAGAAATAACTAACGGTTTGCAAGTTCAACAAGAAAGCGTTAATAAAAATCATTTAAAGATTTTAGGGAATAATTTTAAGATAGGTGAAGGGATATTTATCCTCTCGGATGAGGAGCTTAAAAAATTAAATCTATCTGCAAAAGAAAAAGATGATTTGATAAAACCATTATATACGCCTAAAGAGATAGATAAATACAAACTCAATAAGAAAAATAAATTTTGGGTGATTTACACAAGTTCCAAATTCAAGAATCCATCCGAAATAAAGCCATATCCTAACATAAAAAATCATTTAGACAAATTCAGGAAAGTTATAACTACTGACTTTAAGCCATATGGCATTCATAGAACGAGAGTAGAAGATTTCTTCAAAGGAGAAAAAATTATATCGATCAGGAAGACGAAATATCCTCGTTTTTCTTTTGTTGATTTTGATAGTTATGTAAATCAAGTCTATTATGTAATTAAGACAAATAAAATAAACATGAAATTTTTGACTGGTTTACTCAACTCTAAACTGCTGTACTTCTGGCTGTACCATCAAGGAAAAAGACAGGGCGAACAATTACAGATAGATAAAGCTCCATTAGTGCAAATACCAATAATCAAAAAAGAAGATGAGCGAGTAATAAAAAATGTGGACTTGTTGATTGAATTGACTAAAAAACTGGAATCAATTAATCTTGAAAGAGAAAAAGAAATTATCCAAAAACAGATAAACGCTTTAGAAAAACAGAATGATGAGATAATCTACAAATTATATGGTTTGACTAAAGAAGAGATTGATGTTATTGAGGAGAGTTTAAGATGACAGATATACTAATCACATTCTTGAATCTTTTTATGAATTTTTTTGATTTAATTGAACCAAATGTCTTTTCGCTAGAAATTTACTTATTTTTGCATTTTACTATTTTGGGTGTATTTGTTACTTTAGTAGCTTTAACAACAACATTAACTAAAGAGGTTAGACAAGATTTAATCTGGAAATACTATCTAAAAACTCCATTTGTTATTTCATACTATTGTACAATTGTGATTTCTTTTGTGATTACATTGATTGTTTATTTATTTAACAAAACTAATTTTTCAGGTTTTATATTTTTTATTTCAGCATTAATTTTCTTTTATACAATATCTTTTATTCCTGTTTTCTTATTTAGGTTGAAAAGAGAATGGCTTTATAATCAAATTTCCAAGGAGTTAAAAAATGAGATTGAAGAGAAAGAATAAAAAACATAAAAATAAATTATTAAGTCACAGTCTTACAGGATATGATAGCTTAAATTCATTAATGAAAAATATTTATTATGTCAACCAAAAAAATAGTGATTTTGTCGAAGAATCATTAATTGTAAGGGATATTTTAAACTTGTTTATTCAAAAAGGAATGTTTAAAGAAGCAGAAGAATTTTTTACTCAGGACATTTTAAGAATAGAAAACAGAGTTCTTTTTGAAAAGTTAATCTCAGTTTTATATGAACTAAAAAATAAACACTTTAGAAATTTAAATACTATTAGAATATTACAAAATCTCCTCTATAATCTGTTACTCTCCGAATTTGAAAGAGAAAAAAGATTCGACAAAAAACTAAATACTGCCGGATTATATTTGAGAGAGTTTTTAGATATTCGATATCTTGATGAATTTAAAAAATCTAATGATAAAGAATGGTTGGACAGGCATAAAGCATTAGTAGATAATACAATTGCCTCTTTGTTCGGGTTATGTAGATTCATAATTTCTACAGCTAATTGGGAATATACCATTAAAAAGATGTACTTGGAATCCCAACTTTCTGGATTAAATAAATCATTAGAGCATTATGAAACACTTAATAAATATGACTTTCCAGATTCGAATGATACCAATGAATATAATAATTTTAAAATGGAGATGATAGAAACAAGAAAACTCTCACTACAAAAACATAAACTAAATTTATTATTCCTCATACTTTATAATATTGAAATTAATCAACTATCTAAAGAATTTTTTGAGATTGCATTGAGGTTATACAAATCAGGTAACTTAGCTTCGGATTTAAACAAAACCCAAAATATCTATTCATCTTTCGATTTAGATTGGCTTAATTATGATTGGTTTAAGGGGGGTGCTCAAGCAATTCCAAGATTTAATTGTGACAAATTTAATTTATTAATTCTCTTTTATAATTTCATTGAAAGTGGAAAGAAAGAAACAGGAATACAAAATTTAACTAAGGAATATTTTATAGGCACATCTTCTAATCTGGAAGAAGAAGTAAAAAAATTAGATAAATGCTTTGTTAAAAAATATTTTGATTTTAATGAAAAAGATTTTAATAAATTTAAAAATAATTCCTTGAAGGATATAAAAAACAAAAAAGAAGAAGTAAAAAAATTGAAAGATAACTATCTCATAACATCAAAAATAAAGAAAAAATATGTTGAAAAATTTAAGAATGATTGTATGAATAAATGGAATGAAAGGCAAGAATCATTATCTAAAATTTTGGATATTAAGAAAGTAGAAAAAGAAAAGGATAAAAAACTATTTTTTGGTCAGCACACATTATTCCCAAAAGAATGGTTTTTAGATTCTTTCGATACTAATGTTGGGTTAGCAAGAACAATAGGGGGAGATTTTGGCAGAAACCAAGCAGAAAGTAAATATAGAAAAGTGTTAGAAGAAATAAATTCCAAGTTTGATAAAGAAAAAGGCGATAAGAAAATAAAGATTGATGATTTATATTCAGATTTAAGCAGGAATATCGAACCAAAAAAGACATATTATTTATTCTATATGGGTAAGGAAATTTATAGTTTACCGAATATAGAATGGTTAAGAAAAGATATTTTTGTCGCAAAGCTAATGATTAAAAATTCAGAAGTTTATTTTTGCTATTCTCGGATTCCTGATGTTTTACTTTTTGAGAAAGAAGCTTTTACTTTAAAACAATTTTTAGATGAAGAAAAGAAAGAACTTACAATAGAAATTAATGAAGACTTCACAGATGACGAAATTAAAAATATTTTAAAATCAAGTAAATCTCTTAAAACTAAAGAAGATATTATTAAAAATGTTAAAATAAAGGTTCTTGAAAAATTTGAAGTTGAAAGAAATAAGGTTTATAAATTGATGAAATTAGAGATTAATAATGATTAAAAATTATCCTGAGTTCTCCTACTTATCAATAATTCTCGCCCCCTCTCTTAATATAATTTCGACCGTAGGGAGTGTATATGTGCGGAGCACCAGCCCCCTCTCTCGTCCGTTTTAAAGTAAGTAAAAATTTGGACGGAATGAAATGTAGTCGTTAAATCAATGTTAGGTTTAGTAGCTTTGCTATTGAAAAACCGTTTTTCTCTTTCTCGATTTAACGAAGGCACCTATCTAAAGGATTCGAGGTTTACCGACGGAGGAGGCAGTAAGAAAATTTTGGCTAACATCGGAATTTAACGAAGTTTATTTTTCAGAGATGGGCGAGGCTGAGGCAACCCACAGCCGAGACCCTCGAAAAATAAATTTGGGAGAGCAGGGGAAAACGCTTGGCGTTT
>Ga0066637_10003327_pt1 | contig 10778 bp, 8 predicted proteins | sample CryGeyCG2014_020_FD_62737 | JGI IMG/M metagenome (GOLD analysis project Ga0066637, IMG submission 62737) | Groundwater microbial communities from aquifer - Crystal Geyser CG08_land_8/20/14_0.20 | ecosystem: Environmental > Aquatic > Deep subsurface > Groundwater | place: USA: Utah: Grand County...
CCAATTTCTTCTTGCCCCGTTAGAAAGCGAAGCTTTTCTAACCGGGGTCATTAGAACTAATTGAGTATGTCCTCCGGAGACAATCAGACAGATCGCCGGAAACTTTATTTTTGATTTTTGATTTTTTATTTTTGATTTTGAGCGAATTTGCGGAAGTAAATTCGCTAAAATATGACCTTCAATATGGTTAACTGGGATTATGGGTAAATTCCAAACATATCCCAAAGCCCGAGCAAAATTTACTCCTTGCCACAAACAGGGATCTAATCCCGGCCCAATAGTAACAGCTAAAACATCAATCTTTGGTTTTTGATATTTTTCTAAAAATTTTTCCAGTTTTTTGTAAAAAACTTCTTCTTGTTTTAAGATTTTCTTTAATTTTTTATTTTTTATTTGTGTTTTTGATTTTTGATTTTTGATTTTTGATTTTAGCAATCTTGATTTTAATAAAGATTCCTTTAATACTGGAACAAGATTGCGCTGATGTTCTCTTTTTGCCAAAATAGGATAAACTCCTCCATACTTTCGATGAACCTTTACCTGAGAAGAAACGATGTTACTCAGAATTTTGAATTTTGAGTTTTTAATTTCCAATATAGCCAAGCTCGTATCATCACAGGAAGTATCAATAGCTAAAATTTTCATAAATAATTATTTCTTATTTTATCTCAAATCTTGTATTTTTTCAAATTTTTGCTACAATAATAGCGATTGAAAATAAAGGCCCCATCGTCTAACGGTTTAGGACACGACTCCTTCAAAGTCGAAATAGGGGTTCAACTCTCCTTGGGGCCGCTTTATTAAAAATACAGGATTTGACTCCTGTATTTTCGTTTTAAAATTCTTGCAGAGTCTTTTCTTAACGTGGTTTCTCGACTACGACAAATCCCTTGGTTTTAATGGAATACAAAGCCCCTAATGCTTCAAAGAGACCTAAAAAAGGAAGTAAAAAAGGAAGGGAAAGGACATAAAAAATTTTCTTCTTCATACTTTTCTCTTCCCGTAGATTTATCAAAAGGCCAGTCAGATACAAATAGACCACAAACGAATAACAAAGAGCAGATAAGAGGACAAATGGATAACCTATTACCCCCGGATAAAAGAAGGAATAATTTAGAGAAAAGAGTAATATAGAAAAGGAGTAGATAAAAATCACGTTTCCTAAAATTCCTAATCCCCAAGGGGTTAACCTTAACAAAATTAGAATTTTTGATTTCCAGGGGATTTTTCCTAAAATCTGACGCATTCCTTTAAACCATCGAGCTCTCTGTTTAATCAAATCTCCTATTGATGAAGGAGAAGCGCATTGGACAAATCCATTCAAAAAATGACTCTTTCCCGGGTACCTTTTTGAAAATTCAATTGCGAATGTAGCATCCTCAACTAAATTTTCTCCAAAATCCCAGCCAATTTCATTTTCTATATCTTCTCTGATTAACAGATGTTCTCCGTGTAAACCTATCAAAGGACTCTTCAGTACTCCTGTAAAGAATCTGAAACAGCCGAGGTCATTTCCTGTTCTGACTGAATCACACAGGGTTGTCAGAAAATTTTCTGAAAGGTGATTAGGAAAAGTTAGAATTCCCTGTCCCAGATAAATTCCTTCTTCTGCTGCTTCAGCAACTGAAGCTATTGTATTTTCACTGACCGATGAATCATCGTCCAGATGGTAAATGTAAGTATTTTTATCTTGGCTATCTCTCAACTCTAAGGCATATTGGTGAGCTCTAGCTTTATATTTTGTTTTGTTTTTAGTCTGATAATTTTTAGGAACTACTAAAAAATTAATTTTTTCTTCTTTACTCCATTTTCTATAAAGTTGTTCTAATCCTTCAGCAGTTTCTTCTGTAATTAGGTCAACTCTCCAGTTTTTTAAAAATTTTGGAGCCTCCTTTAAAATACTTTCTATGGTTCGGCTAAGAGCTGGCAGGGTATTATTTCTGGCAATGGTTGGAATTTGAAGAATTATTCTTTTTGAAGTGGGATTAGTGCCGGCCAACTTTAAATCACCTTTTGAAAATCCTAAAACTTCAAATATCAAAGCAGGCAGATAAAGAAAACACCACATAAAGGTTAGAAACATTCCAAAAGGAGAAGGATTTGGATTAGCATTCCAGATAACTATTACAGCAACAAAAATAAAAATCAGTGGCCAAATCCAGAATCTTATTTTAATTATTTGCTCTTTTTCTTTCATAAAATTTGTTATCTTTCAATTTATCATTTATTAAATGATTAGTAAAACAATTGTCAAGTCGCAAGGTAAAAATAAATAATTATTTATTCCAAATGTATTTTTTCTTTAAATTTTTTCAGACCTCCCTTTAAAAAAGGGAACTCCGCGAGAGTCGGGTCCAGGAGTAATATCTCTTTCGCTGATTCTCTTGTTTTTTCTATTAAAGACAGATTTTTCAGATTTTCCATAGCCAAATCAGGTATTCCCCACTGCCGGACTCCATAAAATGCCCCGGGCCCTCTAATTTCCAAATCTTTTTGAGCTAATTCAAACCCGTCTTTTGCTCTCAACAGAGCTTTCAGTCTTTGGCGAGTTTTTTTAGCCGGTGAATCAGTAAACAAAAAACAATAGGATTGTAAATCCGACCTTCCCACTCTTCCCCGAAATTGGTGTAGTTGCGAGAGCCCGAATCTTTCTGCTCCTTCTATGAACATTATGGTGGCTTTGGGAATATCAATACCGACTTCAACCACTGAGGTTGAGACCAAAATATCGATTTTTTTTGCTCGGAACTCCTTCATTATTTTTTCTTTTTCTTTTACTTTCATCCTTCCATGCAACATAGCTACTTTTAATTCAGGAAAGATTTTTTTTGAAAGTTTTTCATATTCTTCCTTAACCGCTTTTACATCTGCCCAGCTCAGAATTTCTCTTCTTTTATTTTCTGGTTCTTGATTTTTATTTCCACCTTCAATTCTTGGACAGATGACAAAAACTTGCTCGCCTTTTTTGACTCTTTTCCTAATAAAATCATAAGCTTTCTTTCTTTCTTCAGGAGGGATTACTTTTGTAATTATTTTTTTTCTCCCTTTGGGCATCTCATTTAAAATTGATAAATCAAGGTCACCGTAAATAGTCAAAGCTAAACTCCGGGGAATAGGAGTGGCAGTCATGGATAATAAATGAGGAATTTTGATTTCAGCGTTAATTCCGCGTTTTTGTTCAGCGTCAGTTCCGCGTGCAGCGAGCTTCGCTCGCTGCTCAACTCCGAAGCGGTGTTGTTCGTCAATAACACAAAGAGCTAAATTTTTAAATTTAACCTTATCCTGAATTAAAGTATGAGTGCCGATTAAAATTTCTATTTCTCCCTTCCGTGTTTTTTCCAAAAGTTTATTTCTCGAAATCTCTAAAATTTCAGGAATAATTCCCGAGTTTGTTACTCGCCCTAATTTTTGAGAAACGATTTTATCTTCTTTGCCGGTCAAAAGAGCAATTCTGATTTTGAATGGTTTTAAAAGTTTTGAAACTTCCTTGAAATGTTGCTTGGCTAAAATTTCAGTTGGAGCCATAAAAGCTGCCTGCCAACCTTCTTGAATACTATTCAATATAGCCATAACAGCAACTACTGTTTTACCCGAACCAACATCTCCTTGAAGTAAACGGGACATTGGCCTTGATTTTCCCAAATCCTTTAAAATTTGCCAGGCACATTTTCTTTGAGCATCAGTTAGATGAAAAGGCAAAGCATTAACAAATTTTTTTATGATATTTACTTTCAAAGGCAAAACCGGCGCTTTTTCTTTGTTTAACTTTAACCTTTCTTTTAAAACTGAAAGTTCGATTAAAAAAAGTTCTTCAAAGGAAAATCTCTCTTTTGCTCTCTTAGCTTTTTCCATTGAGGTAGGAAAATGAATTTGCCAGATTGCTTCATTTCGCGGCAAGAGATTATATCTTCTGATTATTTTTTGAGGTAAAATTTCTGGAATTTTATTTTTAAATTCCCTAAGCAGAGGTTTTAGAATGTAGCGAAACCAGCGGGAAGATAGACCCTCTGTCTCGGGATATATCGGAACAATTCGTCCCGTATGGATTAAGCCAATATTGGAAATACTGGATTTTTTTGGTATTTGAGACTCAATATCTGCTATTTTTTCATAAGAAGGGTTTGAAAGATAAAGTTGATTATCTCCCAGGGTTACCTTGCCAGTAAGGCAGACCTTATCGCCTTGTTTCAGCGTATTTATTAAATAAGGCTGATTGAACCAGATGGCTTTTATAGCTCCGCTTTTGTCTTCAATTACCGCTTGGGTCAGAATCATCTTTTTTTTCCAGGTTCTTGAATTTTTAATTTCTAAAATTTTTCCTGAAACACAATTCTGTTCGTTAATTTTTACTCCGAGAATATTCTTTACATTTGAAAAATCCTCATAACGGTGAGGAAAGTGAAAAAGGAGATCTTCTATTGTTTTTATCCCCATTCTCTTAAGCTTCTCTTGAAATTTTGGTCCAATCCCCGGCACTTTTTCTAGAGGATTATCAAGATTCATAAAATTCTTGAAGTTAGTCTTTATCTTAAGAATTATAAATGAAATAAGCGATAAAATCAATGAAATATTAAAGTACTGGACCCTTTATTTTTATTTTTTTAATGTTTTGCTATACTAAAGAAAGGATAAAAGTCGAATAACTAATCAATTAATATTTATAAATTTATGGCAGAAGTTAAAGAAGGAAAGCTTATTGGTAAAATAAATCATTATTTTGATAAGCTCGGAGTAGCTGTAATTGATTTGACAGCCCCTTTGAAGAAAGGAGATACCATTCGTATTCAGGGAGGAGAATCAACTGATTTTACCCAGACGGTTGAATCAATGGAGGTTGAACACGAGAAAATTGAGAAAGCCAAAAAAGGAGATTCGGTTGGCTTGAAAATCAAAGAAAAAGTCAGAGAAGGATATAAAGTTTATAAGTTATAGCTTGTAACTTGTATCGTATAACGCAAGAAATTAAAAATTTCCCTTGCGTTACATGTTATATGTTACACGTTATATGATTTAATGGTTTTCAATTTTCTTCAAATTGAACCATTCTTACAGATTTTATTAGCAGCTTTCCTGGGAGCAATAATAGGTTTAGAAAGGAAGTATAAAAAGAAAGAAGCCGGGATAAGAACTTTTTCTTTAGTTTCTTTTGGTGCCTGCTTTTTTACTGTTATGGCTGTTTATCTTAGCTCGAATCAATCTTCTTTTCCTCCTTTTGTCCAAGTTGATCCCGGCCGAGTAATTCAGGCGATAGCCATTGGTATCGGTTTTCTTGGTTCCGGTTTGATTATCTATCACAAGCTTCAAATTGAAGGTTTAACTACCGCTGCCGCTCTTTGGGCAGCTGCCGCCATTGGAATTGGAGTTGCCCTGAAATTGTATTCCTTATCAATCTTAGGAACTCTGCTTATTATTTTGATTTTAGCCGGCGTTAGATTATTTGAAGAAAAGTTTTTCCCTGATTAATATAAAAAGATTATGCGAAGTTATGACTCTCTTTTAGCTGTCGGCTCTTTAATCGGAACAATAATTGGAGCCGGTGTTTTTGGAATTCCTTATGTCGTAGCAAAGAGCGGAGTTTTATCCTCTCTTTTTTATTTTTTAATTTTAGGGTTTCTGGTTCTTTTTTTACATTTGTTTTTCGGAGAGATTGTTTTAAGAACCAAAAAAGAACATCGTTTGATTGGTTATGCCCAACATTATTTAGGCGAAAAGGTCAAGATTTTAGTCACTATCTCAGTAATCCTGGGAACAGTTGGTGCTCTTTTAGCTTATATTATTTTAGGAGGAGAATTTTTAAAAATTATTTTTCCCTATCCATTTTCTTCTCTCCAGTTCAGTTTGATTTTGTGGGCAATTTTGTCCCTTTTTGTTTTTTTGGGAATGAAATCTATTGCTCCTTTTGAGCTTTTAATGAATATCGGACTTTTTGGAGCGTTTCTTTTAATTTTTATTTTTAGTTTCCCAAAAATTGAATCTTCCAATTTTGTTTTCTTTAACAAAGAATATCTGTTTTTACCGTTTGGAATTTTTCTTTTCAGTTTAATCGGTTGGAATGCTGTTCCTGAAATTGAAAAAATTTTAATTAAAAAAGAAAATCTTAAGAAAGTAATCTTCTATTCGCTCATCATCTCCACCATTTTTTATTTTCTTTTCGGTTTAATCATAAGCGGCGTAACCGGTCCCCAGACTACGGGAGAGCCTTTTACCGGTCTTTTGCCATTTTTAGGGAAAAAAATTATTGTCTTGGGAGGAATTTTTGGATTGCTTGCTGTTTCAACCTCATTTCTAATCTTGGCAAATTATCTAAAAAATACTTTTTTACTTGATTATCATTTGCCTTATTTTCCTTCTTTCTTTTTAGCTTCTTTTTTACCTTTAGGTTTATTTTTAGCTGGAATTAGAGAATTTATTGCTGTTATTGCTTTCGTCGGAACTTTTGTCGGTTTAATCGAAGGAGTGATCATTGCTTTAATTTACAAGAAAGCAAAAAAAATTGGAGAGAGAATTCCGGAATATAGTTTAAAGATTCCAAATTTTTTGATTTACCTCACGATACTCATCTTGATTTTAGGAAGCTTAAGCCAAATTATTTATTATTTTAGTTGATTATTAGTTGACTAATGATTTTTTTTAAAAATCTTAAAAAACAAAAAAATATAGTTCATGGAATTTTAGAAAGAAAAGAAGGTTCGGTTAATCCTTTCTCCAATCCAAAAAGCGAGGAAAATATTTTAAACGCCTTGAGAAAATTAGGTTTTAAAGATTATCAAGTTGACAATCTAATTTTTGCTGACCAGGTTCACGGCATCAATGTTTACTTTTGCCCTCCTGATACAGGAGGCTATATTAAACTCCAGACCGATGGTTTAATTAGCCAAACCCCCGGTCAGATTTTGGTGATTAAAACGGCTGATTGTATTCCTCTTTTAATTTATGGCTCCAAAAAAGGACGAGTTGGAGCTATTCATGCTGGCAGGGAAAGTTTGATGAAGGGAATAATTGAGGAAGCAATTAAAATCTTTAGTTCTCCTTCTTCTTTAATTGTTGGAATTGGTCCTCATATTCGAAAATGCTGCTATTCTTTAAATGAGAAAAAAGAAGCTTCCTTAAATTCCGTTTTTCAAGAGCCCTGGGGGAAATATCTTCAGAAAAGAAATGACAAATTCTATTTTGATTTAACTCAAATTGCAAAAGATAAACTTTTAAAACTCGGAGTCAAAAAGGAAAACATTGAAGATTCCGGTATCTGTACGTTCTGCCAGGGAGAGAAATTTTATTCGGCCAGAAAATTAGCCGAGAAAAAAGCAAAAAAGCAAAATCTCTCCGCTCAAGAGAAATTTCCCTGTTTCGGCAGTTTTATTGGTCTTTTGCCAAAAAGATAATACAATATATTTAAATAAGTAGAAAGATGAGATTTACTATAAGAACAAAAGGTCATTACCATTTTATTGACATCACCGATAAAGTAAGAGAGGCGGTTGAGAATTCAGGAATGAAAGAGGGGATGGTTTTAGTTTTTGTCCGGGGCTCGACAGCAGCTTTAACAATAATGGAATTTGAAAAGGGTTTAATCGAGGATATAAAAGAGACGTTGGAGAAAATAGCTCCAGAATCCGGGGATTATAAACATCATTTAAAAGGGAGTGATAGAAATGGCGCAGCTCACATTAAATCGGCTCTAATAGGCACAGATTTAGCGGTTCCGATAGAAAGTGGCGGGCTGAGTTTAGGCACCTGGCAAAAAATTACCTTAATTGATTTTGATGAAAAAGAAAGAGAAAGAGAAATTGTTGTCAAAATAATTAAATGATAAAAACTATGCCGAAACAAATTATTATTATCTTAGTTTTTCTTCTTATAATTGGAGGAATATTTTATTATCTTTCTCAAAGGTCGGAAGAAAAAGAAACTTCAGAATTAGAACTCAAAACACCCGAGAGTGAGGAAGTTGAGAAAACCTCACCCGAAGGCAAAACCCAAAATATGAAAATTGAAAGTCCCGCCTTTGCCGGAAACGAATCTATCCCATCAAAATATACTTGCGATGGAAAAGACGTTAATCCTCCTTTGAAATTCAGTGAAATCCCCGGAGATTCAGAGAGTTTGATTTTGATTGTTGATGACCCTGATGCGCCGGGAGGTACCTGGGTTCACTGGACAATCTGGAATATAGCCCCGGAAACTAAAGAGATTGGAGAAGCGAGTGTACCCGAAGGAGCAGTTGAAGGAATAACTGATTTTGGCGAACCAGGTTACGGGGGTCCCTGTCCGCCATCCGGCACTCATCGCTATTTCTTTAAGCTCTACGCTTTAGACACAACTTTAGATTTAGATTCTTCTGCTAAAAAGAAAGATATTGAAAAGGCGATGGAAGGTCACGTTTTAGATAGAGCCCAGTTAATCGGCTTGTATTCTCGATGATTAGTGCTCGGCAGTCTCTACTGCCCATCGGACGTGGTCAATTTCTCCAGCGAGAAATTGCCACTCCGCTCTCGGCCTGCTGCCCCTCACTTTGTTCGGGGACCATGCCAGCAGGCCTCCGAGAGGCCGATGGTCAGCAGACCTGCCTCGTCTAAAAGTCATTCGTAATATTCGTAAAAAAGCAACCCTACGGGGAGTCTCGTTCTTTTTAAAAAGAACGATCCAGCGTATTTCGTAACTATCATGAGCTTCATTGCTGATTTTCATATTCATTCTAAATACTCGAGAGCTACTTCTCCTCAGATGGATTTGGAACACTTAGATACTGCAGCGAAAATTAAGGGAATAAAAGTTTTAACTACTTCAGATTTTACGCATCCAGAATGGTTTCAAAATTTAAAAGGAAAACTGGAGCCCGCAGAACAGGGTCTTTTTAAACTAAAGAACGGCCAAAGCGAAACCAGATTTATTTTGACTTCAGAAATAAGTTGTATTTACACGAAAAATAACCGGGTTCGCAAAATCCACCTTTTAATTTTTGCTCCAGATTTTGAAACGGTTGAAAAAATCAATGTGCAGCTGGGCTGGGTCGGTAACTTAAAAGCTGACGGCCGGCCAATCTTGGGCATGGATGCAAAAGAATTAGCAAAAATTGTCTTAAATATTAATTCTGATTGTTTAGTTGTTCCAGCCCATTGTTTATTGCCTACTACTTTTCTTCATACAGATGAAGGTATTAAGATGATTAAAGATATTAATATAGATGACCGAGTATATACTCATAAAAGTAGAATGAGAAAAGTAAAACAAGTGCTTAAACGTCATTACAAAGGTTCTATTTATACAATTAGGCCTTATTATTTTAGATTAGGTCTTACTACTACTCCAGAACATCCGTATTTAATTTTGAAAAATGACCGCTATAAAGGAAAAAGTAATTATTATGGAGAGCAATTGAAACGGGATTACTTTAAGAATAAAAAACCCGAGTGGGCTGAAGCTTCAAAAGTTAAAATTGGCGATATTTTATTGTTTCCTAGATTTAATAAAAAAACAGAAAGTAAAGAAGTATTAAAGTTAGATGAAATTCTGAATCCTATCAGTGTCAAATACGTTGAGGAAAAGATTGCGTCTATAGGGAATAAAGTCAACTGGCTACCAAATATTATTAGCATAGATAAAGATTTTTGTCGTTTAGTCGGTTATTATTTAGCTGAGGGGTACACTATAAGTGATGATGGTATTACTTTTTGTTTCAAAAAATCTGAAAAAGATTATATTAATGATGTGTTGTTTTTAATGAAAAAATTATTTGGTTTAGAAGTGAGTAAAATTAGAGAAGGAAAAGATAATAATGGGATTGAGTTGATTTATTATTCGAAAATATTGAACAATATTTCCGGTCATCTGTTTTATACTTCACCAAAGATTAAGAGGGCTTTTACTAAGGTAATGCCTACGTGGATGTTAAAACTCCCCTTAGAAAAACAAGTAGAAATTTTTAAAGGATGGTGGCGAGGAGATCTTGGATGTACTTCTTCGAGAGAGTTAATGAATCAAATGAAGATTATTTTGCTTCGATTAGGAATAATTCCTTCAATAAACTTATTTCAAACTAAAGAAAGTTTCAATAATAGAGAACACAGAATAAAAGGAAGGTTAATTAAAGCTAATTATAGCCAATTTCAATTTTCTAATCTTACCTTTTTTAATGACAATTTTAACTTGTTAAAAGACCCTTGTTTTAGAAGATTTAATACAAAACTTAATCGAAGATATGGTTGGATAGATAAAGGTTATATATATATTCCAGTTAAAGATATAGGGAAAGAAGATTATCAGGGCGAGGTTTATAATTTAGAAGTAGAAGGAGATAATTCATACGTAGCCGAGTTTGCTACCATCCATAATTGTTGGACTCCTTGGTTTAGTGTTTTTGGTTCTAAATCTGGTTTTGATTCTTTAGAAGAATGTTTTGGAGAGTATACGAAATATATTTTTGCTGGGGAGACTGGTCTAAGCAGTAACCCTTTGATGAACTGGAGATTATCAGCTTTAGATAAAATGACTTTAATAAGCAACTCAGACGCCCACAGCCCGGCCAAGATAGGCAGAGAAGCCAATGTTTTTGATACAGAATTGAGTTATCAGGCAATAATTGATGCTGTAAAACAAAAGGACTCAAAGAAATTTTTATACACGGTTGAATTCTTTCCGGAAGAAGGAAAATATCATTATGACGGCCACAGAAATTGCGGGGTAAGTTTGAGTCCCCAAGAGACAAAAAAGTATAATGGTATTTGCCCAGTTTGTGGGAGACCCTTAACAATTGGAGTTTTGAACAGAGTAGAAGAATT
>Ga0066637_10003330_pt1 | contig 10776 bp, 12 predicted proteins | sample CryGeyCG2014_020_FD_62737 | JGI IMG/M metagenome (GOLD analysis project Ga0066637, IMG submission 62737) | Groundwater microbial communities from aquifer - Crystal Geyser CG08_land_8/20/14_0.20 | ecosystem: Environmental > Aquatic > Deep subsurface > Groundwater | place: USA: Utah: Grand County...
GGGACAATATCCATCAATGGCTGTATTACTACAATTTTGAAAGGATTCACTTATCTTTAGGCGGAATTACTCCTCATGAAAAGCTAGAAAGTGTTACCCTTGACTGTTAACTGTACAGTATCATTCCCTTAGATAAATTCTCTAACGGGATTGACAAAATACGAATAATGATGTAGTATGGACATTTACATTGTTCTTTGACTGAAAACGACTAAAACACCGTAAAAATATACGAAAAGGGAGGGAAGTAAGATGAACGCGAAGACGAAGGATGAAACTGAAGGTTTTGTAAGTCTTTCTCAAATGACTCGAGCGGTCCAGGAATTTGAACATCTGATCCGCGAAGGCATGATCGAGGGTTTGCCGCCCTATTTAGCCAAGATATTTCTTAATTCCCTGATGGGCGTAGAGATACGCTACCAGTCGATGCTGGAAATAAAGGGGCTGATCGAGCTGGGAATCCGCGATGGATTGACTGGCTTGTACAACAAGCGTTTCTTCGGAGAGCAGCTCCGGATCACTTTAGCCAACACTAGCCGTTTTATGCAGCCGCTGTGCTTGATCTTCGTAGATATTGACTATTTCAAAACGCGGGTCAATGATCAGCACGGACACCCCAATGGGGATGTCGTACTGACCGAAGTAGCCAAGGTGCTTGGCAGCTGTCTTTCCCGCGGTTCTGATATTCTTGCCCGCGCCGGCGGTGAAGAATTCGGGTTCATTCTGCCGAACACTTCTTGGGAAAAAGGAATCAAAGTCGCGGAAAGAATCCGGCAAGCGGTAGAAAAAAAGGGAATTACTCTTCTGAACAACGGCCGGATCGCCGTTACAGTATCAGTGGGAGTGGCAAATTTCACTCCAGGAAAACAAGGTGATATAATTCCACCAGAAGAGTTAACTTTCCAAGCAGATGTCGCGCTCTATAATGCCAAACTGGAGCGCAACCAAGTTGTTTCTTTTCAGCAAGGCATGTCGATACCCGAAACCGTATGAATATAATCATCAACACTTCAGTACAAAACCAGACCACAATCGTCTTAGACGGGGGTGGTCTTTTTTATTCCCATAGTTTCTCATCCGAATTTCATCAATCGGAAGAACTTTTAAAAGAAATTGATCTATTCTTAAAAAAGAAAAAGGTATCCCTTAAAGCACTTAAGGGGATTGGAGTGGTATTAGGGCCGGGCCCTTTCACTGCTTTACGGATGGGAGTGGTGGCCGCCAATACTCTGGGTTATGCTTTGAATATTAAAACTGCAGGCTTAAAACAGAATAAATTTAAAACAACTAAGGAAATGGTAGAAAGATTCAGATCCAAATTCAAAAAAGCACGAGGGTTCAAAATATTAGAACCGTTTTACGGTAGAACTCCAAATATAACCAAATCGAAGAAGAAATAACAATAGAAGGCGCGAATACGTATTCGCGCCTTCATCAGTTATACATTTAAGGGATAAAAGAATGGAGCGAAAGAGGGTATCTGAACTATGATTCAGCACTTATGATCTATCCCTCCAATCGCTTCAAATCAGAGCAAAGATAGGCTATAGCAAAATGCCTATCTCTTTTTTTCCTAGGTCGTGAAGCAGTCAATGCCCAGAAAGGCGAGCGCAATTGCCTTTAATAGGTTGAACTGAGTCCTTGTAATTTGCCTTTCCTTGTGTTCTGGTGGAGAAGAGTGGTTGACCAAAGATTAAAAGTGGTGTAAAATGGAAATATATGGTGAAAAGTGGATAAAGGTGGGGATAAGTCAGTGAATCTGTGGATAACTGCCATCGGAATAGCAAAATAGAGTTCAACAAAAATAAAATAAAAAAAGGCTTTTGTGAACGAAGTATAGTTTTAATCTACTATAAAATTAGTAATTTTTCCTAAATCAATCACAAAAAGATGTTTATCGGAGAATATCGTCATACCATTGATGAAAAAGGAAGGTTGGCCATTCCTATTAAATTTAGAACCGATCTGGCCAAGGGAGCCGTTGTCACCAGAGGATTAGACAACTGCCTTTTTCTTTATTCTATTGAGGAATGGCAGAAACTGGCTGATAAACTTTCTAAGTTGCCGATTAGCAAAGCCAATACCAGAGCTTTTTCTCGGCTAATGCTGGCCGGCGCAATGGATGTTGAACTGGATAAGCAGGGCCGGGTGATTGTTCCCGACTATTTAAGGAAGTACGCGGGAATGAAAAAGAACGTGGTGGTGGCTGGTCTTTACAACCGTTTAGAAATCTGGGATGAGGAAGATTGGGAGAAATACAAACAAAGCACTGAAAAGAGTTCCGGCGACATCGCAGAAAAACTGGGTGAATTGGATGTTTAATTGAAATGAATATTAAAGGAGAGCGTCCGGTTGAAAAAAATCCTCTCCATCTGCCTGTTCTTCTTAACGAAGTCATTCAATACTTAGCACCCCGTCCGAACCAGAATTTTATTGATGCCACGGTGGGGGGCGGAGGACATGCCGAAAGGATTTTAGAACTAACGGCACCCCAAGGAATTTTATTAGGATTCGATCTTGATCCCCAAGCGCTGGTAATCGCGGAACAAAGACTCGAGAAGTTTAAAGAACGGGTCAAATTGTTCCAGGCAAACTTTACGGAAATAAAAGAAATCATCTATGGAAAATCAGAGATTCATAAATTTAATGGTTTTTTACTTGACCTTGGTATATCTTCATATCAGCTCGGGTCAGAAAGTAGAGGATTTTCTTTCCAGACTGCTGGGTTATTAGACATGCGCTTTGGGCCGACGGTCAATAATCTGACGGCCGCGGTAATTCTCAATGAATGGCCGGAAGGAAAAATAAAAAAAATCTTTCAGGATTTCGGAGAAGAAAGATACAGTCAGGAAATTGCTAAGGAAATAACGACTGCGAGAAAAAAAGAGAAATTTCATAATACTAAACAGCTCGTTGAGATAATTGAATCAGTTTACCAGAACAAGCCGAAACCACATAAAATCCATCCGGCTACCAAAATTTTTCAAGCCTTACGAATCGCCGTCAATGGAGAATTGGATAATCTTAGGAAAGTACTTCCTCAAGCACTAGAACTTTTGCAGCCCAAAGGAAGATTAGCAGCAATATCCTTTCATTCATTAGAAGATCGAATCGTAAAACAGTTTTTTCAGCGAGAGGCCAAAGACTGCCTTTGCCCGCCCGAATTTCCAGTTTGCCGTTGTGGGCACCAAAAACAGTTGCGAATTTTAACAAAAAAAGTAATAAAACCCTCCCGGGAAGAAATAAAACAAAACTACCGCGCGCGGAGCGCCAAGCTCCGCGCTGCGGAAAAATTAAGCAATTAAGTTAACTCAATTGCTTATCCCGAATCCTGCGTCTGCGGGATAAGGGAACTCAAGATAAAAATTATGACCAAATTCACTCGCTATACCGTCAATCAAGAACGACAAAAATTTCAAAAAGAAACCATTTGGAAAAAATTTAAGGTGGGAGCAATCAGCATCAGAATAGTTATTTTCGGCCTGATTATCATGGTGGGGTTGGTCTACTTAATTCAAACCAACCAGGTATCAACCGGCGGTTTTGAAATAAAAGAGCTTAACAAAAAAGTAGAAGAATTACAAAAAGAGAGCAAAAAACTGGAATTAGAAGCCGCCAAACTTCAGTCTTTAAAAACTATCAAGGCGGCTACGGAAGAGATGAATCTTGTCAGCGTTAGTAAAGTTGATTATCTTACTTTACCACCTTCCTCAGTGGCTTTAGGTGAATAAAGAAATAATAGAAAAAAGTTTTGAAAAAGTCCCGCCATTTCAGGGACTTTCTTTATTCTGAGTCTTATGAATGCTAAATATCTCAAGAAATCGAAGCAGAGAAAAAAATATTCTAAATTCTCCTCTGCCTCTAAAAATAAAGGTCAGTTTGGGCGGATCAATTTTTTAGCGAGCGTTTTTATTATTTTTATCATTTTGATTGTTGCCCGTCTTTTTTCTTTGCAGGTTTTACAGCATAGCTTTTATGAGGCTTTGGCCGAGGGTCAGCACGCTATCTACCAAAAACTTTTTCCTGAAAGAGGAGAAATTTTTGCGCAGGATCACTGGTCTGACAAAATCAATACCATTACTACCAACATTGACTTGAATTTGGTCTACGCTATTCCTACGCAGATTGAGGATCCCGAAAAAGTGGCAGAAGCGATTGCTCCTTATCTCGACCTTTCCGTTGAAGACATTTTGCCCCGGCTTTCCAAAAAGGATGATGTCTATGAACCTCTAAAACACAATGTTACCGATGAAAAGTGGGAAGCGATTAAAGCTTTAAATCTTCCCGGCTTGGACGCAACGGAAGAGATGAGCCGGTTTTACCCGGAAGGAGAATCATTTAGCCATGTGCTGGGATTTGTGGGATACCAAGACGACCAGCGTGTCGGGCAGTACGGACTGGAGGGATATTTTAACGAAGAGCTGGCCGGCCAGCAGGGATTTTTGAAAGTGGAACAAGATGCGGCCGGGCGCTGGATAACCATTGGCAATAAATTATTAGAGGAGGCTCAAGACGGTGATGATTTGGTGCTTACTTTGGATTACTCGATCCAGTTTTATGCCTGCGAAAAGCTGGCGGAGGCGGTTCAAAGGCACGGCGCTTCCGAGGGAACGGTAATCATAATGAATCCTAAAACCGGCGCCATTATTACCATGTGCAATGCGCCCACCTTTGACCCTAATAATTATTCTCAAACAGAAGACATTAGCGTATTTATCAATTCAGCGGTATCCGATCAGTACGAGCCGGGTTCTGTTTTTAAATCTGTTACCATGGCGGCCGCCTTAGATACGGGAAAGGTCGGCCCGAATACCACCTACGATGACGAAGGGCAGGTTAAAATTGGTAGCTACACCATCCGCAATTTTGATGGTAAGGCCTACGGTACTCGAACCATGACGGAAGTTCTGGAAAATTCCCTAAATACCGGCGCGATTTTTGCCGTACAGCAGCTTGGCAATGAATCCTTTTACGATTATGTTCAAAGATTCGGCTTTGGAACAAAGACCGGCATTCAATTAGAAGGGGAAAATCCGGGTGATATCAGTTCTCTTAGTTTGAACAAAGACATCTATTCTGCCACCGCCTCGTACGGGCAGGGCATTGCCATTACTCCTTTACAGTTAATAACGGCCTACAGTGCCATTGCCAATGGAGGAAAATTAATGAAACCATACCTTGTTGATAAAGTGGTAAAGCAGAATGGGTTTGAAGTGAAGAGTGAACCGGAGATGGTCCGGCAGGTTATCTCTGCCGAGACGGCTCGAACATTAAGCGCGATGCTGGTCAGTGTAGTAAATAAAGGGCATGCCAAAGGTGCTCAAGTCCCAGGATATTTTATTGCCGGCAAAACCGGCACTGCCCAAGTAGCTAGAAAAGACGGGGTGGGCTATGAATCCGGCCGGCATAACGATACCTTCGTAGGATTTGCACCGGTTGACGATCCGGCTTTTGTGGTTTTAACTAAAATCAATGATCCTAAAGATGTTTCTTGGGCCGAAGGTTCGGCGGTGCCGTTATTTGGCGAAATTGGCAAATTTCTGCTGGATTATTACCAGATTCCGCCGGACAATGTGGAAGAATGATGATGGGATATGGGGAGTGAAAGGTGAGAAGTAAAAGATTAAATATTAGCGATAAAGACTTTCTACCCCCTCTTCATCCCTCCCTTATCAAGGGAGGGATGAAGAGGGGGTTAAAAACCAGGAAACAATGAAACCATGAAAAATCCTTAACCTCCTAATTTCCTAACTTTATGAAAAAATTGCTAGAGAAAATTCTAAAGTTACTAGCCAGGGGTATCTTAAGAAAGTACCGTCCCGATATTATTGGCATTACCGGCAGTGTCGGAAAAACATCCACTGAAGAAGCGATTTACACCGTATTAAAAAGCAGGTTTGCGGTTAGGAAAAATATTAAGAACTATAATAACGAAATTGGCGTTCCTCTAACTATTATTGGTTCCGAATCGGGCAATAAAAATATCTTCAGCTGGATGCTAATTTTTCTTAAAGCAATGGGGTTGATTCTTTTTAAAAATCGCCAGTATCCTAAAATTCTGGTAATTGAAATGGGAGCCGATCGACCAGGTGATATTTCCTATTTGATAAAAATGTCTCCCTGCCAGATAGGAGTAATTACCGCTATTGGCTCGGCTGGCCCGGTGCATCTGGAATTTTTCGGCAAAGTAGAAAATCTGGTAAAAGAGAAAGGAGAAATTATTAAGCACCTGGCTCCCGAAGGATTCGCCATTTTGAATCGGGATGATCACTACGTTTATCCGCTAGCAGCAAAGACTAAAGCAAAAGTAATCTCTTTTGGATTTGCTAAAGAAGCCGATATCTGGGCCAGTGAGCTGGTTGTCTCTGATCGGTTGAAAATAGAAAATAACCAGCCCATTTCCGGAATCAGTTTTAAAATCAACTACGGCGGCAACATGGTTCCGGTCTTTTTACCGGGAGTATTGGGACGACATCAAGTGTACGCCGCTCTGGCCGCGGCCGCCGTTGGCACAATTTATAATCTTAATCTGGTTAAAGTTGCGGAAAGTCTGAAAGAGTTTAAGTCTCCGCCGGGCCGCATGAATCTGATCCCCGGTATCAAAAATACCATGATTATCGATGACTCCTACAACTCCTCTCCAGTGGCCGCCTTAGCCGCCCTGCAGGTGTTGGCTTCTATTAACTTAGCAGGGGATTATCACAAATACGCCGTTTTAGGCGATATGTCGGAATTGGGTTCTTATACTGAAAAAGGACATGCCGAAGTAGGGCAGTATGTGGCGCGGGTGGCAGACATTTTAGTAACCGTAGGGGAAAAGGGCAAAATGATTGCCGAAGCAGCTCGTCAGCACAACATGCTTTCGGATCGGGTATTTGAATTTGCCGATGCCCAAAAAGCCGGTCTTTTTCTCCAAGAACGGATTAAAGAAGGAGATTTACTCTTAATCAAAGGCTCTCAATCAGTGAGGATGGAGAAAATAGTAAAGGAATTAATGGCCGAACCTTTAAAAGCCAAACAATTGCTCGTTCGCCAAGACGAAGCTTGGCAGAATAAATCCCGTTAGAAGTCCCAACCTAGGTAGCGTTAATCAATCATGAGAGTTAATACTTACTGGAAGTGAGCTTCTAAACGGGATAAAGAATTCCGATACAAGGAGAGGAATTATGAAAGCTTCTAATGAAGTAATGCCGGATCAGCGGATACTTCTAATAAAAGATCTCCGCTCCGCGCTTCGGCAGGCCGCCCTTCTGCTTGCCGGCAAAAATGGTTGCTCGGGCGCCATTCTTTCGGTGAGTTGGAACTCCCATTCCTTTCAATGCACCATTGATCCGGAAATGGCGATAACTATTGAAAGAGCAATCTGGTGCAACTGGTATTCCGGCGATCTGCGTGAGGCCGGGGAAATGGTAAATAAACTTCTGGCAGAGGGATTTGATCCTAATTGCCGCAATCAGTTTGTCATTTCTGTGACACCGGCAAGTTAACCACCTTAGAAAGTCAATCTTTCGAGGTGGTTTCTTCTTTACAGAGTGAAAAACTAAAAGTGAAAAACGAAAAAATATAATACAAAGCTTAAAATTTCCTTTTTCCTTTTAAAGTCAAGATACTTGAGGCGATAATGTTTGCTAATTCTATCGTTTCTTTAATTAAGACATTCGCGGAGTTTTTATTAGCTTGGTGGGAGTCCCTTAATAAGCATAGCCAGAATTTGCTTTCATTCGCAGATTTTAAAGCATGATGAGAATAGTTTGTAAAATCTTTTTTACTGCTTGCTGCTTGAGCTTCAATTATATTGGCACCGATACTGGTAGTGCTACGTAGTAATTGTTTGGAAATAACTTCTACCCCACAGTCTTTTCTATCAAGAATATCTGAAAATTCTATAATGGTCAGTGCATACTGATATACTCTTCTTTTTAAATCTGACTTTTCATTATTCATTGTAAATAAAACTGACAGTCAGTTTTTAATTTTAAACTGTAATTATTAATTTTTCATTTTTCGCTTTTCGTTTTATTCATTTCCGTTTTCTAACGCTAACTTAGTGGATCCTCTTTACTGGAGCCCTTGCCTTTGCTTTAAGACAAGAACCCCAGAGGAGAGGAGGTAACCTACTCCGCTTCTACTACTGGCACTTCTTCCACGTTCACTTCTTCTGGCGCCATCTGCTTTTGGGCGTCGGTGGTTACTTTTTCCTTCACCGCGCTGGCTTTGCCCAGCATAATCAAGTTATTGACCACAATTTCTGATCTTGATCTTTTGTTGCCTTCTTTATCCTGCCATTGGCGATTTTGCAGCCGTCCTTCCAGATAAACCTTGTCGCCTTTTTTCAGATAGGATGTGACGATTTCGCCTAATCGGCCCCAGGCGACGGCATTATGGAATTCCACGCTTTCTTTTCTCTCTTTGCTTTTGGAATCCTTCCAAACATGGTTGGTGGCTACGCCAAAATGAGTAATGGTTTGGCCAGAGGGAAGTTTTCTGCCGATGGGATCTCGAGTTAAATTCCCGATTAAAGTTACTTTGTTTAAGTTCATGGTTTTTTAAGTTAATAATTAAACTCTTTAGCTTTTTGCCCAAATTCGACCTTTAGTACCACTCCTTGCTGGTATTTTTACTTATTTACTAATTTAAAAAGGCGTTTTATTAGGACGCCCTTTTAACGAATCTTGAAGTTAAGAATCAACCGGAATTAATGTTGGAATTTTACCGTTTGCATCATTTGGTTGAATATTTCCCTGTTTTCTTTGTTGTATTTATCTTCCTTCGCATTTTCAGTAACCCAATAAGAATAATAAATGCCAAAATAGGCAAAAGATACGCAAAAACGGAATAACCATTTTTAACGGCATCCGTTGCGACAGCCTGCGGGCTGGAATTTAGGTTAACATTTCCGGCATGGTTAACATTGACGTAAGAAAAAGTTTTTTCACAATAAGCTAAAGTATCCGGGTACATAAAATTTACCCAAATGTCTCCGGAAAACGAATTGTTCTTGTACGCAGGCGCTGGCTTCCAGTTTGTGAAATCCCATTCAATTGCGTGATCTGTTTTATCAATGGAATAATTATCAGGCAATGCCTGCAAAGAATAGGCCTCTACGCCGTTTACGTCAAACTTTTCAATATCCATTTTGATTTCCTTGGGAAAAAAGAATTTTATCCTTGAGGAACCGATATTACCCTGCCATCCTTGGCCGGTATGCAAAATGTAATAAAAACTGCCGGAAAAATAATCCTTGTCGGGCTCGGAAGCGCCGTAAAATTCGGTATGATACCAGTCTGATGAAATAATGTCATAGCTTAAAGTAATTTGCTTTTTTGAGCCGCCATCTCCTTTTTTAGCGAAATCCATTTTCCAAACAGCCCATGGCTCGGTGTAATCTGTTAAGGGGGGATAATTAGGCACCAGAAATTCTTTTTCCTCGTAATTAATTTTTTGGCCGTCGACTTCAACTGCAAGGTTTTGCAAACGCGCCCAGCCATTGGTAATTAGCATATTATGATTATTCACTACTCCGCCAGTGCTGAAAGGAAAGCCGACAGGAAAATCTTTTATTTCATTATCAGTGATATTTTCCAAATTAAACGTGGCCTTAACATTGGCCGCGGCTGCCGAACTGGTGTATGCATCGCTGTTTTCTTCTGAATTAACAATTCTTTTGTCCAGTAAACGTATGTTAATCAATACAGTCTCCGACTTCATTGTTACCGTATCTGTGGTTGACATGCTGCCGTAATCTGCATCTACCGGAACAATACCTTGTCCGGGAACCGATACGGGCGCGATATTAGCTTTTGTTACCAATGGTAAAAAGAGAAAAATAACCAAGAGAATTAAGAATTTTTTCATAAATTATGGATTTAATAACTAGCTTAATATTACATAAAAAAGGAGGGCGAAACAATAGTTCCGCCCTATTGTAAGAACTAATGGTAGGTGTGGTACAAGTAGTTACCTTGACTGTTGACTAGGGTTATCGGATGCCTGGCGATAATGAATTCACCGTCTCCTCCAATGTAATTGGAGTCAATAACATCCACTTTTCTAACCCTACCGTTTGAATACCTCTGTAGGATAGCAATTACAAGAGCAGTATGGTCAGGATCGGTCCGTTGAATTATGTCACCTGGTTCAACATAATTAACACTACCGTGGGCCTGATTGTTTATAGGAAGGAAACCCTTTGCTCCCCCTGTTGCTCTCCACTGCACTAAGTCAGCAAAGAACTTGCAATATCCACCATGACCAACCGTTCTCCAATTGCCGGTTAAATTATGTTCCGGCCAGCCTCCAGGACTACCGATAAGACCCCAGTTCCAACCGTAATGCTGGCTCATAATTTCACGAGCCCGCGGGTCGCTCCCAACGTAATCCCAATCACCACCGTAATAGCTTCCGCTGTAATTAAGGATCTGGCTCGAAGTACCATTATTCCTTTGAGATAACGCATGTTTTGCTTCTAAAATAATGGCATTCTGCCAGCCGCTCGGATTCCAGCTTTCTGTAACCGGCGGTTCTCTTCCTTGAGGGTCTTCTACAGCGGGATTTTCCGTAGCGCCCGAGGATTTGGCAATATCCAGCTCTGGAGTTGTGTCCAACGGGCTGTTGCGATCACAGCTGATAACTGCAATCAAGGCTATCACTAAGACGGCCATTCCGAAAAAAAACAGTTTTTTCGACATTTCAGATTACCTCTTTTTTGGAGTTTTAAAGATTTCGGACGATTTCAGAAATTGGGAAAATGGTGCTACCACCTCCTTTCAGTTGTAA
>Ga0066637_10003337_pt1 | contig 10770 bp, 7 predicted proteins | sample CryGeyCG2014_020_FD_62737 | JGI IMG/M metagenome (GOLD analysis project Ga0066637, IMG submission 62737) | Groundwater microbial communities from aquifer - Crystal Geyser CG08_land_8/20/14_0.20 | ecosystem: Environmental > Aquatic > Deep subsurface > Groundwater | place: USA: Utah: Grand County...
GTGCGCAAAATTCGTGGTCCCATCAAGCGGGTCTATCAACCAGCGATAACTTGAGCTCATTCGCTTCTTACCCGCTTCCTCACTCAATATTCCATGACGAGGAAACACTTTCTGGATTGCACTAATAATTATTGCTTCTGCTTTGTGGTCTGCCTCGGTAACAAGGTCAATCTCACCTTTATGACGGACGCTCTTCAGCTTGCCAAGTAATCCTATGATTGCATTTCCTGCCTTGCGCGCTGCTGTAATAGCGGTGTTAAGGGCTCTAACTGATACAGGCGTTTTAATCCGATTCATCTTAATCGTCTTCAGTATCCGGAGCTAGTGATTTTGAGTATAAAACCCGGGATTCCTTTACCTGGACAATACCGCTGACTTTCTGGCGGACTGATTTATCCAGCGAAGAACTACTTAATAACTCCTTCAAGCGCCCATAATCTACTGTTTCTTTCCTGACTCCTTCCCATAACCCGAGCGGCTCTAGCAACTTGCGGAGTTCGTCTTCATCATACGTAGAACGGTGATTGATACGCATCTCTACCTGAAATTCCTGCCCTGAGACTACACTTAATCCTTTTTCCTTCAGATAATCAACGAGCAAATGCTGAAGTTCTTCGGCACGCACGCCGAGCGCTTTCTTCTCAATGGAAAGTTTACCGTACTCATCTGCTGCTTTTTCTATGTTCACTTCCGGATGCAATTTTGACTGTTTTTCTTCCGGCTTGAGATATTCAAATGCAAACAGCGGACAATAGCGCTGGAATTCGCAATATTTGCACTCCCAGGAGCGCCGCGGCTGAAAATCCCCTGCCTGTATAAAGCCAGCGGTTTTCTCTATTTTCTGCTTTACCCCAGACAATGCTTCCTCACTATGACGCCCGATAGAAAACGGCGTCTGGGATACCATGTGGTATAGCGTCAGTTTGCTAACGGGGAGACCGAATAATTCCTCTGCAGCGAACTGATAAATTTTCAGCTGGTCGCTTGAGCGTGTGTCCTCAAGCGTAAGCGCTTTTGATGTCTTGTAATCTACGACTTCAATAGTTTCGTCATCCAGTTTGTCGATTCTGTCCATATATCCACGTACTGAAACACCATTAATCCGGATAGTAAACTCACACTCAACTGCCAGCGGAAGCTTAAGATAAGGGAGATGTTTCTTGTAGTATTCAGAGAGCATATCAATCCCGAAGTCAAAATAGCGCTGCTTCTGCTCCTCTGACTCATAACCAACAGAGACCCAGTGTTCTCTGTAGAATGCAAGAAGTTCTTCAAGGGTTGGTGGCGGCGGAACTTTGACATCATACAGATATCGCAGTGCATCATGAATAGAGCGGCCGAAACTGAAATAGTATTTCTCGGCGGTGGGCATACCCTGAACGTATATGAGTTTGTACCGGTGAGGGCAGGTTTCGTAAGTGGAGATTGACGAATAACTAAGCGGCTTCATTAAAGAACAATTTTACCTGTAACCATCTCTGCTGTCAATAGATGTATTTGAAACCAGTACAGGCACTTGATTTGAGCAGAAATAAAATATAGAATGTTAGTGGGAGTTATATGCGTAAAAGGAATAAGGTATTGTTAGAAATTTCGATTGATACAGAGCGGTTAACGAGCACTGCGCAGCGCATTATTATAGAAGTTGTATTGAAAGTTGCGTGTTCTGCGCTTGATGCAGACGGTGGTACGCTCCAAATCCTTGACCAGTCATCAAATGCACTATGCAACGTAGCGGCAGCTGGAGAGACCAGGCATCAGATATTGGGAAAAATCGTCATGGTCGGAGAACGCATCTCTGGTCGCGCAGCTCAGACGAGAGAACCAATCCTTATAGTAGGTGACATTCACAATGACAGGCGCTTCGCACAGCTACTGAAATATGAAGATATCACATCTGGTATGAGCTTACCAATCATACATGCAAACAAGCTTATTGGTATACTTAACCTGAAGCGCACAACAAGCAAAGAGCCATTCGTTGAAGAAGACCTTTCAAAAGGAGCGGACATCGCTAAATCCGTGGCGTCTGCCCTCTCGCTACTTTCATCACTCTGAGGTTTACTCACCTGCTCCTGACGCTGGCAGAAATCAGTCGTGAAACTTCTCTATACGCTAACGGAGAACTGCCAATGTCCCGCCACTGTCCTTTTAATTCGTAACACCAGAGATTACCACGCCCGGGAAGCCAACCAATGAAATCCCCAAGCCGGTCTGACCGGGAAGGATACTTTTCCAGATACTCATCTACAAGATGGAAATATTTTCTCGGGATAATCTGCATTCCGGCAAATACACGATTACTCACCGGTTGGCTTGCTTTCTCCTGAAACTCATATACTTTACCGTCGCTGTCCGCAAGCAGCGCACCAAAATTGGATGCCTCTCTCGGTGATTTCACAAGCGCACTCGCTATAGCAAAGGATTCTCCACGCTTGTCCGCCTCAGCTATGAAATCACTGAGGCCGTCTTCAAAATAAATATCGGTTGCGAGCACAATAAGATCTTCTTCTGGACTGGTCTTTCTGATTATGTCCGCAATCGCTGTGACTGCACCTGGTTTATTACCTTCATTACACGAGTCTTCAACCATCACTGCAACTGGCTTTGTAACGAACTGTCTGTATTGAACAAGCCATAACTCGAACTGATGTGCAAACCGCTTGTTCGTAAGCACCCATGTGCCTGTTACCTTTTCAATTGTGTTGACTTTTTCCAGAAGATATCTCAGCACCGGACGTCTTGCTATTGGTAATAATGCCTTGGGAACTGACCATGTGAGAGGCCACAGCCGCTTGCCATATCCACCAGCCAACATCACTGCAATCATTGTCTACCCTCCTCCTATGTAAAAAAATCACTCAAGCGATCAACGATTACCGTCCACAGCGCAGACCTGCCGTACTTTATTGATACACTCAGCTTCATACCAAGAGGAATCCTCATAAGATGGTTATCGGTTTCGGGGAGAACGGTAATGGCAAGGCCTCGTTTACTTCGCCGTTTTTCTCCCATGATAAGTTCCTGTAAATCGCTGGGTTTTTTATCAATATGCCGGGCAACGGCAACTACTTTTCCTTTGAATCTTATTCGTCCGTCTGCAAGGTGGCATATAATGACTGCGCTTTGGCCTGTGGAGATACGCAGCGCATATCGCTCTGACACTGTTGCATCTACTACTCTCTCACCAGATGCAATGGCGCAAATCGCCTGTCCTGGAACAGACCAACCCAGGTCAGGAGTATTACGGTTGTTGAAGAGCATTACCATACCTGTGCATGGCGCACGCAGGTAAGTTGTGTCATCCATAAATTTGAGTACTCTTCTCGCTCCGGTCTCTCGCACTTCAGCAAGAGACATTTCAAGGTTCAATCTCTCGGCCAACTGCCCGTATTCGTAATACTTGACCTGAGAAATCCCTCCACTTGTCACGCTAGGTTGTATATCTTTCAGGATTTTAGCAAATGGTGTGATAACCTTCGTCAGGATATCCTTTGTCCCACGAGAGGACTCAAGGTCCACAAGCGCCTGAATCCTGGAACTTTCAAATGCCGGCATGTAACATTTTGCGAGCGTATCTCCTTTTGAAGCTCCTTGTCCTTCATTGACGAAGTATTCCTCTATGTAACCTGGGGAAGGAAGAGCAACATAAACAATCTCTTCTGAATTCAAATTACCAACGCAATGGATTATCCCAGGAAATATAGGAAAAGCAACGGTTATCGCTAAACCGGAAAGAAATATCATCCAGAGTAACCTGCGTTTAAATGCGGGACTCTCTATTTTGTCGCTCTCCTCTTTATCAAACTGTTCACAACTTTCAAGCACCTCTGGCACGATAAAGTCATGTTCTTCTGGAGACATTACCACCACCCCTGAGTGTGACCTGTATTATTTACTTCTATCGCAGCAATCATAACCAATGCAACATCGCGCATAATATCAAGCCATGGACGGATACCACCTATTAATCGTGCACCATAATGCTTTTCCAATGTAACGACATCGCCTGCCTGACAAATCACATCGCATTCTTTACCTGTTAGAATCCGGAAATAATTATGCCTGGTAAGTTCTCCGCGATGGAGAAGAGAGATAGTTCCGCCAAACACAGGGAGATATCCACCTGCATCGCTGACCACTTGCGTCAGCCGGCCAGGCCGTACTACGCCTGGTTGGCTGACGGAACCGGATACCGCTACACCAACTGGTAACGGGTATGCATTATCTCCCTCAGGCAACGTAGCGATACGGACAGTCCGGTATGAGCCGCTAGACGCAAAAATCATCTCTTCAATTTCTTCTGGCTTCATCCCTTTTACGTCACGACTGCCAATTTCAGGCAGTATTGCGCTACCGTCCGGCTGGACGACTGACAGAACACTCGCTTCATCAGACATTATCAATAACACATCCAATGGCTGAACGGTAACCTTCATCCTCGCAGGGTCTACAATTGCAATTTGTCGGTCCGTCCCCTGGGCTGCAACTGTGCTGTGCAGACAAAACATCCCTGCACAGCAAATTACACAAAGAACAGGTACTGACACTGGTACCAATCTCTCGTCATTTTTCATTCTTTTCACTTCCACCTCCACGTTGTAATTAGTTCTGGAGTCCAGATTGAGCTCTTCGGACAGACCCTACATCCAATCCCAACAGCACCATGCACGGTAGTCGCAAAAGGGAGCGCCAGCTGACAAAGACAGGAAATTGTATCAACGTCAGAAGATAACGTGATACCATGTCCCTTCTCTGATGCAAATGACAAACCAGCGTAGCCGCTCAGACGAGTGCGCCAGATAATTCCTGCAGCACAACAAATCCGCCGGGACAACCTAACTTGCGCATCTGCGCGCAAACTCAATGGAACTACGTCACGTACAACTACGCCGAGGTTTGCTGACAACAGGTTTAACCCGGACAATGCAAGATGAAATTTTGTCCACTCAAAAAGGAAACCGGAATCGATACTCGGCGCAGTCCTGTTTTCAAGTATGGGGTCAGATACATCTTCCTGCTCTTTGTCTTCTGGTCTGGCTGCAACCGCAAATAATTTTGCACCTATTGCCACGCTTATGTCCGGCATAAAACGTGACTCTGTGGAAAGCAATTTTGTGCCAAAGAAAAGCCCTGTCTCTGTCTCTCTCCATTCCCAGCATTCATTAGAATGAGAGAATACGCGTGTGCCTAGAGCAAACGATACCCCTTCAAACGATGGACATGCAAAAGTTGCACTTGCACCACACATTCTTGCATCAGGGATTTGTACATAAGGGGATTGAGCAGAAAACGATAGTCGTGGTGAAGTAACCAATCCGAGGACTGCGGGGATTTGCCAGAGGGATTCAGGTGTTGGGCCCCTCGTAGAAAAACAGGAGTCCGGAAGGGATGCATCTATCGTGCTAAACTCGTCCTGCCTGAAAAGCGCGTGTACGCTGGTGGGGTGTAGTATAGAAAAAACAGCAATACATACAAGAATAATCGATGGACTATTTTTCTTCATTTGAAATCTGCATTTCTGGAATGTAATAGTCTATTAAGTGTGAAACAGCGCCTGCTGACCAGTTTGGACACCAAATCACTGTTGAATTGTCTGGCTCAAATAACTTTGATATTGGATTACCCTGCCCGAAGAAAAGCGGTACTGCATCAGGCAAATTGACGTAGTGTTGATATTCTGGTCCATCTGAAAAACGCATTGCGGCTCCACCGAGAGTTATCACATGAACTGTTTGCGGAGATACGTAATATTCCCGCGATATAACTTCTCTGACTGCATTTGCTGCTTTAAGTGCTCCCTGACTATGCGCGATAAGCTGAACTTTTTTACCATTTGCAAGTGAAGCAGATATAAAGTCAGATGCAGATACCGTACACTCATCCTGCACTCCAAATTTGTCAGCAACGCACTCAATAATATCAACCGGGTTGCCTTTTCCCGAGGTCTCGTTATAGACCAGATGTACTGTGCCAAACTCTGGTTCTAACATACGGCACCATTCTTCTGCCTCTGCTTTTTTAGCCCAGATACCATTAATAAAGCAACTGATTGATTCCTCACTGCTGTTGAGATAATCTGTCGTGATTCCTATTTCACGAGATACCTGCTCAAACTGCTGGTTTGCGTCCTGCTCCGGATTTGCTGCCATCCAGCCCAACTGGTTTAACCATTTCTCGTCAATCCCCCATGTATCTGATTTAACCATGCGTACGATATCACCCTCTCCTGTCTGCCATTCTGCTATTGCTCTGTATTTGTCAAAAAGATAACCGCGCGCTTCTGCCCACACGCGCTGGTCTACAAAGCAAACATCAACGAGACCTTGCCCGCTTTCCAATAATTCCCGGGTATGATACGCGATAACAGCACGATGGGCATCTTTCGTCAGTTCGTCAGTGGATGACAACGCTTTTTTTATTTCCACATCTATGTTATGGCTGCGTCGTTCAAGCGTGCTCCCTAAATTTAATCCACGGGAGAATTCATTCATCCAGAGAATATGCTTATCCATTTCACTCTGTGCCAGAAGCACCCGTGAAACAATGGTCTTGTTATTCGTTACCCATACCATGCCCGCAATTCTCTCTTCCGCTCCATTGAACGTAGCCAGGATTCTTTCGTGTTTCATTGCAGATGAAAATTCCCTTGTGAAATCAGCACCTTCAAACACTGATGTGGTTTCTTCTCCAAAAATGCCGCTACCAAGAAAACTTGCAAGCGCATCCTTGCCCTGGTTTGCCTGTATCATGGAATTGTTTTGCTCTTCAGATTGGGATATACGTTTAACTTCCTGTCCATGCCAGGATTCTCCTGCGTACAAACTGTTAAAATCCGGCAACATACTCGTTGATTCCCAGATACGTTTTTGATAATCCATCCGTTCAAAGTAAGTCCTGCCATCCTTGTTTAGCACGCCACGGTAAAGAGAATTATGAGAATCGCTACCCTTAATTTGGTTTGCACCAATGCGTGCAGAATTACCCCAGACATCATAGCCGGCAAACTCCAGAGGTTCGTCGGACTGATTGATACACTGCCATCTTCCAAGTCCATCTCTTATGTAATCTACCTTTCCTCCACGCATGTCAAATTCCTGTAACCAGGGATTGTACTCCAGTGCGAGCCCGGTAACGGAGGTATCGTTTGGACGTACCTGCTCATCTATAACTATAGGTATTTCGAATGATATATCAGGTAAGTTGCCATCAAATTTGCCAAGACGGTTCGCATCCAGCACATCCAGATTTGTAGGCTGAAATGTCTTGGAGAGTTGGAGAAAGAATCTCTCATTATCCGGATATATAAAGCCACCGCTACCGGAAGGCAAAATAGCTCCGTGATGAGCATGAGAAAAACTCCATCTGCCTGATTGACTGTTTTCTTCAGACACATCATCAACCCGGGAGTATACACCCTGCGAGAACAAGTTTACGCCTTCGCCGCTGGCGAACGCTGTTACCCGCCATCTATTGCCGTCTTGCTCAAATCCTGTAAGGTTATAATTTACTATGTCATACTCATTTGTCTTAAGCATCTCTTCTAAATTCCCGTATTCAAGCGTGATTGCCTCTTCTTTTGAGGTTGCAACTATCACTGCCGGTGAAGCATCCGAACTGGTAACTTTGTGATGGCTGAGTAACCCGTTGTTTATCGAAAATTCAGAAATAACATCAAGCCGACTAAAGTGGTCTTGAACTATTACGTCTTTACCAGACACCAAGCCATCAAACTGGACTCCGCGTAATTCTCCTGATATTACTGTTTGTTCACGCATGCATTGCTCCACCGCCTTTACCAGAGAATTTGCAAGTCCATACTTATCCCGCGCCACGGTATATCCGTTACCAATTCCGGCGATTCCAGCATAGTGATTCGAAACAAGTGTTTGCTCAAGCGTTTCTATAGATTCAGGAGACTCTATTGTTGTAGTCACACAGCGGGATTCGGTAACGCTCGCGAGTTTTTTACCGCATAACTCTTCATTCATTCTGACTGCTGCATTTGAGTACAATGATTCCCCTATTTTTACAGTAAGTATTCGCTGAACCGCATCAACAATCGTAAGTCCTGTCTCACCGAATCTGCGTTCGCCACCGAATGCGGATGATAGACGTTCAACATTATGTGCAACACTTGCAAGTGATATGGCACTTTCCGGGTAGAGCATCGGATTCGCCGGAAGAAAACGACTGTCTGGAACATATGCGGCACGGTCTATTTCATAGTAAAGCCCGCTCAATGCATTGATGCCTTCCCAGGCCGGGGACATAGAACCACCGCATGCGGCAATCAGATTATCCGTTCCTTTTATCATGCTGACATACCCACTGACCAGGCAGCCATTCTCCAATGCTAACGAAGCGTTCGTAAATGATGACATTGCAGACGTGGTATATCCAACGGCATTAGCAAGCATTAATGCACCCTGGATATTCCTTTCCGCCTTGCTGCCGACCAAACCGGAGTATTTTTGGCTGAGTTGGTTTAGTGTTGCCGAGCAAAGTGTTATACCAACCGGCACCAGACCGCACATACTTAATCCAAGCGCTGTAAGATATTCCACTGCTCCAGCACTTTCTCTATGTTTTTTTACCTTTAATTGGTCAATAATTGACTCGTGTTCAATCTTTCTCAAGCGCGACAGCTCACGTCCACGCATTTCAAGAACACTCTGCACATCAAGCGATTGGATAGAACCTGCTAAATCATTCGTTATATTTTTGAGTGTTGCCTTTGGTGATGTCTGGAGATTTTTCTTGAATTTCAGTAGACCCGCATCAAGTTCCTGTTTTTGCACAACTGCATGGTTTGAGTATGAATACCAATTCCCATGATTTTGATAGCCGTCCCACTTATCTTGCGAATATGGAATCCAGCTAACTGCTGCAAAAAGATTTATCTGGATGATTAATGTGATAATCAAATTGATCCAACTATGATGTTTTTTCACCTGTCACTTTATCGTCCAACCATAATTGTGCCATACTCATTTTGTCCTGTGCGATAGACGTATATTCCACTTTCCAGTCCCATTTCGTTATTTCCAAGCCATGTTCCAGCCTGAGTAAGCTCTACCACTTTTCTGCCTGACCAATCCAATATGACCACAGGATAATCACAATTATCCCAGCGAATTTCGTCATTTATGCCATCGGAATTAGGTGAGAATACCAACCATTTTGCTTGAGGCAAAATTTCCACGTCCATATCACAGGAAAACAAAACTCCGTTATCGTCATATTCTGCATAGATAGTTGCAAGGCGGCCCGGATTACCTCCATTCCGCCAGAATGCAGGCCCGCGCTGTTCGTTGGAAACCTGAGAGAGCGAATCAATATGAATCCCGGGGTTTCCGTTATTGTCAATCACACGTCCGTCTGTGTCCGTATCGTACCATTTACCAAGAAACCAAACCCTGTTTGCCGGTACACCCGTATCCGAATTTATTGTCTTCACCTGGACGCTAAACGTAGAATACTCTCTTACTTTTTGAGGGCACTCCAGATGAAGGTTCTGCTTGCCAACAAACTCTCTAACTCTCAGTTTCCAGTATACCGGCTGGAAATCTTCAAGTGCACTACGCGCTCCCGACTTGTTCACTGTCCGTGCACTTAAATAATGGTCGCCTTCTTCAAGTGGATACTCTGGAGTAAAACTGAATTCACCTGTATCTGAACAATCAGCGACACCTGTTAGAACGTTGTCATAGAATATCTCTACCTGAGTACCCATAAAAGCATTGCCTGTAATCTCAGGGTACCAGGTATCCTCAACAATATCGCCCTGCCGCGGCTTTGTGATTACCGGAACAGCTGGCAAGCCGCTTTTGATAGTGACTACTATCGGGCCGTTTTCCATTGGACTTTCGTTAACGGACGTATTGTTTGCATTATCGCGTGCAGCAAGATAAAAATAATGTGTCCCGCATCTGAGATTATCTATCTTCGCAACCCAAGTGCCTCCACCAAGGCCATCATCGTATACAGGTGCACTGCCTGCGACTTTTACAGTGTCTACTTCAATAACTTCAACGGTTGTCCCACTCTCTCCGTTGCCACGCAGTATTACTCTATCACCGTTGATTTCTGGAGGATATAATAGGTTTGGAATTTCCGGCGGCACAGTATCTCTTACAAAACAAACTGAAACCGCTCTTTGTTCCGGCCAGCCGGACTCGTCTATGCAGTGAAAGGCAAGCAGAAGGCGCTCGTCTTCAGATAGAACCCTCAAGTCCAGAGAAAAACTAAAATCAACTCTTTGTAATGGCTCGCCATCATATAATATCTCTGGTTCAAGAGAATCGCCTGTTACGTACCACACCCTGATTACACCTGAATCAATATCTACAGCGTAACCTTTGATTGCAACTGAATCGCTTGAGGTATAAATTATCATATCCTTGCTATATGATGGGGTGCTTATAAAAATCTCAGGGTATGAGGTATCAATTTGGATTATTTGTTGCTCTGAAATTCCTCTGTTTGAAGCTCTATCAAGTGCAACTGCAACGACTTGAAGCTCATCCGGCAATTCTTCAATTCCATCCACGCCAAGGATTTTAGTGAGCCCGTTTTTTCCAGTTAGCGGAAGCATAATTGTCCACTCCCCCTGTACATCTGCTGTTGGTTGAGAGAACCAGGTTTGTGGCTCCTCAAGTAAGTTGTAGTCACAAGAAATGTCCCCAGATAAAGTGACTGTCCCACACAATATTGAAATCCTTGCATCCTGCTCGGCTTTCCCATATACAGAAAAATAAGAAGTGGAAA
>Ga0066637_10003338_pt1 | contig 10769 bp, 12 predicted proteins | sample CryGeyCG2014_020_FD_62737 | JGI IMG/M metagenome (GOLD analysis project Ga0066637, IMG submission 62737) | Groundwater microbial communities from aquifer - Crystal Geyser CG08_land_8/20/14_0.20 | ecosystem: Environmental > Aquatic > Deep subsurface > Groundwater | place: USA: Utah: Grand County...
GCCGACAAAGCAATCGAGGCTTTTTGCTTTGGTGTGTATGATTTTTTCATACTTTCATTGTATCACATCTATCTAATAGGTTTGTCTGGATTTGCTAGTCCATTATAAAATTAAACATGAGAATAAGGAAAGACTTGTGAATTCAATTATGAATATTATATAGCCAATAATATTTATAAAATAATCAATCAAAACGGGGAGTCATTGAGAATTTTTTCAATGGCGCCCTTTTTCTTGCAAAAAATTGATAATTATATTATTATAAAGCCAATATGAAAACAATTAATTTTGGTGAACACTTGACTATTGATGGTTATAAGGGAGATTTAGAAAAACTTAATAACAAAAAGCTAGTAGAGGAAGCTCTAAATGAACTTCCGGAAATTTTAAAAATGAAAAAACTTTCAGAACCGCAAGTATATTTTGCTTCAGAAAATGACAAAAAAGATCCTGGCGGATGGAGTGGTTTCGTGATAATATCAGAAAGTCATATAAGTATCCATACTTTTCCTCGCAGAGGCTTTGTATCGGCTGATGTTTACAGTTGCAAAAATGGGATGGATAGAGAAATTATAAAAAAATATTTCATGGAAAAATTTGGACTTAAAAAAATAGAAGAACATTTTATTCTTCGTGGTACTGAATATCCAAAAATTAATATCTATCAAAAAATAATGAAAAAAAGATTAAGAGTGCTGTTTATTTCCGGAGAACTTATTGCTGGAGATTTGGCATATCGTTTGAAAAAAGAAGGTTGTGATGTAAAGATGTATATTGAAGAAAAACCATTAAAGAGTTGTTTTGATGGAATGGTGGAAAAAACTACGAATTGGAAAAAAAAGTTGGGCTGGGTTGGAAAAGATGGCTTAATTGTTTTTGATGATGTTGGTTATGGAATGGAGCAGAAAAAATTAAGAGAAAAAGGTTATTTAGCGGTTGGAGGAGGGTTTGATGGAGACAAACTTGAATTAAATAGGGTATATGGTCAAGAAATTTTAAAATTATATGGTGTAATAGATGGCAATTTTAAAACACAAAATTTTACTGTTGATTCTGCTATAAAATATGTAAAAAAAAATAAAGGCGAATGGGTTATAAAACAAAATGATCATAATACAGCTTTAAATTATATTGGTAGTTTTGATGATGGTTCTGATGTTATAAGTATACTTGAAAATTATAAAAGTAATTTTGGCGGTTTATGCAGTGTATCACTTCAAAAGAGAGTTCGAGGAGTAGAAATTGCCATAGGAAGATTTTTTAATGGAAATGATTGGGTTGGCCCTTCTGTTATAAATTTTGAACATAAACATCTTAACAATGATGATATTGGACCATTAGGCGGAGAAACAGGAACTCTTATGTGGTATGAGGAAGATGAAAATAATAAACTTTTTAAAAAAACACTTAATAAAATTAAACCACATCTTAAGAATAATAATTATGTGGGATATATAGATATCAATTGTATCGTGAATAAAGATATAGTTTTTCCTCTTGAGATTACTTCAAGGTTTGGATCTTCAACAATAGAAACTCAAAGCGAACTTCAAATATCTCTATGGAAAGATTTTCTTTTTTCACTAGCTAAGAAAGAAAAATATAAACTTAATTATAAAAAAGAATACGGAATCTGTGTTGCATTAACAGTGCCTCCTTTTCCATATAGAACAAAAGATAGGAATATTATTAATAGTGGAGTAAATGTTATATTCAAAAAAGAAATATCTGAAAAAGATATGTCTCATGTACACTTTGAGAATATTAAAAAAATTAAAAATACTTATTTAACTGAAGGTGATCTCGGTTATGTTTTGTATATAACTGGTTCTGGAAAAACTATTGAAAAAGCTCGAAATAAAGTATATGAAATTATAGATAAAATTATTATACCAAAAATGTTTTATAGAACTGATATAGGATTAAGATTTTTTAAAAAAGATCAAAAATTATTAAAAAATTGGGGATGGATATAAATCACAATAATCAAACAACGCTTAATAATAAAAAGTATATTGGCAGTTGCTGTGGCAATAGCTTTGTTATTTTAGATTGTCGAGAAAATAAATTAGATAGACAATATAAAATTGATTTTGCGAAAGAAAATATTGTTAAGCATGAAGTTGATTCCGTTCTTTTTTTAGAAGATTCTGATTTTGATGTTCTTATGGAAATTTTTGAAAAAGATGGATCTGAGTCAGATTCTTGCGGAAATGGAACAATTTTAATTGCCAAAATGCTAGGACTAAATAATGGAAAAGTAGAGATGAAAGATAATGCCGCTATGATTAAGGGTGATTCAGAAAAGCAGTCAATATTAATGAGTATGAAATTTGCGTATATTGAAAAAGTTAAAAATAAAGAAAATTGTGTGTTTGTAAAGTTTGGAGAGCCTCATATTGTTTTTCTTATTGATGATATGGAAAATTTTAATTTGGAAAAAGAAGGAAAGGAAATGCAAAGAGATTATCCTGGTGGAGTTAATGTAGATGTAATTCAAAAAATTGAAGAAAATAAATATTTAATAAAAACATATGAGCGGGGAGTATTCGCAGAAACAAAATCATGCGGAACGGGTTCTTTATCTGCGTATATGGCGCTTAATTATTTTGCCGGAGGACATCTTAAAAAAAATCCAATTGAATTAATAAGTTCAGGCGGAATACATTGGGTTGGGAAGGAAGGGAATATGTTAAGGTTAGAAACTTTAAAAAAGTTTTGTAAAATTAAAAATTTGAAATAAAAATTAATTTTAAAATAATATTATGGATTATAATTTAATATCTAATATCAAAAATTGTTATGTTGAAATTCCTAGTTTATTGTATTATTCTCATATTCCACCAGCAATTCTTATTCTAATTTTGGGTTTTTTTGTTTTATTCCAAAATAGAGAAAATAAACTTGCTGGAAAGATTCTATTTTCAATATCTATTCTATTTTCTCTTTGGGTTTTACTTGAGGGGGCAATATGGCTTTTGTATAGTAGTAAGACGATGTCATTTCTTTGGTCATTTCTTGGTTTGCTTTATGTGCTTTTACATATGCTGTGTTTATATTTTATTTATGTTTTTATTGAGAAAAAAGACATTTCTTTTAAAAATAAAATTATTTTATCATCATTATTATTACCACTTATTATATTAACACCAACAAAATATAATATTGGTAAATTTGATGAAACAAATTGTCAATCGATTGAGGGTAGTTATTTTATCGAATACAGATATATTTTAGGAATATTTTTTCTTATTTGGATAATTAGTTTTTTAATTTATAAATATAGAAAAGCTCAAAAAGATTATCGAAAACAAATAGCTCTTGTTGGTTTGGGTACAATCTTGTTTTTATTAGTTTTTTCTTGGTCTGAAATTGCTGGTAGCATAACGGAAAATTTTGAAATTACCCAATACGGTTTATTTGGTATGCCTATACTTGTGTCCTTCCTTGCTTATCTCATCGTCAAATTTCAGGCGTTTAATATAAAGATGTTTGGGGCGCAGGCACTAGTAGTGGGGTTGGTGATTCTCATTGGTTCGCAGTTCTTTTTTGTGAGAAATTTCACTAATCAAATTTTGACTGGCATAACGCTGGTGTTGGCGGTTGTTTTTGGTTGGGCGTTGATTCGGTCGATCAAGATAGAAGTGGAGAGGAAAAACCAGTTGCAGGAAATGTCCAATCGCTTGGCGCAAGCTAATGACCAATTGCGAAAATTGGACAATGCCAAGTCGGAATTTATCTCGATTGCCTCGCATCAATTGCGCACGCCCCTCACCGCGATTAAGGGTTTCATTTCTTTGATTTTGGAAGGATCATACGGAAAGATAAACGCAGAAATCAAAGATGTGCTCAACAAAGTGTATCTTTCCAATGAGCGACTCATTGAACTGGTGGAAGACCTTTTGAATTTGTCGCGGATTGAATCCGGCCGAATGGAATATAAATTTGAAAAAATAAATTTGGGCGAAGTTTGTCAGGAAATTTATGACACTTTTGTTTTGCGCGCCAAGGAAAAAAATTTGGATCTGGATTTGGTTTTGGATAAAAACTTAATGATGGAAGCGGTGACGGACAGAAACAAAATCCGCGAAGTCATTTCCAATTTGGTGGATAATGGTTTGAAGTATACGCTTAAAGGTGGAGTGAAGATAAAATTGACGGAAATTGAGGAAAAAATTCAAATTGCTATTATCGACACAGGCATTGGTGTGCCAGAAGAAGAAATTCCTTATCTTTTTTCTAAATTCTCCCGTGGCAAAGACATTTTCCGTCTAAACGCCGGAGGCACGGGCCTTGGACTGCATGTCGGCAAAAAAATGATCGAAGCTCTCGGCGGTCGCATCTGGGTGCAGTCCGCCGGCACGAATCTTGGTTCAACTTTCTTTATTGAAGTGCCGAAAGAGCGGGGGGAGGAGAATTAGGGCGCTTATTGCTTTTTGATTTTGCTTGTAGTAATATTAGACTATGAGTGAAGAAATGGAGAAAAAAATTCAAGAAGTGGCGAATAAAATCGTCAAAGATTATAATCCCGAAAAGATAATACTTTTCGGTTCTTATGCTTGGGGAAATCCTACAAAAGATAGTGATGTAGATTTGTTTATAGTGAAAGATAGCCCAAAAAAAGGCAGAGGAATTGCTTATGAAATTGACAGATCAATTTTTCCGCGTCCTTTCGCTATTGATATATTGGCTTATACTCCAACAGAAGTAAAAGAAAAAATAGAAAAAGATAGAAACCTTTTCATAGAAGATGTAATAAATAATGGTAAAATACTTTATGCCAAATCTTAAAATAACCAAGTATGTTTCCGATTGGTTAAAGCGGGCAGAAGATGATATTGCAACAGTCGAAATTCTTATTAAAGAGAATATATCTCCAAATAGCATTTGTTTTCATTGCCAGCAAGCGGTTGAAAAACTTCTGAAAGGTTTTTTGGCGTATCAGGAAAAAAATGTGCGTAAGGTGCATGATATCAGAATGCTTGTTTCTTTGTGCGAGGAGATCGATAAAGAATTTTCAGATTTGTATGACGAAGCCGATTACTTTTCAAAATTTTATATTGAAACTCGTTATCCTGGAGATTTTCCAGAATTTTCTTGGCAAGAAGCCAAAGAGGCCTTTGAAATAACAAAGAAAATCAAAGAGTTTGTTTTGGCAAAAATAAAATAACTTTTTATAAAAATCTGGGTGCAGTCCGCCGGTGCCAATCTTGACTTGCATTTCATTATATAGTATTATGTATATATAATAAAATTTCAATATTTTACAACATATGAACAAAATAATGAATAGAAAAGAGGTTTTAGAAATACTGGAAGAGTGGAACTTCTGGAAGAAAGATTTGAAAGTTGGGATCAGTCGAGACCCTTATCTTAGGGTTTTAGAAAAAAGACTTTCTAGCGAGCAGATAAAGGTAATAATGGGAGCTAGACGAAGTGGAAAATCTTTTATAATGCGACAACTTGCCAAGTGGCTAATGGATGAGAAAAAAATAAACAAATATAATATCTTGATAATAAACTTTGAGGATCCTCGATTTTCTGGTCTCAACACCAAGCTTCTTCAGCAAGCCTTTGATGTTTATTTGGAAACTTACAAACCAACTGGAGAAATATATGTTTTTTTGGATGAGATACAGGAAATTCCAAGCTGGGAAAAATGGGTCAGAACAGCACAGGAACTAGATAAGGCTAATATAATTGTTTCAGGTTCAAATTCAAAACTTCTAAGCAGTGAGTTGGCAACGGTGCTCACTGGCAGGCATTTGGATTTGACTGTAATGCCTTTGTCATTCTCCGAGTTCCTAAAATTCAAGGGAATAGAGATAAAAAATGATATTGAGCTTATTAGAAATAATATTGAATCAAGGGTATCACTTGCTGAGTATTTGAATTTTGGTTCTTTTCCGCTAGTAGTATTAGGTCAAGACAAAGAAGGCACACTATTATCATACTATGATGATGTTGTTAACAAGGATTTGATAAAGCGTTATAAGATAAGAAAAACTGAAGAAATAAAAAGTTTGATAAAATTCTATTTAAGCAATATATCCTGTCCCATAACCTTCACCTCCTCGGGAAAATTTTTGGGCATATCCGCTTTGTCAACCGAAAGATTTTCAGCCTATCTTGAAACTTCCTATCTAGTGTTTTTTCTTAAGAGATTTTCTTTTAAATTTAAAGAACAAGAGAAAAGTCCACGGAAGGTTTATGCAGTTGATACTGGCCTTGCTAATATGGTGGGATTTAAATTCAGTAGTAACTCAGGAAGACTGGCGGAAAATTTAGTGTTTCTTGAGTTAAAAAGAAAAACATACGATAATCCTTTTTTGGAAATATATTATTGGAAAAATGCAGTTAACGAAGAAGTTGATTTTTTGGTGAAAGAAGATACAAAAGTCAAAGAACTAATTCAGGTCTGTTGGGATATTGAAGATTTAAATACCAGAAAGCGAGAAACAAAAGCATTACTGAAAGCGATGGACGAATTTAAGTTGAAAAAGGGACTCATTATAACCGAAGATTTTGAAGGTGAAGACGATTATAATGGAAAGAAAATTCGCTATGCGAGCCTTAGAAGATGGTTATTGGGATTATGAGAAAATTATAAAAATACAAAATTTAACATATGGAAAGAAAATTTGGTGTTGCTGTAAAGGCGATAATAAAAAATGAAGATGGTAAATATTTAGTTCTCTATAAAAGTGAAGCTGAAGAAATAAATCCAAATGAAATAGATATCCCTGGAGGTAGAATTAAATTTGGTGAAAATCTTGAGGAAAGCCTAAAGCGAGAAATTGAGGAGGAGATAGGAATAAAGATTGAAATAATAAAGCCAGCACGCACATGGGGATTTGTAAAAGACGATTTGCATTTAGTCGGAATAACTTTTCTAGCTAAATATATTAGCGGAAAAATTAGACTGAGTGGAGAACACACGAAATATGAATGGATAGACAAAGAGATAACCTTGACAGGAGATTATCCCAAATGGATAAAAGAAGAATTTGAAATATCAGAGTAGTATCTTTTTTTCTGAAAATTCCAAAAGACCATATGGAATAATTTTTAAAACTCAACACAGTAAATCATAAAGAATTTATAGCTTCTTTTTATTTTTTATAACATATGGTATCATATTTTTATGAAATGTTTATTTTGTGAAATTGCAAGCAATAAAATCACTTCATTTAAGGTTTGGGAAAACGGGGAATTTTTTGCTTTTTTAGATATTGCACCTATCAATCCTGGTCATATTCTTATAATCCCGAAAATTCATGTGAAAGATGTTTTTAGTCTTTCTAATGATAGTTATAATAGAATATTTCAAGTAGCGAAAAAACTCGCTAAACCACTCAAAAAAGCAACATTAGCAAAAGCAATAGGTTTGGCAATCGAGGGTTTGGGTGTTTCTCATGCACATATTCATCTCGTTCCGATACATAAAGGCAATGATTTGAATCCCGAGAGAGCAAAAAAAGCATCATTAGCAGAACTCAAAAAAATGCAAAAAATACTTTTGAATAGTTTTAAGGGTTTATGAAAATAATATGCCAACTATCAAATCTAAAAAATTTATTTTTAAATTATTTTTCTATTGGTAAAATATCACATAAGCTATGTTTTGCAAAGTATATATGTTCTATTTGTAATAATGATGAAATGGTAGTATGATGCAGATGCAAGAAAGGTCAAAAAGTTATTTTTTAGACAAATTTTATGCTTGAATCTGATAAAAAAAATAGCGGAGATTCTAAGGATCTTGTTTTCAAGTCTTTTTTAAGTGAGATTAAAAAGCGAGATGTACATTTTCTTTTTGTGATCCATCTTACTCGAACAATCGAAATTTTTATTGAAGACTGGTTGAAAAATTTCAACAACTTGGGAGTAATATCCATTCCTTATTCAGAGATAGCGGAAGTCAAGGAAAATATAAGTAAATATGCCCGCGTTTACAGTCCAAAAGATGTTACTGAAATACCAGATCTTATTGCTGATATTTGTAATGAGAATATTAGTAAAAAAATCTGTATGGTTGAAATCGGCGGATACTCCGCTTTGATGAAAAAAATTCCTGATAATATAATTGGGGCAGTGGAAGATACAAATCAGGGTCATTGGAATTTCAAAAAAAATGAATCTCGGCTCACATTCCCAGTGGTTAGTATAGCTCAAACTAATCTCAAAAAAATTGAAAATAAATTTGTCGGTTCATCAACTAGCTATTCTTTGGAAAAATTTTTGAGATATTATTTTCATAGGGATTTAATAGCGGTAAAAAATGTTTTAGTTATGGGATATGGAGAAATCGGTCGAGGAACAGCTAGAAAAATCAAAAGTACTATGGCGAATGTTTTTGTTTATGATAGCGATCCGGTGAATACTATGCTGGCAAGATTAGACGGTTTCAATATTACAGATAGAATTTCAGCTATTGCTCAAGCAGATATAATTGTTGGTGCTTCTGGACAAAAATCTTTACAAATGAGCGACATCATTTATCTAAAAAACAATGCCCTATTAGTTAGCGCTTCATCCAAGCAAGTGGAATTTCCAATGACTGAATTGGAAGAAAATATTATAAAAAGAAATGATCATATAAGTTCCTACAAATCAGAAAACGGACTTTTTTATGTTGCTTATAATGGATTCCCTATAAACTTTATCGATGATTCGGCTTTTGGAGAAATGTTTGATATTGTTATGTCGGGTCTTTTGTTATCTGCTGACTATCTCTTGGAATCAAATTTGTTGCCGAGAGTTTATGATTTGGAATTAAGACTGCAACAGGATGTGATTAGAAGATATTTTGAATTATATGAAGTGGATAATTATGAGGCAATACTTGAAACAGAAAAGATTAGGAAAAATCGTCATGATGCTGCCAGCGCTTTAATTATAAGCAAAAATCATTTTGGAAAATTATCTATCTTGCTTTTGAATCATCCAAAAATCGAAAAATGGATACCGATAGGTGGTCATGTAAAAAGATTTGAATCGCCAGAAAGTGCTGTTTTGCGAGAGCTGAAGGAAGAAATTGGCATTACCCCTTATTATTGGTTTGATAAAAGTTTCGAACAGTTATCCTCTGTGCCAGTTGTCTTTTGCGAAATGAAAGAAGAAATTCCTGCACATAATGATAGCCCTATACATTTTCATCGCGATTTTATTTTTGTGGCTATAATCGACTATTGTGTTGAAGAAAAAATTATTGGAGAAGTCCCAAAAGAAAAATTAAAATGGTTTGAGATTGATGATATAATAAAACCTAATTTTTTAGAAACTACCCCGGAAACATTGCAAATGATTAGTGAATTGAAAAAAAATGAAAAAGCATTATTAAATAAATTTTAGCATGTGCGATTAAATGATCGAAGCCCTCGGCGGTCGCATCTGGGTAGAGTCCGCCGGAACGAATCTTGGCTCAACTTTCTTTTTTATCTTCTGCCAATGCCTCGGTATTTGATGCCGAGCTTTTTAATTTTTTCTTTGTCAAGAGAGTTCACTCCATCTACGATTGCGCGAATGCCGAATTTTTTGAAAGTTTGCGGTTTGATAGCGGAAAAAACTTTATGGTTAGTGACAAAAATTATCGCCGTAGATTTTTTTAAAAAATCTTCCAAATTTTTTGCATCTGACATTGACGGAATAAAGGGATCGAAGCGGATGACACGCGCGCCTTTATTTTCAAGTTCCTCAATAATTTTAACTGCTGGTGATTCGCGTAGGTCATCCACATTGGCCTTGTAAGAAAGTCCCATTACTCCAACGGCTGTACTCTTTATCGGTAATTTCAATTCATTCAAAAGATCATGCATAAGTTCCACGGTATAAGCGGGCATAGAATTGTTGATTTCTCGGGCAGAGCGCAAAAATTTATGATCAAAGCCATTTTGTTTGGCGCGTTCAATTAAATAATACGGATCAACAGGAATACAGTGTCCGCCGACTCCGCGACTGGGGTAGTGCGCCATAAAAGCAAAAGGTTTGGTGGCAGCGCCTTCAATCACATTTTTTACATCGATATCCATTTTGGCAAAACTTTTCGCCAGTTCATTGACAAAAGCGATGTTGATATCGCGGAAAGAATTTTCCACTACCTTGCAAGCTTCGGCTTCTTTTATCGAACCCATCGCTTTTATCGGAGCATCGATAATGGATTGATAAAAATTTTTCGCCCAAAGTAATCCTTTTTTTGATGACGCACCGATTACGCGAGCGATGTTGCTCACATTATAGCCATGACTGATGGCATCTTTTCCTGGATTGATTCTTTCCGGACAATGGGCTAAGAAATAATCCTTGCCTTCAATTAGTTTGGCTTTTTGGAATAACGGCATAAGTACTTCTTCGCAAACTCCTGGGTTAATGGTGGATTCAATCACTATTAGTTGTCCAGCTTTTTTGTTTTTTATAATTAGCTCAACGGCTGAAATAAGCGGTTTAAAAATTGGATAAAATTTTTCATCTACAGGAGTAGGTACACAGACAATGACAATGTCCGCTTTTTGAAGAACAGTGGGATCAGAAGAAGCGTTTATTTTAGAAAGTAATGATTTTCTTTTTTCGATAAATTCTTCCTTGAAAGGGCTTTGTCCTTTTTGAATGGCTTGAATTTTTTTCTTATCTAAATCAAAGCCAAAAACTTTGTAGCCTTTTTCCACTGTGCGAATAGCGAGTGGCAAGCCAACATAGCCAAGTCCGATGACGGCGACAACTTTGGAATATTTTTTATTTTTTTGCATAATAATTAAGTTTATTAAGTTTTA
>Ga0066637_10003343_pt1 | contig 10767 bp, 9 predicted proteins | sample CryGeyCG2014_020_FD_62737 | JGI IMG/M metagenome (GOLD analysis project Ga0066637, IMG submission 62737) | Groundwater microbial communities from aquifer - Crystal Geyser CG08_land_8/20/14_0.20 | ecosystem: Environmental > Aquatic > Deep subsurface > Groundwater | place: USA: Utah: Grand County...
CGTTTGTATTTTGCACGGGTTATTAACGCGGCTAACCATGCGTCCGCGGCATGCTACTTTTACCCGACGGCTTAAGTCGAGCCCTTTCACCCCCGAATTTCTTCCTTTTTTTATTTATTTGAAATTCGCCCCGACCGAAGCGTCGGGGCAAAAAACACATCTATTCCTATTCTTCATCATCCTGCGCAGTAAATTTCCAAGCGAAGGAAATTTACAAGCGTTTAGGCGGGGGACAAACACTATTTTCCTCTTCTCACCTTTAATATCCGACGCATTCCAAGATCGAGCTCGCGGCGCTTGATATCTTCTCTCTTATCGTAAAGCCTCTTACCTTTGCCAAGCCCAAGCTCTATTTTCACAAACCCACGGTCATTAAAATATACCTTTAAAGGGACTAAGGTAAGCCCTCTCTGGGTAAGCTTTGCGACTAACCTCTCAATCTGCTTCTTATGCAAGAGCAGTTTTCTCGGCCGAGTCGGCTCAACATTGAGATAGCTCGCTTCTAAATAAGGGCTTATATGAGTATTATATAAAATTATGCCGCTTCCTTCGGGATGGGCAAAGCTATCGCTTAGATTAATATTTCCCTGCCTGATAGACTTAACCTCCGAACCCTTTAATTCTATACCACACTCAATTGTCTCAATAATCTCATAGTCTCTATAGGCCTTGTGATTTGAGGCAATAATTTTACTCATTTTACCATAATCCGGCTAAAATATAAAATTAAAAATACCGGAATAGTGATAACGCCGGCAATATGGGTTATAAATATTCCCTGGCTTGCCAGGATATCTTCCTTCTTATAGCTCCTCAGGATTACCGGAAGAGTTACTGCCGAAGGCATGGACAATTGGATAATAATTAGTAACCCGATTAACTCCGGAATCTTAAAGAGCATTATCAAGGCAATACCTATCAAGGGCAAGATAATCATTTTTGCCAGTATCAATAATGAAACCGCTTTTTTATTTATGCGCGTAAGGCTTATCTGGGCGAGGTTGCCTCCAACCACGAGCATTGCCAAAGGAAGCGTTGTATCGCCTAACATGCGCAAAGGCTTAACGATAGCATACGGGAAAAACTTGTTTAAGCCCAAATAAACCATAATTAAACTAAAAATTGTAGCTACAACCGGCATGCTAAACAAACTTTGAACTTTAAATTTTCTCTCCTTATGAAAATTCAATAGGTGCACACCTAAAGAAAACATAATCAGGTTAAAACCCATAAGAAAAAGAAATAGATAAATAAACATCTCCCCGGCTTTCTCCGGCGAAAGTAATGCCGCTACTAAGGCAAGCGGTAGGTAACCGGAATTCTGAAACGCCACTAGGCTTAAAAACTGAAGCTTTTCCTGCCGGCCTTTTATAAATCCTAAAAACAAAAATCCTATCAATAAACCCAACAGTGTAATGGCAATACTTATTAGCGGAAAAATCCACCAATTAGAATACAGGTTAAAAGAAAAATCCTTGATTAACTGGCAAAATATAAGCACAGGAAGCGTAACATCCATAACCAAACGGCTTAAATCATCAAGCCCCTGGCCGCTTAAGAATTTCTTTTTCACCAAAAAGAAACCCATGGCTGCCAGCAGGAAAATCTGGGATACGGCTAAACCGGTAATCTTAAAATGCTCCATAAACATTAATGAGCCCTTTCTAAATTATAGCAATTTATTATATCAACAAAATAACCCTGCGGCAATTCTTTTATAATTGACAGGCTTAGACAGGTAAGATATACTTAAAGCAAATTGCGGGGGTGGCGGAATGGCAGACGCGCAGGCCTCAGAAGCCTGTGTCGCAAGACATGAGGGTTCAACTCCCTCCTCCCGCACCAGATCTACGCCATTGTTGGAAACACTTCTCATAAGCTTTAAAGGAGGGCTTGCGAGAAAAATCCCAGCGCACTAGGCCAAAATAATCCACTCCGTTATCCCAATGCCCTGAGCAATCCCGGAAAAAGGCCCAAAAAACCTTTCCTACATTCTTATCCTTAAGCAACTCGGTATAAACCTGCTTCACCCACCCTGCTTGCTGTTTTTCCGTAGGATTCTTGCCCATCCACCAATTATCCGTATTTATCCCTCGCTTAACACCGGGACAACCGATTTCAGTAATCCAGATCTTTTTATTTGCGTCCCCGTTACGAGACATTACTTTATAGGCTAACTTAGGATAAACAGTTACTGCTTTTATAGTGCCCTGATGAAGCGGGCTCTCAAAAAAATGGATATTAAGGATATCAAAATAATCTTTCGCGCCATTATCATAAAGCCTGTTTACGCTGGCTAACCCATTAGCCAAGCCTCCGTTTAATATCTTGCAATCCGGATCAATCTTTTTAGCCGCGCGATAAACATCCTTTAATAAGGCACAGTAACTTTTTAACCCGTCTTGATTTGACCAATATACCGATGAATCCGGCTCATTCCAAACTTCCCAGTGTTTTATCTTGGCCTTATAGCGCTGGATTACTTTCATAGCGTATTTCACAAACAACTCATTATCTTTCGGAGGACAATTCCATTTATCGCAAGCAGCTGCCCAGCCAACGCTATAATCAAGGATCCCCAAAATGTATATATTATTTTTGTTAAGTAATTCTACGATCTGATCGTATTTATCAAATTTAAAGGCTCCTGCCTCAGGCTCAATATCCTGCCAGAGAAAATCCATCCTTACCCAACCCACTCCAGCCTCCTTCATTCGCTCAATTGACTTTTCCCAATCAAGAGGAGAGGCGTATTTATAGTTATTCCAGGAATGATTCCAATGCAAAAACTCCAATACTCCGAAAGGATTATTCATATTTGAATCCTCCGCTCGCTCTTCTGCTATGGCCAAACGGCTGACGATAATACTGAGAAATAAAACAAGAAATGGGAAAAAATTACTTATGCGTATTCTGTTCAATATTGATGTAATCATCAAAATTTACTCTTTCCCCTAATTCCTGCTTGACCGCCCGAATCCTATCCGGGACATAAGGGTGGGTTTTAAAATATGACTTGGGCTGCAATGGTTTCCTCCTGTTTATCTCCTGTAATTTCTTCAGAAAAGTAATCATTCCGTGCGGGTCATAACCGGCTAATTTTATGTAACGCGCGCCTAACTGATCGGCAAGTAACTCATCCTCCCGGCTATAACCCAATAATAGCTCAGCGAAGGCAATATCTGCGGCATTACCTATTTCCCCGGATGAAGGCGCTACGGCAACAAGGAGCCTTAATATTGAATAGCCCTGCAGGGCCTGTAACTTTTTGATACTGTGCCGGGCGACAATATGCCCAATCTCATGCCCTAATACCGCAGCCAGCTCATCGTCACTCTCAACCTTATCCACGAGGCCCTTATTTACATAAACATACCCTCCGGGTAAAGAAAACGCATTGACTTCATCATCATCTAAAACCATAAAATGATAATCTATCTCTTTTCTGTCGCTTACCGCAGCTATTTTTTTACCTATATCTTCCACGCGTTTCTGTATTAAAGGGTCTCCTACCTGCTTGTATTCTTTTTCCACTTCCTTAGCTATAGCCTGGCCCATAGCCACTTCTTTATCTGTGCTATAGTAAAATACCTCCTGCTCTCCGGTAACAATATTGTATTCGGTAGAGCAGCCAGAGGACAATAGAACAATAGAACAATAGAACAAGATAAATGCAAAGATCTTTATGTTTAACTTCTTTAACATAAGATAGAGTTTTCTTATGGGTAAACCCACGACATTGTAAAAACAACCTTCAATCCTACGGATAAAAATTGCTCCCTTCCCCTGGATATCAAAACTTCCTGCCATACCTAAAGGAGAAAGTTTGACAAAATATCTATCTATCTCCTTATCCGTTAATTTATCCATATAAACTTTAGTTCTCTCATAATCTAACATGATTCTCTGTTTATCTTTACCCCCGCACCAATTGATTTTGCCTTCATTTTTTTTAGATAATTGGTGCGGGGGTTTATCAACTACGGCAATCCCGGTATAGAGCCACTGCGGCTTAGTTGATAATCTTTTAAGCATAACCTTGGCATCTTTTAAATCGCGCGGCTTCCCGAATATTCTGCCATCTTGCACGCAAATAGTATCCGCGCCAATAACCACTCCACTTTTGATTTTTTCGGCCGCAGCTATGGCTTTATTCAAAGCATTCATCTTCACCAACCGCGCAAAGGAAATACCTTTCACTACTCTTATTTCCTTAACACCGGTGGGTATAACCTTAAATTTTAGGCCAAGCCCTTGAAGGAGTTTCCTGCGCGCCTTAGATTTGGAAGCTAAGTAAATTTGCGTCATATTTTTTAAGGCGTTAATGGGATGGCTTGACTTGATTCGAACAGCATGTAGTTTGTGCGAGCGGCCAAGGTGCCCAAGCTAATTACAGAGTCAGGGCGAGCGAGCGCAAACTCCAAGCGAGATTTTCCTCGGTGGGGAAAATCGAACGGTGCTGCGAGAACAAGACAAGACAGGACCTATTAACGCTATTATTCTAATTTAGCGCTGCGCTCTCTCCGGCAAGATAACCCGTGGAAAAAGCTGCCTGTAAATTAAACCCACCGGTATCCGCATCCACATCAATCATCTCGCCGCAAAAATACAACCCATGGATAAGGCGCGATTCCATGGTGGCCGGATTAATTTCTTTTAAAGAAACCCCGCCCCTGGTCACCATCCCCTCTTCTATGGAACCTGAGCCTGTAATATTCAGACGCCAGCCCTTAAGGAGAACGCTTATCCTCCGACGCTCATCATGGGTAATCTGGTTAGCCTTTTGAGCAGGCTTAACCTTGGCTATTCCCATAATCAAATCCGCTAACTTTAAAGGCAAAAGGCTTTTCATTATATTCTTAATATTCTTCTTAGGGCCTATTTTAAATTCTCTTAATAGCCGGCCATCTAACTGTTCAGGACTTAACCCTGGTTTAAGGTCTATTTCGGCATAAACCCCATTAGAAATACCAGAATGTTTATGAGGCAGACCAAGATTTCTAACGGGGTAAACTTCTTTCTTGTCCTCTAGCCAGTCTATTATTCTTCCGCTTAAGGTCAATACTAATGGCCCGGATATCCCTGTTTCCGTAAAGACTAACTCTCCTACCTCAGAGACAATCTCTTTTTTCCCATTATAAAACTTAATCCGGATATTTTTAAGGGTTAAACCCTCTAATATTTTAGGATATTTTTCTTTCACCCTAAGAGATACAAGCCCGGGCCTTAAAGGCACAATTTTATGGCCTAATTTTTGAGCCATCATCAGCCCTTCTCCGCTTGAGCCGGTAAAACTGTAAGAAACTCCGCCCGTCCCCAAAATGACCCGGCTGCAGGAGATAGATTCAGCGCTTTCAAACGATACGCCTTTAACCGTATTACCTTCGGCCAATATGCCTTTGGCCTTGGCTTTATAAATAATCCTTACCTTATTTTTTATTAATTCTTTCTTTAATACTTCAATGACACTCGCTGAGCTATCCGTAACAGGAAATACGCGCAGCTGCCTTTCCGTCTTTAATTCCAATCCCCGAGCTTTAAAAAAATTGATTAAATCTTGGTTAAAAAATTTACCGAATGCGTTCCTTAAAAATTCGCCATTCTTAGAAAATCGCTTGAGGAATAGGTCCGGATTGCAGGCATTAGTAAGATTACAGCGGCCTTTACCGCTTAAGAAGAGTTTCCTGCCGGGGATAGAGTTCTTTTCGCAGAGGATTACTTCTTGATTAAGTTGGCTAGCCCTTATTGCCGCCATCATGCCGGAAGGGCCAGCGCCAACAACAACTATTCTTTTTGTCTGCACAAGAGGATACCTAGAGATTGCTGAAATAATCCAGAAATAGGCAGCAATCTCTGATTAAAAGATTAAAAACAGATTACACAGATTAAATCTCCTACGAGACAATCTGTGTAATCTTTCCCGCCTGTGGTGGGATCCCGCTATGGCGGGAAAATAATCTGTGTAATCAGAGAGCGCTGAAATGATTTTTAAGAATATTTCAGCGCTCTCGCCTAAAGGCCAAAATCCTTGATAGTAAATATAGCTTCTAATTTTAAGCCAAATTTTTGGAGATTATCTTTAGCGCCCTCGCACCTGTCCACTATCACTATGGCGGTATCGGACAAAACGCCTATTTTATCCAAGGCCTGTTTTGCCTCAATTAAGGCCTTACCGGTAGTCGCTACATCGTCAATTAAAATGGCCCTGCTTCCTTTTCTTAATTCAGGGCCTTCAATCTGGCGCTGGGTGCCGTGTCCCTTAACAGCTTTTCTGACGATGAAAGTCTTGATAGGGATTCTCTTTATATGGCTCAACGCTGCAATGGCGCCTACTATCGGGTCTGCTCCCAAAGTTGGGCCGCCGATAGCATCTATACTCTTTTCTTTGAATTGCTCCAAGATAATATTGGCTACTAACCAAGCGCCTTCAGGAGTCAGGGTGATTACCCGGCCGTCTAAATAATAACTACTCTTCTTGCCGCTTGAGAGGATAAACTTCCCCTTCTTCAGCGCCTCTTTATTAAGTAAAGCAAGGAGCTGCGCCTTTAACTCTTTTAATCCGGTATCTTGCATAGTGCTTTTATTCTACTATCCAAAACAACCTCTGTCAATATAATAGGTATCCCGCGAGGATTGACAAAAACCAGATTAGTTGTTATCATACCATTATGCTGCGGCGAATGTTGCGGAGTTTAAGGGATATTATTTATCCTAAAACCTGTCTATCCTGCAAAACTAAAATTAGCGCAACAACGGGTGAAGAATTAATATGCCGGAAGTGCTACTCAGAGATAAAGAGAAATTTGCCGCCTTTTTGCTCTTCATGCGGCAGGCATCTTGAAAAAAATAATCTGAATAAGAATATCTGTCCCGCGTGCATAAAAAAGAGGCTCAATTTTGACCGGGCGTTCTCCCCCTGCGTTTACGATGGAGTGATTAAGAAACTGATCCATGAATTTAAATATAAAGGTAAAGATAATTTAGGCGCGGCCTTAAGCAAAATAATGATTGATTTCATCAAAGAATATAACCTCCCTATAAGTTACCTTGATTTCATCATCCCTATGCCGCTTCATAAAACAAGGCTGCGCGAAAGAGAATTTAATCAAGCGGAAATCTTAGGTATACATATCGCAAAAGAATTTAAGAAAGATTTAGTTAGCGGCGCGCTTATGCGCCATCGCCAAACCAAAACGCAAACCGAGCTTAAAAATAACGAGCGCTTTTTAAATGTCGCGGATAGCTTTTCAATAACTAACCCCGCGAACCTAAAGGGGAAAAATCTCCTCTTAATTGACGATGTGCTCACGACAGGAGCAACTTCTTCTGAAGCTGCCCTGACTCTAAAAAAAGCAGGCGCGCATGCTGTATTTGTCTTAACTTTAGCAAATTAAGAGGTCTCCGAGTAAATATAGCAGGAGACCTCTGATTACACAGATTTTTAAAAAAGATTACACAGATTTGGCGACAATCTTTAATCTGTGTAATCTATGCTTTTTAATCTGCGTAATCATAAAATTTTAGTTATTAAAACAGTATGAAAATTTTACGCAATTATTTATTAAAGGAATTTATCGGGCCCTTCTTCCTGACCTTATGCGTCTTAAGCTTTACTATGGTCATAGTAGGAAATTTAAAAAAGATAGCTGACTTGGTTATAAATAAAGGAGTAGATTTATTCAGCGTCGTAAAGATTTTTATCCTCCTAACCCCCTATATCGTAACTTATGCCCTGCCTATTTCTATACTTACGGCTGTGCTTATCTCTTTAGGCAGGCTCTCCAGCGATAACGAAATAATCGCCATAAGGACAAGCGGGATAAATCTTTTTAAACTTATACTTCCCATAATAACAGTGGGCTTAATCTTAAGCCTAAGCCTGGTGGTATTTAATGACCGTGCTGCCTCATACGCACACTACGCATATCGCAAAACTCTTATTGAAATAGGTATTAAAAATCCCACCGCCGCCTTTGAAGAAGGGGTATTCATAAATTCATTTCAGAGATATGTCCTATTTATCTACAAAGTAGACCAGAAAAAAAACAGGTTGATTAACGTGCGTATCTACGAACCACAGGGAGATGATAAACCCACGCGTACTATCATAGCCAAAAGCGGCGAATTTGTCGCCATACCTGGAAAGAACGCGATAAAATTAAAACTCATGGACGGCACTTCTGATGAGCCTGACCCAAACAACCCCGCTAACTTCTATAAACTTATTTTTAGGACATATTTTATGAACCTAAACCTCGCTGACGACAGAGGTGAAGGAAAGGTTGAGAAAAAATATAAAGAAATGACTATGGAGGAATTAGGCAAAGAAATCAGCAAGCTAAGAAAAGAGAACATAAACCCCGCGCCCTTAATCGTTCAAATACACGAAAAACTTGCCTTGGCCTTTTCCTGCCTTATATTTATACTTATGGGGGCGCCGCTCGCCATTATTACCCGGCGCAGAGAAAAATCCATTAACATCGGAATTGCCACACTTATTATCGTAACATACTATCCCTTATTTATCGGATGCGAGGCGCTGGGCATACAAGGCTATCTTAACCCCGGCCTGGCGATGTGGATACCCAATATAATCTTCGGGACGCTGGGGACAATTTTAACCTTTAAACTATGCGTATCTTAGACCGCTATATATTAAAATCGGTAATTGGGATATTCCTTTCCTGCATCTTCTTCTTCCTCTTCCTCTATGTCATTATCGATGTTTTATCGCACTTAGACGATATATTAAAACAACAGACACATTTGACAATCCTAATCCAGTATTATCTCTCTTACATCCCGATTATGTTTGTCCAGATAGCGCCGTTTTCCTGCCTCTTAAGCACGATTTACACCTTTAGCAAACTAAACCACAATAACGAAATTATTGCCATGCGCGCCTCAGGCTTAAGCATATTCTATATTACAAAAACAGTCCTGGTTTTTGGCGCAATAATAAGCCTGCTTGTATTTTGGGTTAATGACCGTTTCGTTCCTCAATCTATAAGCATAACTCAAAAGATAAAAACTCAGATTGAACAAGGAGAAAAAAAGAAAAGCGATGGGAAAGAGAAAGTTATTAATAATCTAACTATGTATGGGCTAAGAAACCGGCTCTTCTTCATCAATAAATTCTATCCCGCCACTAATACTATGGAGGGTATAACCATACTTGAACAGGATGAACAACAAAACCTGACCAAGAAGATTGTCGCCAATAAGGGAGTTTATGAAGACAGGCTCTGGAAATTTTATCATTCCATTACCTATAATTTTAACTTGAATGGCCAGATTATTGAAGAGCCGCTTTATCTGAAAGAAGAAATAATGACAATACCGGAAGGGCCGAAGGATTTTCTCGACCAGAGGCAGCTCCCGGAATCAATGACCATAGCTCAGTTAGATACCTACATCTGGAAACTCTCCAAGAGCGGGGCTACCAATGTAATAAGGAATCTAAAGATAGACCTTTACCAGAAGTTTACATCACCCTTTATAAGCCTGATTATTATCTTGCTGGGGATACCTTTTTCATTGATGCTGCACAAAAGGGCTACGGGCTTATCATCCATTGGCATCTCAATTATAGTGGGATTTTTATATTATATACTGGATGCGATATGCATTGCCATAGGCCGCGGAGGGGTTTTGTCACCGTTCGTAGCCGCTTCGTTAAGCCACGTTACCGGGCTGATCTTCAGCCTCTGCCTTATTAACAGCATGTCTTAAGATACATATATTCTGGGGATACGGCTGCCCAAACCACAGACAATTTCGTAGGGTATAGTTCCTGATTTTAAAGCCAATTCTTCGGCGGTAATCTTTTTGCCTCCTTGAACTCCGATTAAGACGGCCTCGTCTCCCACTCTTGGTTTAGCATTACCCACATCAACCATAATCTGGTCCATACAAATCCTTCCGCACACCTTAAAATGTTTGCCTCCTATCAAAACTTCCGCTTTATTAGATAAATTGCGCGGATAGCCGTCGCCATAACCGATGGGCAAAGTGACAATGTTAGCAGCTTTCTTAGTAATATAATCATGGCCATAGCTTATGCCGCTTCCCGCGGGCATTTTCTTTACAAAAACTACTTTTGTCTTAAGGTTTAAGACCGGTTTTAAGTTTATCTTCAAATTCTCCTTAGGATATAACCCATAAACTATCAGGCCGGGCCTGACCATATTAAAATGGCTGTTTTTATAATTAAGTAAACCTATGCTGTTTGCCGCGTGGATTAAGGGTATCTTAATTCCTGCCTTGGTTAACCTTCTTATTAACCGATCAAATAAATCTATCTGGTGAAATGTAAATTCCTTATTTAAGTCAGCGAGGGCAAAATGCGTAAAAATTCCCTCAATTGTGATAAATTTTAATCTGCTAATTTTATCTACTAATTTATAGGCATCATAGTGCTGGACACCAATCCTACCCATACCCGTATCAACTTTTACCTGCACGTTAACGCGTTTCCTTAAGGCCCTAGCCTTATTATTCAAGGCAGAAGGCAATTCCTCATCGCAAACAGTCGTAGAAAGATTATACCTAAATAGCGGCGCGATATCACCTTTTAAAATAAGGCCTAATATTAATATCGGTGTTTTTATCCCCGCTTCCCTTAATTTTATTCCTTCGTCAATGGAGGCAACCCCGAAGAAATCTGTTCCACAAACCTCAAGCCTTTTAGCCACGGGGACTAAACCATGGCCATAAGCGTCTGCCTTGACCGTAACCATAATTTTTATCCTTGGCCCTACTCTTTTT
>Ga0066637_10003345_pt1 | contig 10764 bp, 11 predicted proteins | sample CryGeyCG2014_020_FD_62737 | JGI IMG/M metagenome (GOLD analysis project Ga0066637, IMG submission 62737) | Groundwater microbial communities from aquifer - Crystal Geyser CG08_land_8/20/14_0.20 | ecosystem: Environmental > Aquatic > Deep subsurface > Groundwater | place: USA: Utah: Grand County...
GGCGAATCCTCAACCTCCAACTTCACCTGAATCGTCAAAGGCCTATCCCCAAACTTCCTACCCTTAAGCCACAAGTAACAAATCTTCTTGTTCCCCAAAAACGGCACATAATCCGAAGGCCCGATACGAGTGGGCAAATCATACGGCACCAAACTCGTAACCGCTTCAGTCTTGCTGATCCGCTTAGTCTTCAACCGCTCCTCAACCGTCATGTTCAAAAAATCAGTGTCCCCGCCGAGATTCAGCTGGTAAGTTTCATCAATAATCACGCCCCTGTCCACACAGAGCCTCGCCAAATTGCGATGAAGGATAGTCGCACCCACCTGACTCTTAATGTCATCCCCAGCAACCGGAAGCCCTCTTTCCTCAAACTTTCTGGCCCACGCCTGATCAGAAGCAATGAACTCGGGCATGCAATTGATGAAAGCACAACCAGCATCCAAAGCCGCCTGAGCATAGAAACGACTCGCATTCCTGCTTCCAACAGGCAGATAATTCAAAAGTATCTCTGTCTTCGCCTCCTTCAAAGTCTCCACAACATCAACAGGCTCAACCTCAGCCTCAGCATAAACGCTGAAAGGCTCCCTCATATGCGGCGCCACACCGTCAAGAACAGGTGCAGCGAAAACCTTCACTCCCAAGCTGGGCACATCCGCAAACTTGGCGCAGCAGTTCGGCTCCGTGAAAATGGCCTCACTCAAGTCCTTTCCGATCTTGTTTCTGTTCACTTCGAAAGCCGCCACAAACCTAACATCCCTAATGTGGTAGTCGCCAAAATTGACGTGCATGAGCCCAGGCACAGACGCATCTCCCGTCGCATCCCTGTAATACTGCACTCCTTGGATGAGCGCAGACGCACTGTTCCCCACGCCTACGACGGCCACACGAATCTCGGGCAAACCAACAATCCCCCTCTAACTGTTAAGCTAACGCTTTAACGAACGCCTACTCTATAACTTTTTCTAGAAACATGACAAGATTAAAAGGCAACCTAAAACCACAAGAGACTACAGAACAGGTTGACCCTTCATGGACGAAAGCCAAGTAAACGTGAAATATGAACCCTTCCAAGAAATCGTGATCATGGAAAAAGACTTCTTCCCAACCGCCGACGACATCGCCAGATTCGCCTCAATCATCGCCGGCGGCAAAACCGCAGGACTGTACTGGGCTGAAGGCGTCGTTTTCCTTTACTTTCCCCTTCCAGCATCAACAGAAACGACGGCAAAAGCGCTTGTGCAGGACAAGCGGGTTTACTGGACTTTTGTCGGCTACTCCCTCATGCCGAAATACCAACCAGTGATCGAGACCAAAGAGAAAATAATCGTTCCAGTCATCAACATGTCCTCCAACGCGTTGCTCAAGAAAGTGGCAAGTTGGCTCAAAGACCAAAAATAGACTCCGCGCACAAAACCCGCCATTTCTAAAACCAGACAAGATCAGCTTGGAGTTTCAACCCGTTGCCCACTCTATGTATCAAAGGAAAGATTTCCACTGGAAAAGGCGAAGGAGCACAATTCGTCAAGCTTCCATGGGTAAGAAAACAGATAATCCAAAAACTCGGCTTCACCCCCTTCCCAGGAACACTAAACATACGACTAACCGAAGACGGAACCAAACTCAAGAAACTACTTGCAAAAGCAAGAGCCACAGAGATTCTGCCAGCTGCAGGCTTCTACCGCGGAAAATACTTCAAGGCATATTTGGCAGGCAGTCTCGAATGCGCCATTGTCGTTCCTGAAGTCGCTAGGTATCCAAAAGGCATCATAGAAATCATCTCCTCCACAAATCTTAGAGAGAAACTGCGCCTCAAAGACAACGACGTGGTCGAAGTCAAAATTCCGTTCTAACAGTTCAATGCTTTTGTTTCTCTTCCAGAAAACCTTTCATGTATTCCTTCAGGCACCCGTTCTTCTCCAAGTAGAGACCATACCTCACCAACGCGTTCATAGCCCTCGCCGCATCCTCAGGCGAAGAATACGCCGGAATCTTCAACTTGTCAAACCTAGAACGCGTGTGTAAGGCCATCTCTGTCTCCCCAATGTCGCACGCAACGATGGGCTTGTCATATCCGCTTGCGACTTTCGCCACGCGATCAATGAAATCCTCCTGCAACGCAGGCGTGTGATGAAGGCCGAGCAGGACTATGCCGTTGATTTCAGGGTCTTGGAAAAGAATCTCGGATGCAAGCTCAAACATCTCTGACGTTCCAGAGCCAGTAATGTCCACAGGGTTGAAGTTCGTTGCGAACTTGGGCAGCTTCCCATCATTCTTCAGCTTCTCAAACCTTTGAATGGTTTTGTCGGAAAAACGTTTAACCACAAGCCCCTTCAATTCACACTCGTCAACCGCCAAAATGCCAGGACCGCCTGCATCCGTGATTATCCCAACGTTCTTTCCCGCGGCAGGCGGCTGCATGGCTAGCGCTTTTCCAGCGTCAAAGAATTCCTCCATGTCCTTGGCTCTCAAGATTCCTGTCTGCTCAAAAGCCGCATCGTATATCTGGTCTGAACCAGCGATGGCGCCCGTGTGCGAGGCCGCTGCCCTTGCCCCTGCCGCTGTTCTTCCAGCCTTGAGAGCTACAATGGGTTTCTTCTTTGTAACTTCGCCGGCTACTTTGATGAATTCTCTCCCCTCTTTGATGTCCTCAACATAGAGCAGTACCACTTTAGTTTCCTCGTCATACAGCAGATAATGCAGCATCTCCGTCTCAGTCACGTCGCACTTGTTGCCGAAACTCACAAACTTGCTGACTCCTATCTGTCGACCTGTCAAATAGTCAAGCGCTGCCACGCCGAAAGCACCGCTCTGCGTGACTATCGCAATGTCGCCAGGTATCGGGCGTGGCGTGGCAATGACCTCATCGCCCGTCGTCAGAATCTTCGTTTCGGGCAAGAACAGCATGTCCACCCCGGTTCTCGTGTCGTAAACTCCCAGGCAGTTTGGTCCCAAAATCCGAATCCCTGCCTTCTTGCCTATGGTTGCGACTTGGGTTTCGAGTTCATGATTTCCGATTTCGCCGAACCCTGAGCTGACTATGACAACATCCTTGACCCTCTTCGCCACTGCATCTTTCATCACATTAGGCACGACGTTTGCAGGAACAACAATCACGGCAAGTTCGATTTCCGCTGGGATGTCTCTAAGTGATGGGTAGCTTTGAATTTCAAGGATCGATTGCTCGTTTGGATTGACGGCGAAAATCTCTCCCTTAAAGACTTCCCTTCGCTTGTTCTCGACAAAATTCTTGAAAATAACGTGGCCTGCCTTGTTTATCCTTTTTGTAGCTCCAACCACGGCGACCGAGCGGGGATTGAAGAAAGCATGCAGTTGCCTAACCGAGGGATCCATTCCCTTTTTCACCTTTTTCCTCTTACAATAACTATGGGTTTATGTCTTACTGTTTCCAGCATTTCCCAACTCACATCATCCACATCTACGTTAAATCTCTCAGCCATCTCCCAAACCGTCCTTCCTGCGCCATAACCTCTGGCGCGGTTTGCAATCTCTGCAACTTCCAAAGCCTCTTCAACAGACATGCTGCAACCCGACACAGCAATGGGCGTCGCCCTCCTCCTAAGCCTGAACATTCTTCCCGTCACATAAGCGATGAATCCTCCGAAAGAATGAATATCTTTCACGGGTCGCGGACGCGGCGTGAAATGAAAATTCCAGAACGAATATGTTTTGTCAGTGTCAACGATTAGCACGAAAACCTTCTTTCGAAGCCTCAACCATATTTGCCTCCGTATCTCTTTAGCAGCAACGTGCGCATCCTTCAACGGTAAGCTAACATAGGAGTATGCCAAGTTGCTTCCATCAATTCCTCCCTCAGAGCCAAACATCAACGCCTGTAGCAAGCCGAAATGCTGTAAGGCAACTTGCTTGTGACGGCTGCCGGTTTCTAGTGGATATTCACGAAGCCTCTGCAACAGTTTTCCTCGGAAATGGCACAATCGACCCAGAAGATGACCCCAGGCTACACGCATCCAGTATCTGACAATCAACCTTGCATTTAGACTCGCCTTGACAACACTCTCGTCAACGATGTTGCCTGTTGCAGTTGCTATTGCTTTTTCAGATATGGCAATGAAGTCTCCGTCGCGTATTTTTCCTCTGACGCCTTCAACAATCTTTTCTCTGTAGTTTTCTCCAGGCCTCCAATATCCCGTGCTGACGGCTAACGCTTTGTATTTAGTCATTTTATCATGCTTCTTAAAAGGTTTCAGCATTTCAAGGTTAGGCTATCCCAACGACCTCTGAGTCATTGCATGCGCCAAAAATTCCGCGATTGCTGGATCTATAGTTCCCTGAATCGTTTCTTTATCTCTTCGACGTTGCATTCAGTCGGCTTCATTGTTCCTTCGCAACAGTAGCCTAGCTCCACACATGATGGTCCAGTGTTCTCGAACAGTGCTGGTGCTGCCTTCCGTGCTTGCTTCAGCATTTGAGTTGCGACTTCTCTCATTTCCCACTGCGCGCGTGCGCAGCATCGAAGGTTAAAGAAGTGTCGAAGTTCCCGGGCGTTCATTGTGACAATTATGTTTGTTTTGGCGGCGTTTGGAAGAATGAACCGTGCATCTTCCTTCGGAATTTTCAGTTTCAGCAGATCTTGATAGGTTTGGGAGATTCTTTCCAATGTTTGGTCGAACATTTTCTTGGCTTCAGCATTCTGTGCAATGCTTGGCGGTGTCACGTAACTTTCCAACGTGTTGTAGATGACGTAGCGTTGGCTTTGCTGCGTGTATGACGCGATGCGGTGTCTGACGAGCTGGTGCGTCATGGATCTCGAAACGCCTTCAATGCTGAACGTGAAGAACGCGTGTTCCACAACTGAGCCATGCCCGTAGCCTGTCACCCGCTTGATGAGTCGTTTTGCAGTTTCCATGTCCATTTTTTCGAGAATTTCAGAGGGGGTTCCGCTTCTGGTTGATGTTGATGCCGCTGCTCCGCACAGAAGCTCCGCGTCTTTAGTATAGCGAAGAAGCTTAACCTTCAAATTCTGTCCTCTCTCCTCATTTTGGGCTGAAAGCAATAAAAGAATTTGCTTTGTCAGACGTGGGCGTAGACGCGGTCGTCCGTGTATTTTCCGCTCTGCATTTCTTGTTCTACTTCGTGCAGGAGCATTATGCGTTTGAAGGTTGGCGGGTGTGTTGAGAACCACGTGTTGACTGTTTTCCACATGGACTTGGCCTCTTTCTCCATGGCCAACTCCAGTTCTTTCTCGTTCAGTACGCCGTCGTGGTCAAGGTCGTAGTCTTCCTTCTTGTCCATTATCTCATGGATTTCTTGTTTGGCCTGCACCGGGTCGCTTATGTAGAACGCCCTGGCGCCTGAAGGCGGTTTTGGTGAGAGCGACAGGCCGTAGGTGATTTTGGCGAGGGCGCTTTCCAGGCTTCTAGGAGAGCCCGTCACATATGCCGAGTAAGCATCCGAGTAATGCTCTCGCAGTCTGCTGAGGCGCATTACACTTAGCTGTGAGATGAAATAAACTACGAAGGAGAGTACGGCGATGATGATCAAGGCTGCTTCTATGCCGCCCTGGTCTCTTTCTCTCGAAGATCTACCGGACAACCATGCTGCCGACATTGTTCCGCGCGCGACAAGATAGGCCACTAACGGCAACGCAGAAAGCAACGTCATAATGGCGTAGTCCTTGTGTTTTATGTGTCCAAGTTCGTGGCCGATTACGCCTTTTACTTCGTCTTCGTTCAAGTTTTGCAACAGCCCCTCGTGAACTGCTAGAGTGGCCGTGTGGGCGGTTCGGCCGAAAACGAAGGCGTTGGGCGTGTTGTCTGGAACGACGGCCAGCCTCGGCATCGGCACCTTGCTCTTGTCCGCGAGCTCTTTCACGGTGGATTCGAGCCACGGGTTTTCACCCGGCTTGAGGTATCGCAGGTGCGTCGACATCTTCACGATTGAGGGCCCAATGGCGTACTGGAACAGTATGAAGAGGAGTGGAAGGGCTACTAGGAGAATCACGTCAAAATCTAACGTTAACGGCGCAACGATCACTTGGATGATGAACAGCACCAATGCTAGAAACGCCGCGAATATGAAGGCTGTGATGAATATACCTGTTCCCATCGCAAATTTCAACTGAGCTAGGCCAGCCAACGCGCTTCACCTTTTTGTTTTTATGACAGAAAAGTCTGCAAGAATTAAAGCTTTCTAAAGGCGAACAGAGGAAAATTAAGATAGTGGATGATTCGCACATCACCTAAAAGAAACTGCGGACGCTCGTCTGTGCTGAGGTGAAAAGGGTTTGGACTGGGGGCTCGTAAAGCTTCTGATGCGCACGCGCAGCGTCAACGTCGTTCACGTCGTACTTCTTTTTCACCATGACCTGTTTGAATCTTTTCTGAAGTTCTTCCTCAATAGCATGCGTCAGAAGCTGTATCACCTGTTTCGGATCTTCTTTCGCGCTTGCTCTTTCGGCTTTCGGAACTACTGGTCCCCAATCAAGCCCAGCAGGTTTCAGTCCAGTGTAGGGTGCGCCTTCTCCTTCTCTGTGCAAACGCACTGCAGTTTCGAAGAACCAGTATCCGCAAGGTCTCTGGCTTGTTTGTCCAGTTTCCTCACGGGAGGGTCTTTTCGAAAGCCTTTTTCAGTCTGCCCTCAGCCTTCTACGGTACCCGTGGAAGTATCAGGTTGACGTTTCCTTTCGATAGAGCCATCTTTGCAGCCTTAACAACGGGTCCATCTAACGTGTCACAATGCGGTGGCTTACTCATGTCTCCAAATTGTTCCTTTTGACCGCTTTTCATTTATAAGCATAATCATTGATTTCGGCAGCCACAGGTTGTCTGCTGTGTTGTCTGTATCTGAAGCTCGTGCCATCGTTCCCAAATGATTTCACCAGCAAATTCGTGCCCCAATTTCAACCATATTTTTGAAATCGCTCAGACTAGGCTCTTCTAACTAAAATAAGCCGGAAATGAGCCTAATTTTGTGGTGCTCCGGCCGGGATTTGAACCCGGGTCCGCGACTGTCTCTCACCTGTGGTGTCGAGAGGCCGCTATACATGGTCCTTTTTCAAGTTTGACCGGACTATACTACCGGAGCATTCAAAGAGTGGTCTTCTCTAAGAGATAAATATCTTTTGACATGTTTAGGATTGTGAGAACACACTTTGTTGAAATAACGATCCACGTCATCCTGCCGCGCGATCGTGACTCTGTTTCGCCGGACGTAGATTCGAGGGCGAAAGCCGAGCAGTTTTAGAGCCTCAAATAGATCCTGAAGCAGTTTCTTGTTGTACATTTTTATCTCGATGCGAATTCGCTTCTTCTCTCTTTCGACTCTGTAGACCGAGCCTTCGGTGTCTATTATGCCTCGCAAGAAGGCCATTAGATAGGTGAGTTTTCTTTTGACCCAATAGGGAAAGCCAGATTCCTTTCTAATATTTTTATGAAAAAAGCGTACTAAGCTTACACGGTAAATGCGAACTTGTATATTGTCAACTTTCCTGTTTTCTGCTAGACCTGCGCTAATATTGAACAGTCTCTTGATTAGTCCACTGACAAAGAGGGCATATTCCTTTTCCTCGGAAAGAGAGAGCGATATTGCAAGCACTGGTGGATTTTCGCGAGCACTGCCATCCCCAAAATAGATGCCGAGAAACTCTGCAAAATCGCACGAGTGTCTCGGGATGGTGACAGCCTTAGGGTGAGAATGAGCTACATCTGGTTTCTTGACAGAATTACTGTCTGAAAGAGTATTGGAATGTCTGTGTTGTTTCATCGTTGTCTTGTCTCTTGACTGTGATTTATAAATGGGTGGTCCTTGCAAGGAATCTGATGATTGAGTTAATCCATAATCTGGGCCTGTTTCGTTCAATACTGTCTCTGGACTTGGAAAAATAACATATCGCTATACTTGACCGGACTATACTACCGGAGCAGCTAGACTTAGAATGTTGGTTAGGACTTAAATTTCTGATGGCGAAAATAGTGTGAGGTATGAGAAAAACTAGGGTGAAGGCTTTTAGTCTTCGCCTTCGGGTCCGCCTGGCGGCGGTCCTTTTCCTGGGCCTTCTTTTGGTTTTGTTGAGGCTATTACGTCGTCTATGCGGAGTATCATTGACGCTGCTTCTGCGGCTGACTTGATTGCTTGTTCTTTCACTATGGCTGGTTCGACGACTCCTTTTTCTCGCATGTTCTCGGTCTTTCCAGTGAACACGTTTACTCCCATGTACTTTCCGTCAGCTTTTTCGTGTGCAGCTCTCAAATCCACGATTACGTCTATGGCTTCTAGGCCTGCGTTTTCGGCTAGGGTTTTGGGTATGATTTCGACTGCGTCGGCGAAGGCTTGCACGGCAAGTTGCTCTCTTCCACCTACTTTTGTGGCGTAGTTCCGAAGTTCCTTGGCCATTTCCACTTCCACTGCGCCGCCGCCCGCGACTATTCTGTTGTTTTCCACAACGTCTGAGACTACGGACAGTGCGTCGGTCATGGCTCTTTCCGCCTCGTCAACCATTCTTTCAAGTCCAGCTCTTATGATGATAGCAACTGAACGTGGGTCCTTGCATTTTTCGACGAAGATCATCTTGTCTTCGCCAACCTTGCGTTCCTCGACGATGCCTCCGAAGCCTAAATCCTTTGAGCCTAAGTCACCCAAGTCTGTGATTATTCTTCCACCTGTTGCTCTTACCAGTTTTTCCATGTCTGACTGTTTTACTCTTCGGACGGCTGTTATGCCTTCTTTTGCTAGAAAGTGCTGTGCCATGTCGTCGATGCCTTTCTGGCAGAAAACAACGTTTGCACCTGCACCTTTGACTTTGTCCACCATTTCTTTGAGCATCTTGTTTTCTTGGTCTAGGAAAGCCTTGACTTGCAGCGGGTCGCGTATTCTTATTTCAGCGCTCATTTCTGTCTTCTCAATCTCTAACGGGCAGTCTAGCAACGCTATTTTTGCGTTTTCAATTCTCTTGGGCATTCCAGTGTGAACCACTTCTTTGTCGATTATCACTCCGTTCACAAGTTGCGACTCAAACAGACTTTTCCCTGTCTTCTTTATCATCTGCACATTGTCTATGTCGGCGATTGTTCTGTCTCCGCGTTTTTCAACGATTTGTTTTACAGCGTCAATCGCAATTTCTGAAAAGAGCTCTTTTGCTGGACCCACTGCCTTGCTTCCCATGGATGTCAACGCCACTTTTTTCAGCGTTTCTCGGTCTTCAATGTCCACTGAGATTGCGATTTTGTTCACGGTTTCGATTGCTTTTTGCGCTGCTTTTCTATAGCCGGCTACGATTATTGTTGGGTGGATGTTCTGGTCTAGCAGTTCCTCGGCTTTCTTCAACAGCTCACTTGAGAGAACTACGGCGGTTGTTGTTCCGTCGCCTACCATGTCGTCCTGTGTTTTCGCGATTTCCACCATCATTTTTGCTGCTGGATGTTCCACTTCTATCTCGTTGAGGATTGCTGCCCCGTCGTTGGTTATGGTTATGTCTCCTAGGCTGTCGACAAGCATTTTGTCCATGCCCCTTGGTCCAAGCGTGGTTTTGAGCACTTCGCCGATCACTCGGGCTGCCATTATGTTGTTTCTCTGAGCCTCTTTCCCTCTACTTCTTGATGTTCCTTCCTTAAGAATCAGGACTGGTTGTCCAGTGGCTGTGGTTGTTAGGTAAGCCATACAAACTCTCTCCATTCAAAGTTAACAATATTTCTGTTGGAATAAGCAGAAGGCCTCGGAAATATAAACTTTTACCTCAGAACTGCTCTGTCTCTAAATCGTTATTCTTGCGACTATGTTTAGGTTGTACGCGATTACTTTGGTCATGAGCTCTTTTCGTTGAAAGTCTCTTCGAATGCTTGAGAGTTGGTATCCGAACTTTCTCTTGATAGCAGAAAAAGCAGTTTCAGCCGAAGATCTGAAGTGGTAAATCTTGTTCCAATCATCAGGCTTCTCCGCATACTCAAGAAGCATGTTCTTCCATGCTTTGGAACCGTGGCTCCTCACAATAACGATGTTCTTTTTGGGTTTAATGTACGGTTTTGCGCCAATAGCCTCTATCAGGTCGCAGTTTCTCCTTGAAAGGTAGCCGCTGTCAGCCGCCACAGCCTCCACGTCATCCAAAGTCTTGAGCAAATTCCCCAGTTGCGGCGAATCGTTGGCCTCGCCGTCGGTGACTTCCATGCTGGGAATGGCCTTGAGCACGCTGGTGACTGTCGCGTGGAGTTTTAGCCAGTCGTGACGCTTCAGTCTTCCAACCTTGTGTTCTCTCCAGCTCAAGTAGGTTTGAGCGCTAAAGCCCGTTGCGTCAACGGCTATACGTCGTTCCCCTTTTTTAGAGTGACCGCAACTTCATGGTTCAACCTTTTTAAGTAATCTTCAGGAAGAAACGTCATGGTTCTCCATATGGTGTTGTGGTCAGGCACCTTGAGATGGAACTGTGCGAGGGTTTCCTTGTTGTCGTCCAGGTAGACTTCAGTGTCTCTGTAGCCTCGTTTCAGCCAAGCTTTAACGAGTAAAGCGGCTATTCTGCTTCTGTAATCGAACCTTGGCCTGCCTGCTCCGGCTCTTTCCAGAGGATTCGGGAGACTGTCAATCGCTCTGCAAGCAGCCTTCAAAAGCGCTTTTAGAGGTACTCCTTCGATTTGAAACACCTCCCAGACTGATTATGTTCAACTAATATAATAATTTAGAGACGGAGCCCCTCAGAACAACAATGAGCCTCATGCTTCACGCATAACTCTTTAAATTTCAGCCCGAGCACTTCCTGTATTGGTGAGCAAGTCCTTGCACGTTTCAGTCAGGTTC
>Ga0066637_10003347_pt1 | contig 10761 bp, 9 predicted proteins | sample CryGeyCG2014_020_FD_62737 | JGI IMG/M metagenome (GOLD analysis project Ga0066637, IMG submission 62737) | Groundwater microbial communities from aquifer - Crystal Geyser CG08_land_8/20/14_0.20 | ecosystem: Environmental > Aquatic > Deep subsurface > Groundwater | place: USA: Utah: Grand County...
GGCAATTGAAAGGCATGACCTTTCTAAATTATATCCGGGATTTGCCCCGGCTAAACCTAACCATCGCACCTCTGTCCCCTTGTCCTGCGCCACTTTCGGAACTTCAGTTTGCTAAATAGTGGACTGCCTCATCCTTCTGAATTTCGACGTGATTGCCTCGAAGACGCCGAGTTGCGCGAGGATGAGCACAATGATCGATACTACAAGAACGAGAGCGATCGGTCGCGTGAAAAAAATCGAAATATCGCCGTTCGACGCTTTCAGTGCCCGCCTCAAATTGACGTCTACGAGAGGCCCGAGGACGATGCCGAGGACGAGTGGTGCTGGGGGATATTTCCCCTTTCGGAAAAGAATTCCAAGTATACCCGCGAAGAACACGAGGACGATATCGATATAGCGGATGTCGAGTGAATATGCACCGATTGCACATAGGACCGTAACGATCGGCATCAGGACCGCATTTTTGATTGTCAGGATTTTCTGCATTGGCCTTGCGAGCCATAAAGCCATGAATCGCATAAACAAGGTTGCCACCAGGAGCCATGAGACAGCCTGGTATACGAAGGCCGGAAATTCGAAGCTCAGCATCGGGCCCGGACGAACACCGTGGATCAGGAAGGCGCCAAGGAGCACCGCTGCTGGCGGGCTTCCTGGAATCCCGAGAGACAGCAGCGGAATGATGGCGCCGCCGATGCAAGAGTTGTCCGCCGTCTCTGCGGCCACAAGCCCCTCGATCGACCCTTTGCCATACTCCTCCGGGTGTTTACTTGCCTTTTTCGCTACACCGTAGGAAACCCAGGCAGCGACGTCCTCGCCAATCCCGGGAATGACACCGATGCCCACGCCGATAAGTCCCGAGCGCAGGGCAACCTTCCAATGTTGTAGTATCTCTGAGAGCTTCGTCTTTGCTCTGTCAAGCTTGGCAACCAGCACATCCTGCTCGGATGACAGCGACTCAATCACCTGAGGGATGCCGAAGAATCCGATCATGATCGGGATGAAGGGGAGGCCACTGGTGAGTTGGGGGCTGTCGAAGGTAAACCTATGGTATGCAGTGAGTTCATCAATGCCGATCAACGCAATGGTGAGGCCAACGAAGCCAGAGATCCATCCCTTCATGGGAAGGTCGGCGCCGGTCATCGTACCCGATATCAGGACGCCGAAGAGCCCGATGAGAAAAAATTCAGCGGACGTGAATTTCAATGCAAGGTCCGATAGGATCGGTGTGAAGAAGGCAAGGCACAAAATGCCAAAGAGCGTGCCCATGATGGAAGCAGACCTGGATACGGTGATAGCCTTTGCTCCTTTACCAGCCATAGCAAGCGGAAAGCCGTCAAGCACTGAAGCGGCATTCGCAGCAGTTCCAGGAATGCCGATCATGACCGCTGAGAGAGAGCCTCCGGAAACACCACCGACATAGAGCCCCAGGAGCAAGGCGATGGCCGCGTGCCCGGAAAACTTGAAGGTAATCCCAGTGAGCAGTGCGATGCCCATGGTCGTGGTTAAGCCTGGGAGCGCACCTATGATGAGACCGATAAAGGTGGCCGCAGCGATCAAAAGGATGAACTCAAGGGTCAAGGTCTTCAGGACTTCAAGAACGATCTGTTCAAAACTCATAATTTATCCCTCCAGCAGTGCTAGGGGAGCGGCACCATGGCAAGTTCTCCAAAAACATACCAGACGATTGCCACGGTGATCCCTGAAATAATGAAGATCTTCCACCAGGCGCCGGCTTTGAAGATGAACATCATGCCTGCAAGAAAGATGAATGTTGAAATGACATAAGGGATACGTCCCCATAAAACAAAAAAGTAAACAGCGATACCGGCCATGGCGATGATCCCTTTAAGAAACGCCGGTTTCCGTAATGTTTCTGGGATAGCCTGCTTCGCATTCCGAAACGGTGTTCTTGATCCAATGAAACCGATGATTGCCATGACGAGGCCAAGCAGGGCGAGCAAGGCTCCGATAAATATGGTCGTGACACCAGGATTGGTCATGCGTTCAACGGTCACAAGTTCCGGCGCAACAAAAATGTTATACCCTTCGATGGCCACGTAAAAACCTATGGCAGCGAAAACTGTCCCCATGAAGAAATCAAGGGTTCGCAGTCGTCTGGTCGACTCATCCATAACCTTCTCCCTCATTCAAATTGAAAACAAGGAGGCTATCCACCCAGGATAGCCTCCCGTAGTTATCTTATGGCTTTGCAATGCCAAGTGCGGCTGGGTTCTTTTTCGCAAGTTTGAGGTCAACGAGAGCCCAGTTGAATTGTGATTCGAGGCTCTTCGACAAGCTGTTCGCCTTTTCCCCGGACAATCCAAAGGGTGTTGCCACCTGGGCTTCAAGAATTCGCTTCATCGCATCAGTGGTCATGGCAACAGTGAATGCCCGTGTGATCGTGTCCTTGATCGGCTGAGGGGTGTTGATCGGAATGGCCATGCCGAGCATCTGCGGCATGGGAAGTACTTTCTTGAGGTCTGGGAACATGTCCGTGATCGGCTGCATCGTTCCAATGCCTGGGATGTTCACCGGCTCGACTTCGGTGGCAACGAGCGGCCTAAGTTTTTTGGCTTGCATATACTGGAGAGCCTCCCCGGCCGAAACGTGTACCACATCGACTTCCCCGGTGAGACCTGCGGTAACTGAAGGTGCGGAGCCACCATACACTAGGTCATTGGTCTTAATTCCGATGGAGGTCGTGATCGCGATCCACTTAATGCTCCATACACTCGGGTGTCCGCTTGCCGCAACCTTCACCTGGCCTGGCCGCGCCTTTGCATCGTCTACTATGTCCATAAAAGTCTTATACTTCGATTGCATCGGCACAAGCACAACGCCTGGCGAGCCGCCGGCCCAGAACCATTGCCAATCCTTTGCTGTTGTATGGTGACCACCGAATCCCGGTAAAAAAAGGGCGGTCTCGGAGACTCCGAGGATCGTTGAGCCATCGTGAGGCTTCCCCCAAACGTAATCCATACCAATTGCCATACCCCCGCCCGGCATGTTGATGACGTTCACCTGGACGCCAAGAGTCTCTTTCATTCCTTCAGCAAGTCCACGGTTGGTTTGGTCCGTTCCCCCGCCGGCAGCAGATGCACAGACGATCGTCACTGGTCGGGTAAAGACCTTCTGCTGGCTCCAGGAAACAGTAGCCGCCAGGAGCACTATAAGAATTGCTAATACTAAACTGATCTTTTTCATATCTTACCTCCTTTAAAAAACGATTTACTTACTCTGAGTAATCCGATGAGAGTCTGATATAAAATATCGTCCGTCCTCCGTTCACCCCCTTCCTTGATAAATCCCCGAACTAATCATGATCGATCTCCATCCCAAAACCAATGTTCCGCTGCCCCGGCGATGGTTTAATCGTCTTTCCCATCAGGATCTCCTTGATCCTTGCCCTGGACTCCGTCCTTTCCGGATTCGGGGACTCCAAGGTGTGTCGGCCTTTTCCTGCGTTTATATCGTGAACAGGATCTTCCCGGAGGCAGCCGACTCCGCCAGCACAAAGGCCTGATCATAATTGGCCAGATCGAACCGGTGCGTAATGACCGGGGAGATATCCATCCTCCCCGTCAGCAGCATGCTCTGGGCCGTCCACCAGGTCTCCCACATGATCCTTCCCGTGACCCCATAGACCGTGGCCTCCTTATAAATGACGTTGTTCACCAGGTCGATCTCCACGGGTCCGGAGTACAACCCCACGAGGACCATCTCGCCGCCCCGACGCAGGGTTTTGGCGGCGTCGTTAACGACCCCCCGGTTGCCCGTCAACTCCACCACGATGTCCATCCCCGCGCCATGGGTGATTCGATCCACCTCGTCCTGTACAGTCATTTCCTTCGGGTTGAGTACGATATCGGTCCCCATCTTCCGTGCCATTGCGAGCCTTTCGCCGGAGACATCGACCCCGATCACCACCTCCGCCCCGCTGAAGCGCGCCGCCATCTGGGCATAGATCCCGATGGGGCCGCAACCGAAAACGATCACCTTCTTCCCCGCCGGTTTCGTCTTGGACAGGGCATGGACCCCGATGCCGAAGGGCTCCAGAGTGGCGCCGATCTCAGAGGAGATCGCAGGGTCCAGTTTCCAGGCGCAGACCGCGGGCAGAACGGAATATTCGGCAAAGGCGCCGTCCAGATGCACGCCCAGGATCTTCATGTCGCGGCAGATATGCTGGAGGCCGGTCGTACACTGGAAACAATGGCCGCAGGGAACGTGCGTCTCCGCCGCCACCCGGTCCCCCTTCCGGAAGTTCTTGACCCGCTTGCCCACCTCCACCACTTCGGCGGCGTATTCGTGACCGAACAGCAGGGGGAGCCGGATGCGCGACGACGCATAGTCATTCCACTGGTAGATGTGGATATCCGTGCCGCAGATGGCGGCCGCCTGAACCCGGACCAGAAGGTCCTCTTCGCCGATCTCCGGCAGGGGCAGGTCCGTCAGGGTCGCCCCCCGGACCGGCTTGTCCTTGATCAATGCCCTCATCGTCCATCCTCCCTTACCCGTTTCGGTTGTCTGGCATCCCATAGCTTGTTGTGTAGAGGGTCACCCTTTCCCGCCTTGCCCGCCACCGCTTCCAGTCTTTCCGCGATTCTCACCAGCGCGTCCTCTTTCCCGAAGGCGCCGGCCTTGGTGACAATGGTGAGGCCGTCCCATGGCCCGCCCTGCAAATTCCCCCGCACAATCCCCTCGAGCAGTTCCCCTTCCAACTCGATTCCTTCATAGTCCAGCAGTTGTAGGACGCCCAGGGCCGTATCGCCGCCGGTCAGGATCAAGGCCAGGTCGCACGCGTCGATCCGGGCCTGCTGCAGGGCCGCAAGGGTTACGCCGGCGATCCGCCGCGGGATGTCCGCGCCCTCGTTGCCGTTGCCGGTCCAGCGTTCGGTGAAGGTCCGGAAGATGGCGCTTCCGTCGGCAAGGGCGCTTCCCAGAAGGCGGGCGAGCTTGCGCCGACCTTCTATCTCCGTCCCTCCGTCTTCTGAAACGAGGCTCTTGGGGAGTTCGAAGGAGGGGAGACCTCCATCCTGGAGTCGCTGCAACTGCACATGGGTCACGGCAGAGGCGCTGCCGCCGATGATCAGGACGTGCCGGAAGGTCCGTTGCCTCTCCGGGCCGATCTTGACTTGCCCGGGAACGAGGATCCTTGCGACCTCCCCGGCCAGACCGGCGGAGCCCGCAAGAAGGGGGACCGTCTCCATGGAAAGGGCGACCTCGGCGATCGTGGCCAGGTCCTGGCGGTTTATGGCGTCAAAGATGATGATTCGGCGGCCCGCCCGCTGTTCCCTCTCCACGACCCTCCGCAGGGCCTCCTTCCCGGACGCCACGTGGGTCAGATCGATCGTCCCGATGGACAGGGAGGTCTGGTTTGCCAGCAGCTTGCAGATATGGGATTCCTGTACGGGGGATGCCGCGTCCCGGGCCGCCTCCGTGAGCGCTAGGGGCTTCCCCCCGACTAGCATGATCCCCCCAACCAGCACCCGGCCCTGCTCCGGGTAGGACGGTGCCAGAAAACAGATGGTGAGATTCGTTTGCCGCAGGATGGCGTCGATCTCGGAACCGATGTTGCCCCGGAGGGTAGAATCGATCTTCTTGTAAAGAATCGGGAATCGTTTGGGGTCGAAGCCCTTCAGGAGACCGGACAGAATATCGAAGGCCTCCGCTGCGGGAAGGCCGCGGGTGATCGTGTTGATGACCAGGACGTCCTGCGCCGGTTGGGCGGCAAGAGGGAGGGAACCCTCCCCGCGGAAGGGCACCAGAAGAGTTTTGAGGCCCCGCTTGGCGAACTGAACGCCCGCATCGGCCCCGCCGGTCAGGTCATCGGCAATGAGCAGGCAGCGTTTCTTTTCCATGGCACGATATACAGCAACGTCCGTGCCAATCCCTGCCCGTAATCCTTCTCAAATAAATCCGAATATTTGTAGATTTCCCGGCCGAACGATACCAACACTGGGCCGCAGATGCGTTCATAATATTGACGTGATGTCCATATAGTGAACATTTCCGTCGCGCCCAACTCCCTCCCCTGTCGTGCCGGCTTCGGGGCAACTCCCCCGAAGGGGATGAGGGCGACGCGGATCCGGATCATCCCTTGCGGGTTTTCTTCCACAATGTCGTCCGACTTACCCCCAACTTTTTGGCCAGCTCCTTTTTCTTCAGGGTCGAGACCCCGCACACCTTCTCCAGCCATCGCCGTTCCATCTCCTTGAGGCTGAGCGCCTCCGGATCCCGCTCCCCCGCGCCGCTTTCCGTCCCGCCGGACAGACGAAGCTCTTCCCGAATCCCCTCCGCGACATCATCCGGAAAATGACGGAAAACCTCGGTGAGCATGGAGAGGCGTTCGACCAAGTTCCTCAGTTCCCGGACATTGCCCGGCCACGGGTAACCGCACAGAAGCGCCTGAACATCGCGGTGAAATATTGGCCCCGGTTCGGCGTCCGGATTGACTTTCAGCACAAAATGGCGGAAAAGTTCCCAGGCGTCGTCCCCTCTCTCCCGCAGGGGAGGGATTTTCAGCTCCAGCACCGCCAGGCGGTAGAACAGATCCTCCCGGAAACGCCTTTCCCGCACTTCGCCGGCGAGATCCCGGTTGGTCACGGCGATGATCCGGATATCCACCGGGATGACCCGGTCATCGCCGATCGGATGGACCTCACGCTCCTCGATCACCCGGAGCAGCCGGCTCTGGAGATTAAGGGGCAGTTCGCTGATCTCGTCCAGCAGAAGGGTCCCGCCGTGGGCCAGTTCAAATAGCCCTTTTTTCCCCTCTTTTCTGGCGCCGGTGAAGGCGCCGGGCGCATAGCCAAACAGTTCGCTCTCCAGGAGGGGTTCCGGCAGGGTGGCGCAATTGATGGCCACGAAAGGCCGCTCCGGGCCGAAGTTTTCCTGATGAATGCTCTGGGCGAACATCTCCTTTCCCGTGCCCGTCTCTCCCTGGATGAGGATGGTCGAGGCGGAGGCGGCAAAACGTTTTGCCTTCTGGATGACCTTCCGGAAATGGTCATCCCCGGTGATGATGTCCGAAAAGGTGTAGCGGGCCACGTGTCCCTTCAGGTAGAGTGCATGCCTTACGTTCCTCTCGGCCTGTTGCAGCTTGTCGACGCTTTTCCCGAGGATCAGGGTCCCGCTGCGTTCCCCGCGCGTCTCGATGGGGATATAGTCGAGCAGGAGCTGTTTTCCCGTGAGACAGACCAGATGGTTTTTGCCGGCCGCCGTTTTTTCGTCAAGATCTTTGAGAAACTCGACCGGATAGACCGTCAACGGGGAACCCTTGAGCGCCTCTTCCTTTTTCCGGAAGATGCGCTGCGCGGCGGGGTTGCACAGTTGTATGCGATCCTGGGCATCGAGGATGACGATCTGATCCTCCACCGAATCCAGAACCGCCCGGAGCCGCTGAAGGGTCTCCAGATACTCCCGGCTTTTCCGGGCTTCGGAACGGACGACCTCCAGGATCTGATACGCCTCGTGAAATGATTGCAGAATCGCCTCTTTTCCCGATTCGATCAGAATCGAGGGGTATCCCCTCTCTTTGGCTTGGGAGACGACCACCTTGTCGCCGATGATGATGTCCACCTGCGCCTTTTTCGCCTCATCCAGTCTCAGGGCGACCTCTTCCCTCTTCTGGATGGCGAAAACCGTCAGATCCAGGTTCAGGAGCCCTCCCAAGGCGCCGGCGCCGTAGATGACATTCCCGAAGCCAATGATTCCGATCCTTTGTCCCCGGGAGTCCACCTTCTGCAGGGCCTGCAGAAGGTCATAGGCCGTCACCTTGATCTCGGCGATGGGGAGCTGCAGGTGTTTTTTCAGCAACTGGGCCGTTCCGCCCCGGCTGATCACCACCTCCACGCCCCTTGCCGCGAGGTCGTTCCCTTTGCGGACTCCCTCCATGAGGTCGCCGACCGTGATCAGGATCGGCTTCTCGAATTCGCCCCGGATCTCTCCGGCAAGCTCGGCCATCCCCGCATAGGGGGCAATCAGCGCCACCGGAACGGCGTTCTTCGGTTCAACACCCACGGCAGGCCTCCTTCCCGAATCCGCAGAACAAACGATCGCCGCAGATCCGGCTCCCCCGACGCGCTCCCTTCAGCTTTGCAATGTCTTCCGCAGGCATGATGGGCTCTCCCCCTTTTCCCTACCACTGCAGCCTTGTTTTCACACCGTGGTCGTGGAGAAAGTTCTTGATTTCCGGGATGGTATGGGTCCGGTAGTGGACCATCGACGCGATCAGGGCGGCGTCGGCCTTCCCCCGGGTAAGGACGTCGAGGAGGTGCTCCGGTTTCCCCGCGCCGCCGGAGGCGATCACCGGGATGCCGACATGAGACGAGATCAGCGCGGTCAGGTCGAGTTCGTAACCGTCCCGGGTTCCATCGGCGTCGATGGAGTTGAGACAGATCTCACCGGCGCCGAGGCGCTCCGCCTCCTTCGCCCAGCGGAGGGCGTCGAGGCCGGTGAAGGTCCTTCCGCCGTGAATGACCATCTCATATCCCGAAGGAATTTCACGGCTTGCTAACACTTTTTTGACGTCCATTCCGAGGACGATGCACTGGCTGCCGAAGGCCCTTGCCCCATCCCTGATGACGCCGGGATTTTTTACCGCCTCCGAATTGACGCTGACCTTCTCCGCCCCGGCAAGGATCACCTGCCGCATGTCGTCCACCGTCCGGATGCCGCCCCCGACGGAGAACGGGATGAAGATCGTCTCGGCGACCCTTTTCACGACGTCGAGCATGATCGCGCGCGCCTCGGCCGAGGCGGTGATGTCATAGAAGACGATCTCGTCGGCCCCCTGCTCGTAGTAGGCGCGCGCCGCCTGCACCGGGTCGCCGATATCCACGTTTTCCTTGAATTTTATCCCCTTGGTCAGGCGGCCGTCGCGGACGTCGAGACAGGGAATGATCCGTTTACTGAGCATCGCTTCCTCCCCAGCGGCAGAAATTGGCCAACAGAATGAGCCCGGGCCGGCCGCTCTTCTCCGGGTGAAACTGGACCGCGACAAGGTTTCCCCGGGCCACGGCGGAACAGAAACGGATGCCGTAATCGGTCCAGCCGGCGGCCCAGGTCTCGTCCGCCGGGGCCGGGTAGTAGGAGTGGACGAAATAGAACTCCGCATCTTCGGGGATCCCGGCGAAAACCGGATGATTCTTCCGGAATGCGACGCGGTTCCAGCCCATGTGGGGGATCTTGAGCCTCTGCTCCCCTTCCCGGAGATCCGCGGGGAACCGTTTGACGACTCCCGGGACGATGCCGAGGCAGGGGGTATCATCCTCTTCGCTCCGGTCGAAGATCACCTGGGTTCCGAGGCAGATTCCAAGGACCGGTTTGCCGTTCTGCACCCATTTTTTCAGATGGCCGTCCAAACCGCTTTCCCGGAGGTTCGCCATCGCGGCGCCGGCGGCGCCGACGCCGGGGAAGATGATATGGCTTGCGTCATCCAACAATCTGCTGTCATTGGTGATCATGCAGGGTTCGTTCAGCGATTCCAGCGCCCGGGCGACGCTGGTGAGATTTCCCGCCCGGTAATCCACGATGCCGATCATGATGCTCCTCTCCATTTCTTTCCCTGCTAACTGTCGCGTGTTTCCAGTTCCCGGTCGATTGCGTCCAGATCATCTTCGCCTTGGAATACCGCTGAAGCATCTGCTCGGCCGTGTCCGGAGGACTATACCCTGAGACGGCCGCCACTGCAAGCGGGAGCAAGGGGCGACCTGCATACGCTACGCCGCCCGCAGGGCGTCGACAATCTTCATCCGGGAGGCGCGCAGTGCGGGCAGCATGCCACCGATGAAGCCCATAAAGAGTGAAAAGGCCATGGCCTGAAGGACGATGCGCCCGGTGAGGGTGAATTTGAACGCCAATTCCGAAAAAGTCTGAAAGTTCACGGTGGAAACGGTGATGAACTGCATGAATGACGCAAAGAAGAGTCCCGCCGCGCCGCCGATGAGACCCAGAAGCAGCGACTCCGCGAGAAATGCGGCCAGTATGCTCCGCCGGCTGAAGCCCAGCGCGCGCATCGTTCCGATCTCCCCGATCCGGTTGGCCACCGCCGAATACATGGTGATCATAGCGCCGATGATCGCGCCGATCGAAAAAATGATCGTCAGCGACAGGCCGAGGATCCGCAGGAACTTCGCCATCATCTCCGACTGGTCGAGATAGTATCGCGTCTCCCGCTTGGCCTCGAGCGTGAGCCGCGGGTCCGTCTCGACGGCCGTTTTGGCCGCCGGGAATGCGGCCGGGTTATTCAATCTGAAAATGAGCGATGAGTAAACGGGCCGGCGGAAGGCCTGCATCACCTGGTCCACGTCCCCCCAGATTTCGGAGCTGAAGCCGGTATTTCCAGCATCGAAGATGCCTACCACGGTCCATTTCCGCATCCCCCAGTTCAGGGTTCCCTGAAGACCGACCCCCACGAACCCCTTGGCGATGCTGTTGCCGACGATGATCTCCGACGATCCCATTCGGAACAGGCGCCCCGCGACGAGTTTTACCTGCGGCCGCAGGGGGATCGATGCCTCCTGGACGCCGCGGACCACGACGTTGGAATGGCTGGACGTCTTCCCCGCGCCCCGCTTGGGAAGGGCTATCAGAACCACCACCTCCTTGGCCACGAGTCTGCGGCCCTCCCCGCCGATAGCCACCTGGGGCAGCAGCTCCACGATCGAGGCCTGTCTGCGTTCGATGCCGCTCATAACCTCCGATGTCGATCCCTTGCGGAAGACGACCACGTTGTCATCCGAGCCCGTCTCCACAAGCGTC
>Ga0066637_10003349_pt1 | contig 10755 bp, 10 predicted proteins | sample CryGeyCG2014_020_FD_62737 | JGI IMG/M metagenome (GOLD analysis project Ga0066637, IMG submission 62737) | Groundwater microbial communities from aquifer - Crystal Geyser CG08_land_8/20/14_0.20 | ecosystem: Environmental > Aquatic > Deep subsurface > Groundwater | place: USA: Utah: Grand County...
CGGTCCAAGACAAAATTCAAAAGGAGAAGCAGAAGTGGTGGCAATCTTTATAGATAAAATGCTTAGCGATAAACAGCCAATAATTAACGGCTCGGGTCAACAAACGAGAGACTTTGTTTATATAAGTGATGTTATTGAGGCAAATATTTTGGCAATGAAAGAAAATAAAGTTGGAGTTTTTAATATCAGCACAGCAAAAGAAACTAATATCAACACTATTTTCAGAAAACTAAAAAAAATAAGTAATTCGAAATGTAAAAAAGTTCATGGTTTAGCTAAATTTAGTGAACAAAAAAGAAGCTGTCTTGATTTCCAAAAAGCAAAAAAAGAACTCGGCTGGAAACCAAAATACTCTTTAGAAAAAGGTTTAGAAACAACCGTAAATTGGTTTCAATTTGCCAAATTTAATTAATCTTTTACTTTTCAAGTAGATGGGGTTGGAAGTAATCAGAAATCTCAATCTTTTTTAATTTTATCTCTTTTATCTTTTTGTTTTGGATTACTACTTCTAAAAGTCCTCCTTTTCTGGTTTCGCCGCCAGTCATATCAAAAACAAAATTTCCCAAACTGTAAGCAATCCAACCATTTTTATATTTTTCAATTGGTTGTAGAGTATGAGGATGGTGACCAATTATTAAATCTGCTCCAGCATCAATAAAACTTCTTGCTAAAGAAATTTTCTCTGGCTCGGGCTCTAAGATATATTCTTTCCCCCAATGCAAAGAAATTATCAAGATATCTACCTTCTTTTTAGCTTCCCTAATATCTTTTTTTATTTTCTCTATTTCTTTTATTTCAATTACAGCAACCCCCGATTTATTTTCAGTGGCTTTCCAGGGAATATATTGCCCATCAAATCTTGGATAAGTATAAGCTAAGAAGCCGATTTTAGTTCCTTTTATTTCCTGAATTTTAACTGAAAATACTTCTTTTTCATTAAATCCCCCACCAATATATTCAATACCTGCATCTTTTAACCTTTTAAGACTATCTTCAAATGCTATTCTTCCATAATCAAGAGCATGATTGTTGGCAACTGAAACAATGTCAAAGTCGGCGTAAACAAGTCCTTCAATGGCTTCCGGTTTCGCTTTAAAATAAACTTGGACACTGCCAGTTTTTTTAAATTTTTCTCCTTCTTTATCAGAAATCACGCTTTCTAAATTTCCAAATAAAATATCAGCTTTTTTTAGATAATCGGCGACAAAAAAGAAGGGAAAACGAAAATTACTGCCTCCGTTTTCTTTAACCATTTTATCAACTCCTCTGTCTAACATAATATCTCCAACCGCAAAAAGAGTTACCGACGATTCTTTTCGGTTGACTCTTAAAAAATCTGTTAAAAAATTAAAAGTATTTTGGAGAGAAAAATTATTATCTGATAGGGCGATTAATAAATATAAAAATCCAACCAATAAACCATAGGTTAATAAAATTATAAAAATTGGTAAAAGTATTTTTTTCATTTTATTGATAAATATCAACTTCTAAGATAATATAATATAGACAAGATAATATTTATGAAAAATATTAAAGATTTTATTTTCTCTATTAAGAATTATACCTCAAAATATGGGATTCTAATTATTTTTTTGATATTTTTAGCATCAACTTTCGGATTTTTTTTCAACCAGTCACTTGATAATCAAAGTTTGGATTATTTAAGAATTTCCCAGTGGAATCTTAAAAAAATTATTTTTGATAACTACGGCGACCAATTGCCTTTTTGGTTCCTGATTGCAAAGCTTTACACTTTAATTTTTGGGGATTCGGAAATCGCAATTAGAATATTCTCTGTCGTAATATTTTTATTATCTGCATTTGTATTATATAAACTTTGCGAGATTTATAAAGTAAATAAATATTTAGTTACCAGTTTATATTTAGCCAATCCTTTATTATTACAAAATATAACTTACACATTTAAACATTGGTCATTTTTGATTTTAGTCTCTTTGGCAACCCTTTATTTTTTTGAAAAGTTTAAGTCAACAAAAGAAAAAAAATATTTCCTGCTATTAATTATTTCTTTCTTTGCCGGAATTTACTCAAATTTAGTTTTTCTTATTTATCTTTACGCATTTTCGGTTTACTTCTTGGTTAATCTAATAACAGGTAAAATAAAAACTAAGTTTTTCTTAATTTTTCTTATAATTGCACTGGTATTCATTTCGCCCCTTTTTTTCTACTTTACCAAAGCGCAACAACAACTTATGGAAAACCGCGGTCCTCTAAACCAAGGCATTCAATCAGTAGGCATAAGTTTTGTTAAAACATCTCTCACGTCAATCACCGGCACCAACTTCCTCAGCGGTGGTTTATCAGTGTTTTTTTGGTTAATAGTTTTATTTTTTCTGGTGTTTCAGTTAAGTCAGCGCAGACGGGTTTTTTATCATTTTATAAAACTGTGGCTGATTTCAAGTGTTTTCTTGGTCATTATAGTTTTTATGACAGTCCGTTCTTTTGCCGAAATAAGGGACTGGTATCTTGGAATAACAATCCCCTTTTTTTATCTGGCAATTATCCCAAAATCAAAAAAATTCTATATTACTTTGCTCGGCATTATTCTGCTTCTTTTAACTATATACCCTTCTATTAATATAGCACATTCAGTGAAAAATGATGATTGGAAGGGCGTGGCTAATTTTCTTAAACCACAAATAAAAGAAAATACGCAGGTTTTAATGTTATACCATCTTTATGTCGGCTCATTTGTCTTGGAATATTATTTAGACAAACCGGTAGAAAGATTATACCAAATAGACAACCCCTTAATTATTAAGTCGGATGACGTCTGGATTATCCATAAGCACGGTAATTATAATTCAATATATAGCCTGCTTTTTAAATACAATATTGAAGAATACAATAATTTTACCGGTATAAAAATTATTCATCTTACCAAAAGAAAAAACAACGAAAAAAGTAAGAGTTTAATACTTAATAACCCGGAAATTGAAATAATAAACGGCGAAAAAACAGAGCGAGTTCAATTCTCCAACGGTTCAATGCCTGCTGATTGCTGTAAAGAAGATTGGCAAAGAATCAGAATAGATAAAATAAAATCTGGTGGAGAGGAAAAAATATGCCTTTTTGCCCATCCCAGAAGCAATACAAAAATCAATCTCATCTACGAGAATATTAAATTGAGTAAAGGTATTAGATTCACTACAGGTATCTCGAACAATATGGTAGTTGGAAATCTAAGTCCGGTGTATATGGATGTTTATATTGAGAATGTTTTTACAAAAAGAATTATTCAGCCGGATATAAAAGGCTGGCTTACGACAGATATTGATACCAGTCAATATGAAAACGAGTTAAAAGAATTAAAACTTGTTGTCTATACCGATTATGACGGAAAAAGGCATTTCTGTTTTGACGCCGAGGTTATCGACGAAAACGCTCCAAACGATTATTTTTACCGCAATATTAAAAATGCGACAGCCGCAGTGGAAAATCAGCCCTGCGATATTTATCAAACCAGTCCAATTTGGCCCCATAATGAAATTAAACCTCCTTTTTTGGATTCAAAAATCTTTGAGCGCTGGGATTGTGAAGAAGATTTAGTTTCAAAAAATAGAATTTGGGACACAATTGGAAGATCATATGCTATTTCCAATAATGAATTTAGAGAAGCTCTTTGGATGCATCCTCTAACTAATAAAACTAAATCGTTAAAATACGAGGGTGTTAATTTATATGTTGATAAAATTACCGGTTTCTATGGATTTAATGATTATGCAATGTCAAACAATATAGAAGCAATTTTGACTTTTACAATCACAGCAAATGGAGAAAAAATATATGAAGATAAATCTAACCCAGCCAAAGGTTGGAAAAATTTCGAAGTTCCTCTAAAAAGGGAATTAGAAAATGTTATCTTCAGTATTACAACCACCAATGACCACTGGAATCATTTTTTCTTTAATGCTTTTTTAGAGGATTAAACCTTTATGAGTATCTCAATTATTGTCCCAGTTTATAACGAAGAAAAGTCTATTTCAGAATGCTTAAATCAAATAAATAAAGTTTTTAAAAAACTTGATTGTGAAATCATTATTGTAAATGACGGCAGTACAGATAATTCTCATAAAATAATCCTTCGTTTAATATCGAATAATCCAAGAGTAAAATATATATATTATTCCCAAAATAAGGGTTATTCCCAGGCAATAAGAAAAGGGTTTAAAAAAGCTACTAAAGAATATGTTTCTTTTATTGACGCAGACCTCCAGTACCCGCCGGAGGAACTTCTAAAGATGTATAATTACGCCCGGAAAAATAATCTGCAATTTGTCGTAGGAGAACCGAAAACAAAATATTATAACCTAATAAGAAAAATAGTATCATTCCTCTATAATATTTTTGTTTATTTTTTATTTAATATAAAGTTTAAGGATGTTAATTCATTAAAATTGATGCGTCGAGAATATTTAAAAAACATAAATTTTCAATTTGATTATGGGATGATTGAAATTGAAACTTTGCTGGGATTCAAAATGCAAGGAATACCCATAAACACCTATCCAATAAATGTTCAAAAAAGAACAGCGGGTAAATCGAAATTTTCAATTAAATTAATCTACCGCACTATGAGAGATTGTATTAAACTTAGATTCTCAAAAAATAATTTAATTAAATGAAGAGTGAGAATCAAATAAAACATTATTACAAACATATAGAAGATTATGATTGGACAAAAACAGCCGATAAATTTCGCGGTCCGGAAACTTTTTTTCATCGAGTTAGAGAAAGAGCAATAAGAAACCTCATTAAAAAATATGGAAAAGGAAAAAAATACTTAGATGCCGGTTGCGGAACAGCATTAATTTTAAGACATCTTCCCAAAAATTCTTTAGGTTTAGATTTAAATCCTCGCAATTTTGAGAAAGCTAAAAAATATGCGCCTCAAGCTCAGCTAATAGGAGGAGATATTGAAGCTATGCCGTTTTCCAACAAAACTTTTAGCACAGTAATATGTTCAGAAGTCTTAGAACACCTTCTTTACCCTCAAAAAGCTATAAAGGAAATCAAAAGGGTTCTCGAGCCAGGAGGAATACTAATTGGTTCTGTCCCTAAAGATTCCTTTATTTGGAAACTGCGTTTTTTGAGCAGTTCCCGTAAAGATTTTGAAAAAGAGCCTTATCATAAATACTATCGGAGAGATGAGATTAAAAAATTACTCTCTCCTTTAAAAATTATTCATATTTCTTCTTTAATTTTTATGAACTGGCTCTTTGTGTCCCAAAAGGACATTTAAACCATTATGAAACCCTTAATTATTATTCCTGCTCTTAATGAAGAAAAGAATATAAAAGAAATTATTCCGGAAATTTTGGGATTAAAAAAGAGCTTCCATATTCTAATAGTCGATGACAACTCAACTGATAAAACAGGCGAAACAGCAGATAAATTATCTCAGAAATACTCCGAAGTTTTTGCTCTCCATCGAACAAGAAAAAGAGGACTCGGAAAAGCCTATATCGACGGTTTTAGGTGGGCTCTAAAAAGAGATTATGATTTAATTTTTCAGATGGATGCTGATGGTAGCCACGATCCAAAATTTCTTTCTGATTTCTTGGAAAAAATAAAAGGGTGTGATTTAGTGATTGGCTCTCGCTATTATAAAGGAAAAATCAATGTAGTAAATTGGAACCTTGGTAGATTACTTTTGAGTCTTTTAGCTAATTTTTATGCCAGAATAGTAACCGGAGTACAACTTTCCGATCTTACTACTGGATTTAAATGTTTTAGACGTGAAGTATTAGAAGCTATTGATTTAAATAAAATTTTGTCTGAGGGATATTCTTTCCAAATTGAAATGAACTGGCGAGTCTTAAAAGCTGGATTTAAAATTGAGGAAATTCCCATTATTTTTTACGAGAGAAGGCATGGCGAATCTAAAATGTCTGCCAATATTATTAAAGAGGCTTTGTGGATTTTGTGGAAAATGAGATTTCAAAAATAATTTTTTAAATAATTACAATATGGCTATTGACCAAATTAAAAATAATAAAACTATAAAAGTTTTATTAACCTTATTGATCTTATTAGCCTTAATTATTTCTATTGGTTTTTTGTATAGCCCACATTTCAAATCAAAATTTGGCAGTGGTGATAATCTGGAATGGTCTGATGAAGCACAAGAAAGAGATACTTTTAAAAAAATTATTGATTATAGATATTATTCAGGAAGACCCGGTCCAAGCTCTTACTTTAATCCTGTTCAGCTTCTTGTCTGGAGATATATGAGAACCCATTATGGTACAAACCATCATCCTTATCACCTGCTTTGTAACTTAATTCATATAATAAATACCATAATTGTTTTCTTTCTTCTGAAAATATTCATAAAGAATAAATTTTTAACATTTACTGCTGCCTTAAGCTTTGGAGTTTATTATTTAAATTTTCAGACAGTGGGGTGGATAGCTTCGGCAATCGCAATAGGATTAACTGGGTTTTTTATCTTATCGACCTTGTTATTAGTAATAAAATATTTCCAAACAAAAAATAAATTTTTCTATTTCTTATCATTATTGGCTTTCTTTCTTGGAACATTTACTAAAGAGCCAGTGGTATTTGCAATTCCTATATTGCTGGCTTACTATCTTATCGTTCAGAGAGAGAAAGTTCTAAAATTTATTAAAACAGACCTGATTTTTTTACCCTATTTAATATTATCTGTGCCAATAATTTTAATTACTTTCGCCCGATTGAGTAATTCTGCGGTCGTGAATCTTTGGGGTGGCTTTAACTTGGGAATACATATGTTATATCGATTTATTGATTTTATTAATTATCTAATTACCATAATTCCCGTCTCTTTTACTATTCAAATAATAGTTGCTATTTTTATTTTATTATTATTTCCTCTTTTAATCTATTATGGCTTAAAAGATAGAAAATTATTATTCCTCTCTATTTGGTTGGTTTTGTCAATTTCAATTTATACCTACTCTAATTTCCGTGATATTTACGGCTTAGCAAGATATCTTTACTTACCATCAGTCGCCTGGTTTGGCTTGCTGTATTATATAGCTGCTAATATAAAGAATATAAAGATGAAAATTATAACTTCTTTCTGCTTAATTAATTATACAATAATCTTGAATTTGTTTTTAATATTAAGATGAAAAATAGATTAAGAGAAATAATCCCGATTCTTATTCTTATTTATTGTCTGATTATTATCCCGATTATCTTATATCATTACAGTACCTATCTTAGTAAACCGGATAACTATACTTGGGATCAAGTAGAAAAATATTTAATTAGTTCTGGAAAATATAGTCAAGAACCAATTGTTTTTAATCCCGGCTGGCTAAAGAATTATGCTACCGACATTTATGGCCTCCCCCGAAAATTTAATATTAGTGAAAATAATAATGGTTTCTATATTTACTGGCTGATTTCACTCCATGAAGATTCAATCTCTCCAAATTATCAAGTTATCGAAAATCAAAAAATTGATAATCTGTTTATAAAAAAATTAAGAAGGAAATAGCCAACTATGATTTTAGATTTAAAACAATATATTACTAAATATTGGAAGTATTATCTAACTGTCTTTCTTGTGATTTTCTCTATTTCCCATTCTATAATTAGAATAAATAAGCCATTTGGAACTGGACATTTTTTAGAAAACGGTGGAGGAATTGGTACTGCACATTTAGACAACATTAATGCCCGACAAGGAACATGGAATGAAAATTTTATTCAGAATGGTTATCTCAAAACAAAATTCGGAAAACCCGAGGGTTTTGAAAGAGATAAAAGATGTATCAAAGACCAGTATTTCAATCATCCTTCACTTGGACCGATATTATATTCCCTTCCTGTTTGGTTACTCGGAAACGAAGAGTGGGCAATTAGAATTGTACCTTTGTTGATTTTTTTATTTAATCTTTTTTTATTGTATAAGATTATAAGCCATATTTTTGACACTAAAAGCGGTTTGATTGCTGTAATTATATACTCCTTTTTCCCAGTAAATAGAGTTTACAACATGCTACCGGATTTTTACGGCCCTCTTTTCTTCACTTATACATTCCTAATAATTTATTTTATATTCAAATATGACCAGAGAGAAAAAACAAGATATAAGATATCTTTTTTTGTTATTTATTTTTTATCCTTACTTCATGAGTGGTTTTCTATAGTCAATATCTTTATTATTCTGTTTTATTATTTGTTTTTCAAAAGAAAAAAAATATACGAAGGTTTATTCTTTTTAGTCATACTAACAAATGTTGCTTTTCTCTTAAACTTTTTACACATCTACTTACTAACTGGCAGTTGGATGGTTGATGAATTAATTGGCCAATTTAGGTATAGGGCAGGAGAGCTAAATTTTATTAATTCAATACTTTTTTCACTTAATTTCCAGAAGGCGTTTGGGATGGTCGCAATATTACTGGCTATTGTAGGAATCTTTCTTTTTTTCAAAATTAAAAACAAGAAATTTAAGCTGGTTTTTTATTCTCAAGTTTTAAATTCTTTATTTTTTTTAGTAACATATGAACAAGCTTTCCAACTTCATTGGTTTCTTTTTATAAATTTTTCTTTATTTATTATCTTAGCAATATTTTCAGCCTTAGAATTCTGTAAAGAAAGAGGTTATTTTATTTTTAAACTACTATTACCTATAATATTATTTTTAATAATATTGAACAGTCAATTTGTTATCAACGAATATTACCAAGAAGATAATTCTCTTTATTATTACGATTTAATCAAAAAATTTCTTGAAACAGCTATTTATAATAGTGACGACACTTTGGTCCTTTTAAGGAACTCTAGATTCTTATTCTTTCAAGGAGATTATTATCTTGCGAAAGCGGGTTATTGTCTTGACCTAATATCTGATAATCCTTATGAATATAATAACTTAAAAGGGTTTAAAAATATTGTTTTTATCGAATTAGATGAAAATAATAACCTAAAAATTGAAAAAATTAAATAAAAAATGATTGCCCTAACAATTGACTGTGAACAATGGAACTGCCCCCTATTAGAAGGAAAAAAAGTTGAAGAAAATGACGATACTTCTTTTAGTAAAAGAGGTAATGAAGTATTGCTTGATTTACTTGATAAATATAATATAAAAGCAACTTTTTTTGTTACGGGTTTTTTTGCAGAAAAAGAGTTAGAGCAAGTTAAGATTATAAAAAAGAAAGGATATGAAATAGCCTGTCATGGGTATAATCATTATTATCGAGGCAACAAAGAGTTAAATATGAAACAAGACATAATCAAAGCAAAAGAAATTCTTGAGAATATAACTAAAGAAAGTGTTAAAGGATTTAGGGCTCCTCAACTCCAATACTCAACTAAATTAATTAAAATATTAGATGATTTAGGATTTAAATATGATAGCTCATTAGCTCCATTATATTTGCCGGGCTGTTATAATAATTTGGGCAAACCAACTAAGATTTTTAAGCCAATTGAAAACCGCAATATTATCGAAATACCTGTCTCCGTTAGTCCTTTTAGATTACCTATTAGTTGGATGTTTATTAGATTATTTGGTATAAGTCGAACAATCGCTCGCTGTAAAAAATTATTAAAGAAAAAAATTACCCCGGTTTTGTATGTTCATTCTTGGGAATTCATCAAAATGAAAAGTAAATATGTGCCTTTTTATTATAATTATCGCACCGGTAAATCTTTTGTTGAAAGTATTGAGAAATTTATTTGTGAGTTTAAAAATATCTCTTTTGTCACCTTGGAAAACTTAATTAAAAATGAATCAAAAAAACTACCTTATTACAATTCCTGTTTTGAACGAAGAAAAAAGAGTTGGAAATGGAATTTTAGAATTAGAAAAATTCATTTTTTCTCAATTAAAAAATTATCTGATTAAGGTTGTCATTGTTGACGGCGGAAGTGTTGACAAAACAGTAGAAATTGTAAAAAAATTCCAGCAAAACTTTAGTAATTTATACTTAAAAATCAGCAAAAAGGGGAAAGGACGCCAGTTAAAAAAAGTGTTCTCGGAAGAAGAGGCTGATTTTTTTATTCAAATGGATGTTGATTTAGCAGTTCCTCTAAAATATCTAAAAGAACTAATTTTTTGGTTGGAAAAAGATTATGATATAGTAATTGGTTCGAGATTAAAAAAACAAAGTGAAGTAAAAAGGACCTTCATCAGAAAGGCCCTAGGACGAGGTTATAGTTTTTTGGTAAGATTACTTTTCCAAAAGCCAATCTTGGATTATCAATGCGGTTTTAAAGGATTTCAGGGGAAAAAATTAAAGTCAATTCTTTCCGAAGTTAAAGATAAAAACTGGATTTTTGATACAGAGCTGATTTTAAAAGGATTAAAAAAAGGGTTTAAAATTAAAGAAATCCCTGTAGAATGGGAAGAGAAAACAGGTTCTAAATTAAATATTCTAAAACAAACTTTCTCAATGTTCTTTTCTTTGTTAAAATTAAGGTTTAAAATGTAAAAAAATGAGTAATTATATTTTAATATTGATTTCTGTTTTAATTGCTGCTCTTGGCCAAATACTTTTGAAAAAAGGGGCTATTTCTAATGCTAATATTTTAACAATTCTCCGAAATTATCTCATTTGGACAGGCTTATCTTGTTATTTTCTTTCAGCTTTGCTGTGGATTAAAGCTCTTTCGAAAATGAAACTAAGTAATGTTTATCCATTTACTTTTTTGACTTATGTTTTGGTTATGAGTGGCTCATATTTTTTATTTGGAGAAAAAATAAATCCTATTAATTTATTAATAGGCTCA
>Ga0066637_10003350_pt1 | contig 10754 bp, 10 predicted proteins | sample CryGeyCG2014_020_FD_62737 | JGI IMG/M metagenome (GOLD analysis project Ga0066637, IMG submission 62737) | Groundwater microbial communities from aquifer - Crystal Geyser CG08_land_8/20/14_0.20 | ecosystem: Environmental > Aquatic > Deep subsurface > Groundwater | place: USA: Utah: Grand County...
AAAAAAGATTCTTTCTCCGGAAATAAAGATTCAGAATTAAATTCTGCTATAAATTGCTTACCTGCTACTAATTTTACAATATTAAAAGTAGGATCCCAGGAGCCTTTGAAGCACAATATGGGATATTTTAGAAGTTCCTCGAGGTTTAAACGTTGAGACTTATTTGCGATATCATAACTATAATACAATAACCCATTTCTATTCAGGACATCCTTTAAACCATCAAAAAACATATAAGCAAAGCCGTGGGGATTCGAATCTTCATATAAAAAATTAATTTTATCATAACCGTTTTTATGATTCATATTAATAATAATTTGATAATGCAACTTGGAATTTAGTTATTTAATAAAATGTACTGCTTCTAACAAATTTTTAGCTATATAAATAGGTTTTACTTTAAATAAATTATCTTTTCCTCCATAACCAGTTTTGACTAAAATAGTTTTACAACCAGCTCGTTCCCCGGCTAAAATATCACTGGTTTGGTCACCGATCATATAAGAACTTTTTAAATTAATATTAAAATCTTTTTTTGCCTTCAAAAAAAGACCAATTTTCGGTTTCCGACAATTACATTTAATTTTTAATTCTGGTATTTCTCCAGGAAATCCTTTTTCTGGATGATGAGGACAATAATAGAAAGCATCGATTTTAGCCCCTTGTTTACCTAATTCGGTTTCTAATTTTTGATGAATTTCATCTAAATCTTTTTCTGTCATGAAACCTTTAGCTATCATTGGTTGGTTTGTGATTATGATTATTAAATATCCGAACTCGTTGATTTTTTTAATTGCCTTAGCAGAAAAATCATAAATCTTTAAGTCTTCAACCCTAGAAAGTCGATCTATTTCTTCATTAATTACTCCATCTCTATCGAGGAAAACTACCTTTCTTTTGTTTTTTAAATTAAATTTTCTTATTTTCCCTAATATATAATCCTTTCTGACTTTCATAAGCCTATTAGGAGTACCTATATCCTTTATATATTCTGGAGTTTTGTAGACGTATATTTTTTGTTTGGATTTTAAAATTAAGGGAAGTATATCTTTTTCAATATCAGATTTTATTTTAAGGGGAGTATATTTAAATATTTTAGGTGAAAAAATATATGCGGAAGCAATACTTAAATTGCGGAAGTTTAGTCTAGAAGGATGGGGTCTTTTTAGTAAAGAGAGGACTTGCCCTTCTTTATCCACTTCAACTAAATCACTATCGAATGGATGATCATTGGGATGAACTATAATCGAGGCAATGCCATTTTTTTTACGATGATAACTAATAAATCTTTTTAAATCAAAATCCAGCATCACATCGCCAGAAAGAACCAAAAAATCTTCTTTTATTTCATTTTCCAGTACTTTAAGAGCACCAGCTGTGCCCAAGGGTTTTTTCTCCTGACAATAATGAATATTAACATCCCATTTCTCCCCGTTTTTAAGATATTCTTTTATCTGACTTCCCAAAAATCCTAAAAGTATCCAGATTTCTTTAATGCCATATTCTCTTAAAAGTAAAATCTGATGCTCAATAACTGGTTTTCCACCTATTTTTATTAAGGGTTTAGGGGTGTTCTTTATCAATTTAGATAAACGAGTTCCCTTCCCACCGGCTAAAATTACTGCTTTCATATTTTCTTAATTTTTTTACTGCCAAAAATGTCTTTTTCTACTATTTCACAAATAATATGACCAATTAAAATATGAGATTCCTGAATTCTGGGGGTATCGGTCGAAGGCACTTTAATTAGATATTTACAAAGGTTCCTCATTTTTCCACCGGTTTTTCCACTTAAACCAATACTCGTTATTTTCATTTTATTTGCCATTTTAATTGCTTTTATTACATTCAAAGAATTTCCTGAAGTTGAAATTCCAATTAAAATATCGCCCTCTCTTCCCATAGCTCTAACTGCTCTGGCAAAAACTTCATCATAAGAATAATCATTGGCAACAGCAGTTAAAAAAGAGATGTTTGTATGCAAGGCTTCGGCAAAAAGAGGTTCTCTATCTAAATAAAATTTCCCCGAGAGTTCAGCGGCAATGTGTTGAGCATCAGCTGCGCTGCCGCCATTACCGCAAAGAAGAACCTTTTTATCATTTTTAAATGCCTCTACTATCTCTTCGGCAACTTTTTCAATTATTAATAAAGTGTTCTTATCTTTTAGAATTTTCTTTTTTGTTTCTATGGTATTTTTAATTGCCTTTTTGATTAATAAATTGTGTTTCATAAATTTTTAATAACTTTGACGATACTTCTTTCATCTAATCCATTTAATTTATGCAAATAATTCCTATTCCCAACTTCAAAAACATATTTATCATTAAAACCCAAATTTTTTAATTTGACATCAAACTGACGCTCACGAAATATCTTTGATATTAAACTATCCAATCCTCCATTATTTATAAATGCTTCCTCAATCGTGATAATATGTTCATATTTTTTAAGGGCTTCAAATAATGAGGTCTCATCTAGGGGCTTTAACAAAAATACATCAATAACTCCAACATTTTGAAGTTTCTTCGCAATTTTTAATGCTCGGTGAGTCATAAAACCGGTGGAAACCAAACAAACTTTTTTGCCTTTTGATAACTCATAAAATCCTTTCTCTAAAATTAAATCATCTATTTTGTCGTATATCAAAGGGAGAGACTCACCGTCAAATCGTAGATATTTTGGCATTCTTACCTTAATCGAATAGTCAACGAAATCTTTAGCTAATTTCCAGTCGCTCGGCGAAAAGACGGTAAAATTGGGCATAAGCCTCATAATACTAATATCTTCCAAGCAGTGATGAGAAGGACCAGATAGACCATAACTTAATCCTGCCCCTAATCCAATAAGATTAACATTAAGGGGTTTTATTTGGGAGGAAATAGATAAATTTTGTCTTATTTGTTCATATGCTCTCATAGTCAGAAAGGGTGCAATAGCATAAGCATAGACAACATAATTTTCTAAAGCTAAACCAGTAGCAACATTTATTAAATTCTGTTCGGCAATCCCCACATTTATAAACCTGTCTCTAAAATCCTTTCTTAACCTATCGAGAGCAGGAGCTCCAAGATCTGCTGATAAGAAAAAAATTGAATGATTTCTACGCATTCTTTCATAAACCGCCTCAATAAAAGCATCTCTCATTGTTTTTGGTTGATTATTGTTCATCTAATTTTTTGATGGCATTAATAATTTCATCTTCGTTCAATGTTTTAATGTGACACAAAGCATCATTTTCTAATTGAGGAACCCCCCTTCCTTTAATAGTATTAGCAAGTAATACTTTGGGGTAATTGCTTTTTTCTTCTTTTAGCTCTTTTAATGATTTATAGAGCTTTTTTATATTATGACCATCCACTATCTTCACTTTCCATTTAAAGGCTTGAAATTTGTCTTGAAGGGGAGCTAAATCAATAATATTTTTACAGAAATCTAACATTGAAATTTTATTATTATCAATGATTAATATCAAATTACTTAATTTATGATGACCAGCGAACATAATAGCTTCCCAAACTGCTCCTTCATTTAATTCTCCATCTCCTGACAAAACAAAAACTTTTGATTTTGAATTTTTATTTTTCAAACCGAGGGCAACGCCACAAGCCACACCTAAACCATGCCCTAAAGCACCATTAGTAGTTTCGAAACCAGGAATTGTAGAATCAGGGATACCACCCAAAAGAGAACCTTCTTGACCTACTTTTTTCAGCTCACTTTTATCAAAAAAACCAAAATCAGCTAATATAGGATACAAAGAAATCGCTCCGTGAGGTTTAGAAATAATAAATCTATCTCTTCCTTCCCAAGAAAGATTATGGGAATTAAATTTCAAGACTTTCCCATAATATAAAACAACAAATATCTCAACGGGCGATAAAGAAGAAGCTAATCTAGTCTCTGGAAGAATTTTATGGATTTTCAATGTTTCTTTTCTGACCCAAATTGATTTTTCTTCTAATTTTTTGATAAAATTTTTAGACATAATGCCCTATTTTATCTCTTTTTGATAGAATTGGTTTTTTAATTGGCCATTCAATTTTAAATCTGGAGTCGTTCCACCTATAAGTACATTGACGTTTTGGACTATAATATTCAGATTGCTTGTAAGTAAAAATTGCTTCTCTGCTTAAAACTAAATAAGAGCATCCGTATTTTGGTGGAATCAAAATTTGCTTCTTATTTTTGTCAGAAAACAAAAATGCCTGCCATTTACCAAACTCTTTTGACTTTTCATTGCAATTAACTATTACTACATATATTTTCCCATAAATACAGGAAATTAATTTCCAGGCTTTGTTATCGCTATGAATACCTCGCAAAATATTCCTTTTTGAAATAGAAATATCATCTTGAACAAACTTTACTTTAATTCCATTTTTTCTATAAAGTTCCTCATTATATGTTTCAACAAATTGGCCGCGATGATCTTTAAAAATATAGGGATAAATTTGCAATGCTCCTTTTAATTTTGTTTTTGAAATTTTAATCATAATTTTCCCCATAATTTATTTTTAAAATACTGATGCAAAATTTCTGAAACATAATCTAAATCTTTTTTTGAAAGATATTGATGAATTCCAAAATGTAAACCATTATCTCCAACATATTCTGCTTCAGGAAATTCTCCTAATTTATATCCTAAAAATTTAAATGCCTTATGTTGTGTAGGCATACTCCCAAAATTCCTCTTACATTCAATTGAATGATCTTCAAGAAACTTATAAAGTTTCTTGTAGCTATATTTTGGATTTTTTAAAGTAATACCAAACGCATGTGGAGATATTATTTCATAAAATTCTTCAGAGCAAAAAAAGATAAAATCTTTTAAATCCTCTGTCTTTTTTAGTAAATAATTAAGGTTTTTCTTTCTTTTATTAAATATTCCCCAGAAATTCTTTATCTGACTCAAGATAATAGCTGCTGGAAGAATATTCATTCTAAAATTCAACCCATGTCTAATATGATCAAAATATAAAGAACCTGGTTTTCTCCCATGATTTTTTAAAGAAACTAATATCTCATAAATTTTAGAATTGTTTGTAGAACACATTCCACCGTCTCCACCGGAGATAACATGGGCTACATAAAAACTAAAAGTAGCAACATCTCCAAATTGGCCTACAAATTTATTTTTATACTTTGCTCCGGGTGCCTCACAACAATCCTCAATTATTTTAAGATCGTATTTTTTAGCTAGCTTCTGAATAGTACCCATCTCACAAGGCTTTCCAAGGGTATGAACCACCATAATTGCTACTGTTCTTGGGCTTATCTTCTCTTCTATTTTCTCATAATCTATATCCAAAGTTTCTCTTTTAGTATCTACAAAAACTGGCTTAAATCCTGCCGCTAAAATAGAGTTACCAACAGATGCAAAAGCTAAGGCAGGCACAATTATTTCGTCTTCTCTTTTGGCACCGAAATCATATAAGACCATACAAGCGGCAATATCGGCATCGGTGCCATTACTTACTGCTATATTATATTTATAACCAAACAGTTTTCCCCACTCTCTTTCCAATTTTTCGATTAAAGGACCGCCGGAAACAAAATTTGAATCCAAAGCCTTTTTGATAAGCTTTTTTGCTTCATTATTAATCATTAAATCTCCAAATTTTATTTTTCTTTTTGACACAGTTCTTTTTAATTAAGGATTATAGTAAATAATTTGGCTGCCATCAGATTCAAAATGAAAAGGTACTTCTAATAATTTTCTTAAAGTTTTTCTGACTTTTGGTTGTCTTTCTGGTGGGACAAATAAAAGCATAAACCCACCACCACCGGCTCCTAAAAGTTTTCCGCCAATAGCTCCCGCCTTCAATGCCATTTCGTAAATAGTATCTATCATCGAATTCGATATTTTATTAGTGAGACTTCTTTTCAATTTCCAAGTTTCGTTAAGTAAATTTCCAAATTCAAAAATATTTTTATTTTTATTAAGGATGTTTATCGCTTCATCAACCATTTGATACATCAATATTAATTCTCTTTTTTTCTGAGGAGTATTTTTAATCTGAGCTTTAGCAACTTTCGAAGCAATTCGAGAAAAACCTGTAAAGTATAACATCAAATGATTTTCTAACTGGCTTATTCTGTCTCTCGTTATGATAATTGGTTCTACTCTAAATTCATCATTTCCATTAAAATTTATTTTATTAAATCCTCCGTAGGAGGTAGCTATCTGATCTTGAGCCCCTACGTTTTCTTGTAAAATATCTCTTTCTATGTGAATTGCTTCTTTGGCTAATTTCTCTTTGGAAACCATCATTCCTTTCAAAGCGTAAAGAGAATTGAGAAGACCGACGGTAAAAGCTGAACTAGAACCCATACCTGTTTTGGCCGGCAAATCACCATCATGATGGATTTCTATTCCTTTATTAATATCTAAAAATTTCAAAGTTTCTCTCACTGCTGGATGTAAAATTTCTTCTATATTTTTTACCGTCTCAATCTTTGAATAAATAATTCGGTATTTATGAGGGAAAAAAGGAGGGAGATAGCGAGCAGTAATATAGCAATATTTATCAATAGTTGTAGATAAAACTGCTCCCTGATTTTCCTTATACCAAACAGGGTAATCGGTTCCTCCGCCAAAAAATGATATTCTAAATGGCGTTTTTGAAATAATCATAATTAAATATAATTTCTTTTGATTTTGTATTTTAATATTTCATTTATATGATCAATGATTTCTGGGCCAAATTTTTTTTCAATCATCTCTAAATATTCTGGCCTATTCAAATATTCCTTAAAGGCTTTATCCCGAAAACGTAAAACATTCCTCCCTGATATATATTTGGTCGGCAAAGGTAAAGTTTCTTCATTTAATTGGGCGTATCCTAACCAACTTTTTGGCAATTCTAATCCCTTTTTTAATGCTTCTTCATATAATTGAGAACCAGGATAAGCCATGGCGACATAAAAATTGATATATTCGCAATTTAATTCTTTGGCTAAATCAAATGTCTCTCGCATTGTCTGAAGATCATCGTCAGGCAGACCAAAAATGAAATTTCCCATTATATGGATACCAACATCATGGGTCATTTTAGCAACTCTTCTGATCAAATCTTGTCCAAATCCTAATTTGGAAACACCTGTCCTAACCTTTTGACTCCCAGATTCAATCCCATAAGCAACCCATCTTATACCAGCCTGCCTCATCTTTTTTAACATTTTCTCATTGACAGTATTTATCCTAGCATAAACCCAGATATTTAAATCATATTCTCTTTTGATAAGTAAGTCGCAAATCCGATCAACTCGTTGTTTATCAATAGCAAATAGTTCATCAAGAAATTTAATAGTTTTAATTTTGTAATTTTTGACTAAAAGGTCTATTTCTTTAACGACATTTTCCGGGCTGCGAAAACGAATTCCTGGCTTTCCGTTATATAAGGCATGAACATTGCAATAGGTACAGTTATAAGGACATCCCAAACTTGTGTAGATAACGGCATAGGGTTTTCTCTGATTTAAGTCATCAAAACACTGCCAATTATGTGACCGGTATTTGTCCATAGGCAAAAGATCCCAAGCCACAAAAGGAAGTTCATCAAGATTTTCAACTAAATCTCCCCAGCCATTTCCAATTGCTTCTTTTTTCTCATTAAGATACCAAAGACCATTAATCTTCAAATCTTTTCTTTTTTTATTTGATTTTAATGCTTTCAAAAGATTTAAAATTGTATAAAAACTCTCTCCCTTTCCAACAAAATCAGTTTTTTCTTCTCTTAAAGTTCTTTCTGGTAAAGCTGAAGGATGAATACCAGTGAGAATTGTCTTAATTTTGGGATTTTTCTTTTTTAAGATTTTAAGAACTTCGCCGGTAATAATCATCAGAGGCGTGGAAGAAGCCGAAGGGTTTGCTCCAGCAACAACAATATTTACTAAAAGAGGATTGATCTCAATAATTTTATCAGCTGTTCCTTTAGCATCTAAACCCTCTGTTTCTATATCCAATATTTTCACTGAATAACCCTTTTCTCGAATAAATCCAGCAATCAATCCACCCATCACCGGGGGTTCTATTGCCGATAGAGTTTGACTTAAATCCCCATAAATTTTTTGGGGATTTCCTGGTTTAATTACTAACAAATCAATATTTTTAGGCATCTTTTAAATATTAGAAAATTGATTTCTCTTTATAATTTGATATCCTTTTATCAATTCGGCAATCCCATCTTGTAAAGAATACTTTGGTTTAAAACCAGCTTTTTTAATTTTCTCATTACCAATAATATAGTTTCTTTTATCGGGATCTTTCCCAATTTTAGATTCAATAAAAACAAAATCAGGAACCTGTTTTTTTATTTCTTCACAAAGTTCCCATTTGCTTAAATTAGCCTCATCTAAACCAACATTATATGGTTCATTTTTCATCTTGTCAAAATTGTTTAAACAATGAATAAAAGCCCTTGCCACATCCCGAACATGAATATAGTTTCTCTTAAATTGAGCTTCAAATAAAACAATGTATTTATCATTGACAGCTCTATAGACAAAGTCATTAACTAAAAGATCTAATCTCATTCTTGGACTGATACCAAAAACGGTTGCCAATCGTAGAGCAATACTGTTGCCTGCTTCCAAGATCACTTTTTCAGCCTCTACTTTTAACTGACCATATAAAGAAATAGGATTTAAAGGAGTATTTTCATCACAATAGATTTCTTCTTGGCCTATACCATAGCCACTATTAGTTGTCGGGAAAATAATTCTTTGGTCCTTGCTGTGAATCTTCAATAGTATTTTTATTGCCTCTAAATTAGTAGTTCTGGCTCCAATTGGGTCTTTGTCACACAAAGGAGCACCAGTTAGACAAGCTAAAGGAAAGATGTAATCTACATCTTTTAGATATTTTGAAATCAAATTTTCATCTCTGGCATCACCACGAACTATAGTTAATTTCTTATCATAACAACAATCTAGTAAAGAAGTCTGATTATACATAAAATTATCAATCGCAATAACATCATAACCTTCTTTTAAAAGTTCCGGGGTTAAAACTGAACCTATATAACCAGCGGCACCTGTTATTAAAATTTTTTTATTTTGAATCATTTTATTTTTTATTTTTATTCATTAAGCTTTCATTTTTGCAGACTACTATTTGATTAATACCTAGATAAATTATACTATAGCATATAATTTTTTCCAAGCGTATTCAATTTTATAATGAGGATTAGCTTGAAGAATTAATTTTGTTAAAACTTCTTTGTCATCTGGCAAATGATAAGTACAGATAGCTAATTTAGGAGCATAAGTTTTTAATACCCATTGGGCACCTTCTAACATTAATCTCTCAGCACCTTCAATATCAGCTTTAATGAAATCAATTCGAGAAATATTGTTTTGCTTTACCCAGTCATCGAGAGTAATTGTTAGTATTGTTTCTTTTGTGCTTTCTTGTCGATGCAACATTATTGAGGAACCTCCTAAATCATTTGAATTAACATCGATTTCTGCAGTACCAGTTTTATTAGAAAGAGCAAAGGGAATAATATTAATATTAGGATTTAATTGCGTAGTCATCTCTAGATATTTTTCTCTAATTTCTTTTACTGGTTCAAAGGCGTACACAATAGCGCCTAAATGAGAAGCTAAAGCTGAAAACATACCAATATTAGCACCAGCATCTATGACAATATCGCCAGAATTGATCAATACTTTTCTGTACTGATAAGGCCCTTCGTCTATAATGCAATACGAAGAAGATTGCTCTGGATAAATAATATCCAAAAAACACGCGATAAACTGTATTTTTTCTTCGTTCTTCTCTATTTTCGAAAGCCTGATGCCATTAAAATTAAAATGGTCGCCTTCAATATAATTATTCTCTAATTCCTTATATATTTTTTGATTATATTTTCCATCTGCTAACCCACCTAAAAAATAATTCGTAATTACCCTTTTTAAAATTAGTTTATCTATTGAATTAGAAGATTTATTTATTAATCCTTTTAACGCAAATATGGTTGCTGTCGCTTTTTCGCTTCCCGGTAATCTACTTTTAATTTTTTCTAACATATTTATGTTTTATTTGTATATTTTATTTTTAGCTACTAATAAAGCACTTCCTACGCTAATTAAATAAATTATACCGCCAAGAAAGACTTTCAGAAAAACATTCAAATTATTATGAGCGCCAATAATTAAAACAATACTCATTAAAGTGGTAGCAAGAAAAATAATTAAAAGGTATTTCAGAAAAGAGAAATCGAGTAATTTTAAAGGGGTTAAACGGCGAACTAAAAAAGCCAAAACTAAAAAAGTAATAAAAGCAGTAATCACGGTAGCAGTAGCGGCGCCGTAGAAACCATATTGAGGGATTAATAAGGCATTAAGAGGCACATTTAATAAAGCGCCAATCAAAGAAACCCAGAAAGCTTTTTTTTGTTGATTATAAATAAATAAGGTAGAGCCAAAAGAGAATGAAAGATAACTGATGCCAGCCATTAACAGTAAAATTCTTAAAGCCCTGACTGCGGGTAAATAATTGAGACCGTAAAAATGAGCAATTAAACCATTGGCCAAAATATATCCTCCTGAGACAATAGGAATTGCTAAAGCTAATAAAGCTAAATTTTGATAATTAAAAATTGTCTGCGCTTTTTGTTTATCAGCTGTGCTATTCCGAGAAAAAGTTGGGAAAAATGAAACTACAATTAAACTCGCGGGAAAAATGGCTAAACCAATAATTTTTTGGGCGGCGTTATAATAACCAATCTGCTCAAATAATTTCCAAAATC
>Ga0066637_10003353_pt1 | contig 10746 bp, 9 predicted proteins | sample CryGeyCG2014_020_FD_62737 | JGI IMG/M metagenome (GOLD analysis project Ga0066637, IMG submission 62737) | Groundwater microbial communities from aquifer - Crystal Geyser CG08_land_8/20/14_0.20 | ecosystem: Environmental > Aquatic > Deep subsurface > Groundwater | place: USA: Utah: Grand County...
AGCAATCTGCATGCCAAAGAGGGCGCGGGGGTGATTTGATGCCAACGGTGAGCGTTAGTCATCGCGATATTTGCAAGCTACTGGGGAGGCAGATCGGCCCCGAGAAGCTGCGCGAGCGGTTGTCTTTGCTCGGAGTGGAGGTCGATGAAATCGTTGGAGATGAAATCAAGCTAGAAGTTGCACACAATCGCCCCGACTTGCTCGGTCCAGAGGGCGTGGCGAGGGCACTCAAAGGGTTTTTAGGGATAGAGATTGGGCTGCCGAAGTACAAATTGCGTAATTCTGGCGTCGTCGTTGAAGTCGACGAGAGTACCAGGGCGATCAGGCCGTACATAGTCGCGGGCGTCGTCCAAGATGTTAAATTCAATGATGAAAACGTCGCGGCCCTCATGCAGATACAGGATAAGTTGCACGACACTCTCGGGAGGAACCGTCGCCGAGGCTCGATAGGTGTCTACGATCTCGACAAAGTCAAGCCACCGGTGCGATACACGACGACTTTGCCTGAGGGACTTCGCTTCAGGCCTTTGGATTTTGACCGAGAATTGACGCCGGCACAGATATTGAGGGAACACCCGCGGGGAGTGCAGTATGGCGGCATCATACAAAGCTGGAGCCACTACCCTCTGCTGATAGATTCGGCTGGAGTAGTCCTTTCGATGCCGCCGATCGTGAACAGCGAAGATACGCGGGTGACGAGCGACACCAAGCGGCTGTTCATAGATGTCACCGGCGACGATGAACGAACGGTGAATAGAATTCTGACGATAATGATGACAAGCTTGGCCGAGCGCGGCTTCGACTTGCAGTCGGTTGCGATAAAATATCCGACGAAGAGCGTCCGTACTCCGAACCTAAAAGCGACCAAACAGCGGTTGAGGGCGGCGGCTGTGAACGAGTTTTTGGGGTTGAACCTAAAACCGAAGGATGTTGTCGCGCTCATGAAGCGGATGCGATTCGACGCGGCTTCAGCGGCCGAAGTTTTGACGGTTTCTGTCCCACCCTACAGGAGTGATGTGATGCATGAGATAGATTTGATAGAAGATCTCGCGATCGCCTATGGGTACGATAAGCTGGTACCGACCCTGCCGAACGTCGTGACGGTTGGGGAGAAACACCCAATCGAGAGGTTGAGCAAGAAAGCGAGGGATGTCATGGTCGGCCTAGATTTCATGGAGGTCATGACGTACACGCTTACAAATCCCAACATCAACTTCAAGCTCATGCGCACTAGTGGCGAGGCAGCGACGATAGCGAACCCAATCTCCGAGGAGTACATGATTGTGCGCAATTGGCTTTTGCCGAGCCTTCTCTGCGTCCTGCGCGAGAACAGGCGAAATCCACTACCGCAGCAGATATTTGAGGTCGGCGATGTGGTGCAGCTCCACCCTGAAACTGAGACCGGCGCAGTTAATGTTCGCAAAATCGCAGCTGCGACTATAGGCGGACAAGCCAATTTCACATACATCAGGGCGATTGCAGAAGCGCTTTTGCGCGAGTTGGGTATAACTTACGAGCTTCGGGCGATGGAGCACCCGAGCTTCATCGAGGGCAGGGCTGCAGAATTTTTGGTGAAAAATAAACGCATCGGTATAATCGGAGAGTTGCATCCAGAAGTAATTTTAGGGTTCGAGCTCGAGCACCCAGTTGCGGCTTTTGAGTTCGATTTACTCGGTTAACGCGTTAAATTTATCTAGCAGAGAAAAGCACTTTTACATGTAATGATGGACCATCCGCGGTATTCGAGGAGCTGGCGCGATTCGTGAGCGTCGGTGCATCACCGCGGGAACACCGGAGCAACCCGCTGCCAAGTCGTGCCAAGATGGGTCCTTCGGGGAACATATTGGCGGGAACACCTAGTGATGACCTGAAAGCCAACCCTGGTGCGCGACAGGCGGGCGGGCCCTCGAGAAATCCCACCATGAGGGTTAGCGAGTGGAGAGCGTCGAATGACAAACGAAGAAGCTCGCAGTTAGTGTGATGGGACACAGCGAGGGCCCACTTTAGCTAATTTTCTAATTATTTGAACAGCATTGGTTTGGCACTACCAAATCCTTTTACTATTTAAATCAATTATATATTGGGAAGATGGCGAAGAAAAAGATTTTAAAGCGCGGCAAGAGGGGATTGAAACCAAAGCGAGAAACACCTGGTATAGGGCTACCACAACAAGAAGGTGACCTGAAAAGTCTCCTCTCTGGGATATTATCTGAGAAGTCGCCGGTTGAGACCAAACCTGTCGTAGCGCCTAAAGAAAAACCAGCTTTGCCTCGAGAGGTAGCAACATCAAAATTTGAAAAGGTAATCGACAGTTACGGCCAAGTTGAGATCGTTTCGATGGCTAGCGAAACTCTGCCGATGTACAGGCTAAGGCTACCAGAACTGTCGAAACAAGAAGTGAAGTTGGTCGAGGTCACTAAAAAGAAGGCAATCGAAGAGATAAAAATAGACCCGAACAAGATCTCCGATCCAATAGAGCGTCAGCGCGTATTCACGCACGAGGTTCTTAAGATACTCGAGCGCGAGAGCAGAGAAATGCATCTTTCGTCAGATCGGCTGAAACGCTTGGGTGAAGTCGTTGTCAGGGACATGATCGGTTACGGCCTACTTGATCAGATGTTAGCAGACGACCGGCTTGAAGACATAATGGTAACGGGCATCGGCAAGCCAGTATACGTTTACCACCGTAAGCATGGGATGTGTTTCACGAATATCGTCTTCGGGGATGAGGATTCTATCAGACAGATTATCGATAAGATGGCCCGCGTTATCGGCAGGCGCATCGACCAACAGACACCGCTGTTGGATGCTAGGTTGCCTGATGGGAGCCGGATAAACGCCACCCTTTTACCGGTTACACTCGAGGGCCCAACTTTGTCCATACGGAAGTTTAGAAAAGATCCACTTACTGTAATTGATATTTTAAACTTCGGTACAGTGTCGACGGATGTCGCTGCGTTCCTTTGGTTGGTCGTGGATGGGCTCAATATCAAACCTGCGAATATACTGTTCGCCGGTGGTACTGGGTGTGGCAAGACGACAACGCTCAATGCCGCCACTACCTTTGTACCTTCACGTGAACGCATCATTTCGATAGAGGATACTGCCGAGCTTCAACTTCCACACAGGCACTGGATAAGAATGGAAACAAGGCCACCAAATGTCGAGGGTAGAGGTGAAATCACCATGGACGATTTGGTTAAAAACGCCCTTCGCATGAGGCCCGACCGTTTGATCGTTGGTGAGGTGCGTGGACCCGAGGCGCGGACGATGTTCACCGCGATGAATACGGGACATGATGGCTGTATGGGTACCGTCCACTCAAACAGCGCCATGGAGACGATCACACGTTTGACCGAGGCGCCGATGGATGTACCCGAGATAATGATTCAAGCGCTTGATATCATCGTGATGCAGCAGCGTATTTACCACCGCCAGAAGGGACAAATTCGTCGTGTGACGGAGGTGGCTGAAATCACGGGTTTGGAAGGTAGTAAGCCACAACTCAGCCGTGTCTTCAAGTGGAACCCGCGTACGGACATTGTGGAGGCAACAGGTGTGCCAAGCAAAATCAAGCGTACGATTGCTGAGTTCAGCGGCTTGAGTGGTGGCGATATCGAGATTGAGATTGGGAAGCGAGCGACGGTGCTTGAATGGATGAAGAAAAAGGGCATTCGTAGCGTATTTGATGTGGGCGCAGTTATCCAAGAGTATTATCGAGATCCAGAGGCCGTGATGAAAAAAATTCGTAGCGAAAAGTCCCAGAAATAGGTAGTGTGACACATGCCGAAAGCTAAGAAAAAAAGCAGATTTCTTGATTTTTTTTCTACGGTTGGTGGTGGTGTTTTTAAGACCGGCGGCGGGGCGGCCAAGGCAGCACGACGCATTGGTAAGACGCTTACAGGTCATAAAGTCGCAGGAGAACCCGATGAGGTCACACGTAGATTGCAAGAATTAAAAAAGCTTGAGACGTTGCGCGAAGAGCGCGAGAAAGAGCGCAAACCCATGGAGGAGAAGGTCTGGGAGGGGCGGGTAGAGCTCAAACGGCCGTTGTCAGAGAGGCTCGCTGGGAGCTTTTATGTCCCCCTCAAACGTCCAGCTCAGCGAATGGTTGGATTTTTCAAAGGGCTCGACGAGGATCTTTATAAAGCTAACTTGACGGTTTCTCCCGAGCGGTATGTTGCGCTGATGTTGGGTGTAAGTATAATCTTTGGCGCGGTATCTATCATTTTTATACTCTTGCTTACACACAGCTTGTTCGCGCTTGCGATTGGCGCCATGGTGTCCCTTTTTACATTTCTGTTGATGAGAAATCAGCCGAGATCTAGGGCAAAGGCGCGCGCGGTGGATATAAACCGCACCATGCCGTATGTGTTGCGCCACATGGCGACACAGCTCTCATCCGGCATCGGGCTACCTGAGACCATTACCTCGGTCAGCAAGGCCAACTACGGCGCGCTTTCGGAGGAGTTCGGACGGGTGATCGGCGACATGCACGCGGGAATAAGCATGGAGGAAGCGCTCTCGGCGATGGATAAGCGAGTTGAATCGGAGGCGCTGCGGCGTGCAGTCAAACAGGTTCAACGAACCATACGTTTGGGTGGAGATCTTGCACGGACGCTCGGTATCCTAGCTGACGAGACGGCTTTTGAACTAAGGATGAAGCTCCGTGACTACACGCAGTCGCTCAACATGATGAGCATGTTATACATGTTTGCAGCAGCGGTCATCCCAGCACTCCTCGTGATAATGATGATGGTGTCGGGCATGATGGGAGGAGCGGGTTTCACCACTGATACAGCCGTCATCTTGTATCTGTTTTTCCTACCATTCCTCCTGTTTTACTTCGTGGTGATGATCAAACGTAGGGAGCCTAGGGTGTGATCATGGGCATAGTCGGGCGGACTGCAGCTGTGGTGAAGCGTATATTCCCACAAAAGTTCTTGGATAGCACCGAGCGCAGGCTCAGGTCGACGAATATTGCACTTGCCGCGGAGGAATATATCGGCATCACTATCTTCGCTATCGTCGGCATCTGCCTTGTAGTCGGCGTAGTGAGCGTGCTTATCGCGTTGCCCGTGCCTGCTCCCTTGTTGATTCTCTTGGTTGTTTTAGCGATGTTTCCGGCGCTCACCGTCGGGATACCTTACTACTTGGCGCAACGACGCGCGGCCGAACTCGAGCGCATGTTGCCCGATGTCCTTCGGCAAATAGCGAGCACCCTCCGCGCGGGTATTGGCATAGATGAAGCGCTGGAAGATATCGCAAAATTAAAGTACGGGGCCCTATCGCAGGAGTTTGAGCGGGCCGTGATGGAGATACGTAGAGGGAGACAGCTCAACAGCGCATTGTTGGCGCTCGCACATCGATCGAATTCTCTCCTCTTCGAGCGAGCGTTTGGCCTAATAGTGGAGGGTATCGAGAGGGGAGCGGCGCTCGCCGACGTTCTCGATGCAGTTTCCGCGGATATCCGAGAAGTGCACACGATCCAACGCGAGCGCAAGACGGCCACGACTCAGCAGTTGCTTTTTTTGCTTGCGACGACTTTGATAGCAGCACCGCTGATAATGGGGCTCACTGTAGCGATCGGCGAAGGGCTCATGAAGGCGAGCACCAAAGCTATCTTGCCTGATGGGATGAGCATCATCATCTTCCTTTTCGTCGTAATACAAGCGGTCATAAGCTCCCTCGCCGTTGGAGTGGTTCGCTACGGTCAAATGATGAAAGGGGTTACGTTTAGCATACCATTTGTAGCAGTTGCGACATGTATGTTTTACATCGCGCGGTTTTTGGTAAGTTTTGCAGTATAAGTAGCAATTCAACTCGGTAGATTTTACGATATCAAAAATATGCAATTTAATCCCTTTTCAGAACATTAAATGGCTTTTATCATATGGTTCTTAAAAGTTAGGTCTAAGAAAGGTTAATTTTGACTTTAAAAGCATATATCCACTTATTTTTAAGAGCAATTCCCTAAAATAGCACAGAACCCAAAAACGAAGGATTTATAAGCCCATTCGTGGAGACAAAATTAGGATGGTGAAAATATGAAGTTAACAAAAAGAAAAGAGGGTCAAGGTGCTACAGAGTACTTGCTTATACTCGCAGCAGTTCTGGTTGTCGTCGCAATTGCAGTCTATTACGTGACACGCGGAGTCGCAACTAAACCGAACATCCTGCTCTCCGCACAAAAAGATGGCACAAGCATCAAATTGGTAGCCACGGGTGGCACTGACTCATGCCCAGCGGCCGATTGGCAGTATACCGTCCATGACAACGCAACGACTGAAACATGGCCTGCTGGAACTGCTGTGCTCTCGTCTACGACAAACATCACTTTAGCGAGTGGTCTCACAGCAGGGACGACCTACACAGTAAGAGTACAACACATACCTTCAGGGCAGTACTTTGTCCCCGACGCAACAATAACAATATAAGTTGAACGCCCATACTTCAGGCTCTTAGCCGAAAGAGCCTTTCTTTTTTTTGCTGATGTTAGCTTTGACTTTAAAACATGGATTTTTAGTCGTTGTTTAAATTAACAAGGGCAGATTAAAATACTTTCAAACAGAGATTAAGCGGGGCACAACATGGAAGAACGCTCGCAGGGAGCCATTGAATATATGTTGATAGTTTCCGCTGCTCTCATTGTTCTGGCGAGCATCACATATACGATCATAAAGACATTTAGCTCACTTGGCTCCAACATTGGCGGGCAGATCGAGAACACCAAGCGAGAAATTATAGATGGTCTAGTGGGTATGTTTAGGCTCTTTTGAAATCCACAGCGTGTTTATTTGGCCTTTCCCCAAAATCGCCTTGACCTTGGCACCTCTCAGACCGAGCATAGGGCGCTCGACCTTTACCTTAACAGTGTCGCCTTTCTTCACTTTGACGAGGCTCTCGACCACGTATGATCCATGTTTGACGTTGCTGCAGATATCGTAGCTAACCCTGACGACCGCCCGACCGCGCCCGACTCCTTCGACAACGCCGTAGGTGTAATCACGTCCATACCTCAGCCTAAAACCAACAAACGTGACGAGCACGAAGCCGATCACAACGAGCGCTGGCACGAAAGCGAGCCATATCGATTCGAACGAAAATTTGATCGGTAGATATCTAAGCGTCAGCGTGAAGACCCACACGATTGCAACGCACATGAAGACGAAGCTTCGGTAGGCGGGGTAATCACGTCTAAATGCGCGCTTTAATTGAGTCAGGGCTAGATAAAGAGCATACGCGCTAAGCACCAAAAGCGCAGCGAGAAAAATCACCTCGCGGGCTGGCGACATCATAACATAGATTGCCGCCACGACAAACAACGCCATTATTGCAATTTGGGTTTTAAGCATGACGTACTCAGGCCAACCTGCATGATGTTGTTCGAAGAAGTTCTTTAACATTTGAGGAATCTCTTGTCGTGTTTTCTGAAATCGCTCTCTTTTTTCTTGTTTTTTTTGTTTTAGCTTACTCGATAGTTTTCTAACATTGAATATCGCTTCTCCGACGCTGTGAAAGAAATCGATTATCTTAGAACCTGCCATATATTTCACCATAAATCAGGCAATTAGTTCTACGGTGGAAAAATATTGCGCAGTCCCATTTGGGTCTCTAACATATACCGGAATCCCACTTGTTAAATTCTCGTTTACCAAGATTATATCCCCTACATGATTTCTCTCAGAGCCACCTACAAATCCTTTGATCAACTGACTCGAATAATAAATGTCTGCATGATAGCCTCCTTCGTACTCTTCGATGGTTATCCGTAACGCCCCAGCAAGTCTTTCCACCAATAAACGTGGCTCATTGTAGTCGTAATCTGGATTTTCGCCTATTCCATCATCCAAATCCTCAAAATTATAACGCCATTTTCCAGTCCCAGCTTCCGTGATTTTGCAATATTTAGTCCCCGCGTAGTGGTTTACACCTGTGTCGATAACGTGGATCCAAAATAGGTATATGGTAACTGGTCCAACGTCTACAAGTAAGCCTGTGGCCGCCTGATAGTTTTCGGCTAGTTCCCGCAGAGTTGTGTTGTCGATTGGCAAATAATTGTTTGACATGTATCTGATCACACGCTCGATATCTTTGCCTGTATAAGTTACTTTGTCGGCAATGATCTGAACTGCTGTTGCTTCTCCACCGGTTTCGACAACTTTGAAGTACGAAGCAACCAACAACATCGCTGGCAGCACGAGTAATAGCGCAAGTCCACTCAACACAAATCCACGATTATCTCGAAGAAGCCGCATTTAACTCACCGATTCTCCCCGCCGGACATAAAGTGTTACTGGCTCGAACTCCCAAGGATTCCCATCCCAATAAATCGCGCGCCTTGCGAAGGTTATCCAGTCTTCTGTCCCTTCTTCACCGCTAATCGCGCTCTGTGCCAAGCGCATGTTAAATAGAACTCCAGTACCTTTTCTATCAAGTTCACCAGCAACATACTGATCGCGGAAAATTATGCCACGCCACGGCGGAGTATCGACACCTCCTGCTGTTGGTACATTGTCCCATTGGGCTAGAACAGTTGTCACACTACCAACCGAAATTTGTGGCCTATAAACATACATATAGTAACTACTGCCAGCGTAATCTGCCCGATAACAAATGAAGTAGGGCGATGTTGTTATTGGATTATTATCATCGATTACATGCAATCCAGTGTTTCGAGAGTCAAGTGGTGGCCTTCCTATGTATTGGTAGTCGACACCCAGTACTTCGTATAGCAATGGTGTGCTCAATGTACCATTTGATTGTCGATTGTACCATAATGTATCACCACCAACGACAAGCCTTCCAATGTGAAGAGCAAACGTTACCAAGTTGCTCTCTGTAATGCCGTTAAAGTCCCTCTGCGCGTCTGGGATGAAGACAGTTTTGTAGTAGCGTTGGTTTGGCCATACTGCTGTATCCCATCTAAGAATCTCATTTTGGAAAAATGTTTCATCGCTAGTTTCAGTGACCTGCCAGCCAGTGTATCTCGCTATCTCGTCCATAAACGCGCGATCGGCGTCGTCATCTAACCAAGCTAGTACGCGGAAGTTTTCTTTTGGAGGAAGTGTTGACATACGTGTTGCTGTAGCTAGCTCATTGGCGTTTTCAAACTCGGAGTTCCATCCAGTTGCAGTACTTGGATAAACCGTTAGACGATTGTTTCCAATTATAAATTTAAATTGTATATTATGAGGTAGGATTTTATCGAGTTGTGTCCTCGCCAGATTTTTGGCATTGTCAATATTATCTTGTTTAACAAAATTTATGATGTTATCGAGCGCGCCTGTAAGCTGCATTGTTTCAAGTGCGTCATTAGCGTACCGCTCAAGGCGCAGATAACCTTGTTGCTCATACGTTGCATTATTTCCACCAACTCTGCTTACGCCTATCATAATTGTAAGAACGATGATTAGAGCAAGGGATGCATCCAAACTGAATATGAAACCACGTTGGTCGCGTCGAAAACTCATTAGGCTACCTCCATAACTTGACCTCGAGCGTGGCAGGTAACTTGTGGGGAGCAAGTTGCGCAGCTCTGAGAGGAGAGCATCTAGGAACAGCCACAACATACACGTCTACAAACTGAGGAGGGGAGCCAGTGACACGAATTTTCAGGTAGTTGTTTGGATTTCCAGCGTTGTCATTTTCTGTCAGCGTGTTTTCTATATCGTCATCTCCTCCATGATATCGCGGAATGAAAGTTTTACCCCCTGATGGGAACTGGTAATCCTGATTGCCAGTTGTGCGATTTACCCAGATCTTGGTCACTGGTTGTGTTGCACCGCTTGGTTCGAGTATAATATACCAATCTAACGAATCTAATTCGCCCGGATAGACATAGAAATTAAGATAATAATCTTCGGGTTTACTGGAGTGTTTGAGTGCTCTTATTTCGGCTCTAACTTCCCCGTATCTCATCGCAATCGAACGCCTCACGACTGTAACTTCTAGTGCGTTTTCAGAGCCTGATGTTTTTTCAGGTGCCCATCCAGGCCATATATCCCATAGCAAGTTCTCGTCTTTGTCGAGTACTCTAAGCTCGAAGTTACTACCACCAAAGAGGTTTTCTACTGCATACCGCGCATTTTTATTGGCGGGATCGCTCCAATTTTCTGCCGAACAAAGATGACGAAGTAGCGCAAACTTTGTTGAATCTATGGTGTTTAAAAGAGGCATGTTCAAGTCGTCTACAACGTTTTCAGCTAAACCTAGAGTTTCGAGATTGCCAAGTCCCCATATAGACGGCCTACCTGTGGTCTTCACGAGTACATCTGCAGCGTCATTTGCAGTTCGCTCGAGAGAATATCTAGCTAAATAACTGCCCGGTCTGTTTACAGCAATATCAAAAGCTTTTCCTGAGCAACTTACCATCAATGCAACAAGGATAAGCGCAAAGAGCATGTCGAGCGTGAAAACTTGGCCGCGATCGTTCATCTGCTCACCCTATTTATGGTGACTAACACATCGTAGGTGTAATTTCTTGTTTTGACAGGCTGTGCATTGTCAGGGAAGACACCATTTATCGCTTGATACACATATTTCAGCACCTCGGTTCTGACCCCGTCACTTATCACAAAATCTGATGGGCCGCTATAAGACGTGGTCAAACTTAACGAGATCATTCCATCGTCAAAGGTCAGTTTATCAATGTTGATCTGGCAACCATATTGCATGCACAACTGTGCAACTGCTTTATCCGCACCAGTGCAGGCGGCTGACATTGCAATACCTGCCTCATTGTTT
>Ga0066637_10003355_pt1 | contig 10743 bp, 8 predicted proteins | sample CryGeyCG2014_020_FD_62737 | JGI IMG/M metagenome (GOLD analysis project Ga0066637, IMG submission 62737) | Groundwater microbial communities from aquifer - Crystal Geyser CG08_land_8/20/14_0.20 | ecosystem: Environmental > Aquatic > Deep subsurface > Groundwater | place: USA: Utah: Grand County...
CAGCCAGAATTGTTTGAAAAACTAAAAGAAAAATTTGATGAAGCCCAGATTGTGGAAATCATTTCAGTAATGGGTCTTTTCAATTACATCAATCGATTTAATAATACTTTGGGTGTTTTGCCTGAATAAAAATAATTTAAATTGTGAACCCCGTTAGAAGTTTGCCATAGTCAAATATGTTAAAGCTTAAGCAACTACTTTATTTTATTAAACTTACGCCAAAAAAGACCAAAGGTTCTTTTTTGGCCAATAAATACCATACAAACTTCTAACGGGGTGAAGGAGCATGCGGTTTGGGTTCGATTCCCAGCAGCCCGACATAAAAAGAAAGGGCCTTGTCATTTTTTGACAAGGCCCGCGGAGTTCGTGCTCCCTAGAGCTTTTTTGGGAAAGAAATTTTATTGTCCCATCGATATTTTACTGCCGAAGGAATTAAAATTATTTCTCCGGCATGGATGCTCGCTCCGATATTGTTTTTTCCCTGGATGAGATAAATTACAAGCTGAGTGTCTACATTGTCATATTTCTTGGCAAAACCCCAGAGAGTATCTCCTGGCTGGATTTGGATTTCTTTCCAGCTAGAAACTATGATATTCTCTGGCACTGGGAAGATTCTATCGAATTTTCCCAATACCGTTAGCCTGGCCATAATTACGGCCAAGAGCATTACGGTACCAAAAAAAGCAACCTTTTTCATTTTGCTTGTTTTGGGCTTTTTCGTCCCTTGTTGAGTCAGCAAACTAGCAGGATAAAAATTATTCTTTTTCCTCATTTTCCTCATTTTCCACATTTTCCCCCCTTTTCATTTTTCCCCATTCATTTTTCTATTATATTTAAAATTTTAAAAGGACAGCTTAAATTCAATAATAGCATAGAATTTAGATTTCGTCAAGTACCTGACCAAAATCTCCTATGCTGATATTATTAAAACGGAGTATCGTCAATTTTGTTTCAAACTACCCTCAAGCAAAATAAAAAAAAAGAAAAAAGGGAACCACCGACGCCGTGCTCTTCTTTGACATTTCTTTCTTGATTGTGCCGGACCCCAGAATCGAACTGGGTACGCCTTCCTCTTCAGGGAAGCGCTCTACCAATGAGCTAGTCCGGCAACGAAATTGGAGGCTGAGCTACCGAGGCAATAGATAAAGTTTAAACCAATTTTTTTATTTTTTCAATCCAGTGTATGTCCAGCCTTGTTATTCGATGGAATTAGTTAGTATCACTAGTTTTATATTATTGATTGCAAAAATTTAGATTTTGTAATATTATTATGTAGAAATTAATTTTTTATGGTGGCTATAGCTTAATGGTAAAGCTCCGCTCTGTGGAAGCGGCTACGAGGGTTCGACTCCCTCTAGTCACCCCATTGAAGCTTGACCCAGTAACTCAGGAAGATATTAACGCTCAGTTGTTTTTCTTGATAGGATATCTATATATTACCAAGTTAAGTTTCTTAGCTAAGACTTAATTTTTTGAAAGGCGTTCTGAAAAACATAATTTTCCTGAGTTTACTGGGCTTGACAACTTCTTTGAGGTTGCTATACTTAAATTGTAAATGAAAAATCAGATTTACATATTCGGCGGATGAGAAATTTCGGCATTTTCTTATATTGCTTGAATTTTATCCGCCGAGTTGGCGGATTTTTTGTTTCTGAATTGATGAAATACTGAAATGGAAAGCTGTTTGAAAATTTAATAAAAGTTTTTTCTCCGACACGAGCGCGGAGTAAAAAACTTTCCGAATTTGTTTTTATAACAAATTTGGCAGTATATCCGAGATCTCGTTTCCTGAAAAATTTGGGGATTAAGGGTATATGGTGGATGCCTTGACATTAGAAGGCGATGAAGGACGTGGCGTAGCTGCGATAAGCCTCGGGGAGGTGCCTAGCAACCTGCGATCCGGGGATTTCCGAATGGGGAAACCCTGCGCTGTGAACCAGCGCAACCAGTGCTTCGCACTGGAATTTTCAATTTTCAATTTTCAATCAATTTTTAATGATTTGATTTTTAAACATTAAGTCATTTAATCATTCATTAGAAATTTGAAATTAGAAATTAGAAATTCCACTGCGGAGCAGTGGGGCTTACCCGCTGAAGTGAAACATCTCAGTAAGCGGAGGAGAAGAAAACAACGTTCGCTTCGCTCACTGAAGCGATCCGAACAATCCGAATTACATCCGAATCTACAAATAAATCCGAATTGACTAAAAAGTTATTCGGATATTATTCGGGGCATTCGAATGTATTCGTAGATTGGGATCGCCTTAGCGAGCGGAGCGAGCAATATTCCCTTAGTAGCGGCGAGCGAAAAGGGAAGAGCCCAAACCAAAAATTTTCGCAAGAATTTTTTGGTGTTGTAAGGCAAATACGCTACTTTGTTAATCGCCCAGGCCCGATATCTTTTGGGACTGAGCGATTTGCAAAGAAAGGAAAAGTTACAAATTTTTTAGCTAGTCGAATCTGCTGGAAAACAGAACCAAAGCAGGTGATAGTCCCTTAGATTAAAGCTGAAAAACTTTTTAGTATTTGTTCTTAAGTATCTCGACAAACGGAAGCGTCGAGAGAATCTGCCAGAACTATCTGGTAAGGCTAAATACTTCTAATGATCGATAGTGAACAAGTACCGTGAGGGAAAGGTGAAAAGTAGGCCGGTAAGGCCGGTGAAATAGAACCTGAAACCATATACTTACAAGGAACAGAAGCTCTAGTTTCAACGCAAGTTGAAACAGAGTAACTGTGTGCCTATTGAAGAATGAGCCAACGACTTTATATATATTGCAAGTCTAAGCGCTACGGCGCGGAGGCGTAGCGAAAGCGAGTCTTAAAAGGGCGAATAAGCGATATGTATAAGACCCGAAGCCAAGCGAGCTTATCTTGACCAGGATGAGTCCCGATTAACCTCGGGAGGAGGTCCGAACCGGTGAGTTGTGCAAAACTCTCGGATGAGTCGAGGTAAGAAGTGAAAAGCTAATCGAGCTTGGGAATAGCTGGTTCTCTCCGAAATAGCTTTAGGGCTAGCGTCCAGTATCGTGTCTTGCTGGGGTAGAGCTACTGGTTCGAGAGTAAAGGGCGAAAGCTCGACTCTCGAGTCAAACTCCGAATACGGCAAGGCAAAATTGGGCAGTTAGACTGTGGGGGCTAAGCTCCATAGTCAAAAGGGAAACAGCCCAAATCGCCGTCTAAGGCCCCTAAGTGCTTGCTAAGTGTGGAAGGCAGTGTTGGGTCAGAGACAGATAGGAGGTTGGCTTAGAGGTAGCCATCCTTTAAAGAGTGTGTAACAACTCACTATTCGATGACTCAATGCGCCGAAAATTTACCGGGGCTAAGCAAGCCGCCGAAGACGCGACCAAGCACATAATAAATTATGTGCTTGGGGTAGGAGAGCATTCTATAGACATTGAAGCCGGATCCGCGAGGACTGGTAGAGTCTATAGAAGAGAGAATGTTGGCATGAGTAACCGCAAAGCCGCTGAGAAAGCGGCTCCCCGAAAATCCAAGGTTTCCGTGGCAATGGCAATCAACCACGGGTTAGACGGTCCTAAGGCAATGGCGAAAGCCGCAGCTGATGGACAGCCGGTTAATATTCCGGCTCTTCTATTACTTTTGATGGGGTAACGAAGAAAATAAGGTTGAGCGCCTTAATGGTTTGGCGTCGCTGATTTTTAGAATTTTCGTCAAGGAAAATCCGGGCGAATGCCTTTAATGGCAAAATTCGGAAATTGGCGTAAGTCCCGATTTTTGTCGGGATAATTCAACTGAAGAGTCTTCCGAGAAAAACCTCTAAAATTAGAGTAATAGAAACCGTACCGTAAACCGACACTGGTGGATGAGGCGAGAAGCCTCAGGGGAACGAGTGAGTCCTCGTTAAGGAACTCGGCAAAAAAGCGGCCGTAACTTAGGGATAAGGCCTCCCGCCAAAATTTTTGCGCAAGCAAAAACTTAGGTGGGCGCAGCGAAAGTACCCCTGGCGACTGTTTATCAAAAACACAGCTCCCTGCGAACTCGCAAGAGGATGTATAGGGGGTGACGCCTGACCGATGCAAGAAGGTTAAGGTTGCCGGTCAGTGCTTTGCACTGGCTAAGCGACTTAAGCCCTTGTCAATGTCCGCAGTAACTATAACTGTGTTAAAGTAGCGCAATTCCTTTTCGGGTAAGTTTGGAACTTGCCCCTTTGTCGAGTAATCGACACTGAAATAGTTGGCTAATAACGGTGAAATCCATGATATAATTAATACATGGACAATACCGTGGGAAGTCTTAGTGACCCCGTAACGACTGAGTCTGCTATAAGCGGACGAGATGGCGGTGAATTATCACGCCATAATACGCCGACTCCTTTACCGAGAAAGATTAGAAATATACCCGAATATATTACTGGGTATATTGATGGTGAGGGATGTTTTACTGTTACATTCAACATTAAAAAGAAAGCAAAGTTAGGGTGGGAACTACGTCCAAGTTTTTCAGTAAGCCAGAATGAAGATAGACGTCAAGTTCTGGACTTAATAAGAGAATATTTTGGATGTGGTTATACCCGCCGCGATTATGCAGATAAGACAGTAAAATTTGAGATTCGTAACCATCGCGATCTCATAACGAAAGTTATTCCTCATTTTGAACAATTTCCTCTTCTTTCGCAGAAACAAAAAGATTTTGAACTCTTCAAGGAAATCTGCAAGATAATTGATAAAAACAAACATCTTGAAAAAGGTGGATTTGCTCAAATCATTAATCTTGCTTATCAAATGAACGGTTCAGGAAAGCGAAAGAGAACGAAAGAGGAAATTATACAATTTCTTGGTCAAAGATGAAGATATAGTCTGATACTTATCGTAAGATAAGAGAACATTTAACGAAGTTCCGAAGCGCATGAAAGGCGTAACGACTGGGGGACTGTCTCAACGAGGAGCTCGGTGAAAATGCGATTCCCGTGAAGACGCGGGATACCTGCAACGGGACGAAAAGACCCCGGGAGCTTTACTGTAGCTTGGTATTGGCTTTAAGGTTTTAATGCGTAGTGTAGTGGGGAGGCGATGAAGTCCTGACTTCGGTCGGGATGGAGCCGTCAATGAAACACCCATCTTTAAAACTTTAAAATCTAACCCTGACGGCTAAAACGTTGGAGGACAGTGCCTGGTGGGCAGTTTATTTGGGGCAAATTCCTCCTAAAAAGTAATGGAGGAGCTTATTAAGGTTGGCTTAGCCCGGATGGAAATCGGGCAAGACGTGTAAAGGCAAAAGCCAGCTTGACTGCAAGGCCTACAAGCCGCGCAGCTGCGAAAGCAGAACTTAGTGACCCGACAATCCTTTATAGAAAGGTTGAAGACAACGGATAAAAGCTACCCCGGGGACAACAGGCTGGTGAGGTCCAAGAGTTCATATCGACGACCTCGCTCGGCACCTTAACATATCGGGGTGCCCCACGAGCAATCGTGGAAAAAACAAATGACTTATAACGGTGAACTCCATGTGATAAAATTATCGTATGGACAATACCGTGGGAAGTGAGCACATAAAATTTATGTGCTTCACCCCGTAGAGACTTGTTCGCTTAAGGCGAGCGGAATTATTCTTTTTAGAATAATTAATACGTTAAATCCTAACCGTTAATTAACGGATTAACGGGAGGAAAAAGATATAGTCCTAGCTATTAGTGATAATAGATTATTAGCGATGTCGGCTCGTCCTAGCGCCCCGCTGGAGAAGGTGGGAAGCGTATGGCGGTTCGCCATTTAAAAGGGCACGCGAGCTGGGTTCAAACCGTCAATTTGGCGGCTTTCTCGAGTAATCGAGAATGAAAAAGTTGACTCATATCGGTGGAATCCTAAGATACTATTGCGTTTTAACCTGTCGTATAATAGGATAATACCGAGGGAAGTTATTTTTCATGAACAAATTAACTAAAACAGTAGTTAATAGGTTCAGAAAAAATTAACCCCGTAGAGACTTGTTCTATCCCCAAAGATAGAACAGATGGAAGAGATTTCATAAAACGTCAACCCCCTAATTCTTATAAAACGAATGGGTGATGGTATAGTCCATACATTTGGTAACAAGTGATTAAGTATGCGTAAGACAGGTTGGTCTCTATCTGTTGCAGGCGCTGACGCTTGAGGGAAGTCAACCCTTGTACGAGAGGATCGGGTTGAACGAACCTCTGGTCTACCGGCTTTACTACCAAGTGAAACGCCGGGTAGCTATGTTCGGCAGAGATAAGCGCTGAAAGCATCTAAGTGCGAAGCCCTCCCAAGATTAGGCGTCATAGACTGGTGGAAGATTACCACCTTGATAGGCTTCAGGTGTAAGGTCCGTAAGGATTTTAGCCAAGAAGTACTAATATGTCATCCCCCAAATTTTTCGGGGAACGAGAGATCGGATATATTTACAAATATAAGTTAATTTTGACCGGTGATTTAGTTTTGTGTGCCCCACCTCTTCCCATTCCGAACAGAGAAGTGAAAGCACAAAACCTCGATGATAGTCCTTTGGGGCGAAAGTAGAGCTTGCCGGTCTTTTTTTATTTGGTGCGGGGCAGGGAAGTATGCCCAGTAAATTTTTGCGTAAAAGCTTAAAAATTTATATAATTATGGCATGAACCAGCGTGTCCTAAAACAATTGCTTTATTTACTTTTTTATTTAGCCATTATTGGTGTAGCTATTTTTTTAATCTACTTGTGGGCAGTGAAACCAGGGCCAACCTGCTTTGATAATAGACAGAATCAGGGTGAAACTGGTATTGATTGCGGCGGGCCTTGTCAACCATGCGAAATAAAATATCTTAAACCATTAGAAGCTCAAAAAATTAGATTCTTCGAGGCGCAAAATAAAACCATTGTTACCGCTGAAATCACCAACCCGAATCAAAACTTCGGCGCTGATAAATTTACTTACACAATCAACTTTTACAATCAGGAAGGAATAAAAATTGGTGGTTTGGCTAATGACTCTTTTATTTATGCTGCGGAAATCAAATCAATTTTTGAAATTGATGAAAAAATTGATTTTAGCGATATTTATAATATTTCAGTAAATTTTTCCAATATTCATTGGGTATCAAAAGAGGATTTTCAAAGACCCTTTGTAGAATTGAGAGAGCAAAAGTTTGTAGCGGAAAAACCCTTAAAATTGAAAGGAGTTGTTGTCAATCAGAGTAATTTTGAAATTAGTCTTAAGCTGATTGTCTTTATTTATGATCGTTACGGTATTCAACTCGGCGCTTCTAAAACAGAAACAGAAAAACTGGGAGCGCAAGCGCAAAAAGATTTCCAAATTATCCTCCCGCCCGATATTTCAGAAGAGCAAATAGACCAGAGCCAAACCAAAATTTTTATTGAGGCAAGGCCATGAATCTTGAATCATAAATCATGAAACACGAAACAATTTTTGATAAACCCTACGATCCGAAAAAGGTTGAAGAAAAAATTTATAAACTTTGGGAAAAATCAGGTTTTTTTAATTCCGACAAACTCCCTAAAACCCCTGCCTTGCCGGCAGGCAGGCAGCGCCTAAAACCTAAAATCTATTTCACTATTCTTCTGCCTCCACCAAACATCACTGGCTCGCTTCATTTAGGCCACGCCTTAAATGCGACAATTTCTGATATTTTAATCAGATTTAATAGAATGCGAGGCAAAAAAACTATTTGGTTGCCAGGGCTTGATCATGCTGGAATTGCCACTCAAAATGTTGTGGAAAAAGAATTGGACAGGGAAGGGGGAACCCGGTTTGATTTAGGCAGAGAAAAATTTATTGAGAGGGTTTGGCAATGGAAAAAGCAATACGGTTCGATTATCCTAGGCCAATTTAAAAAGCTTGGCGTTTCTTGTGATTGGTCGCGCTTGCGATTTACCTTAGATAAAAAATATTCAGACGCAGTTCTTAAAGCTTTTATTCATTATTATAAGAAAGGTTGGATTTATCGAGGGGAAAGAGTGATTAATTGGTGTCCAAGGTGTCAGACTAGTTTGTCGGATTTAGAAGTTGAATACAAAGAGGAGAAAACAAAACTATGGTACATTAAATATCCCTTAAAGGTCCAAGATTCAAGATCCATGATTCAAGATTATATAGTGGTGGCGACGACGAGACCCGAAACGATGTTGGGTGATGCGGCAGTGGCAGTGAATCCAAAAGATGAAAGATATAAAAATTTAATTGACAAAGAAGTTATTTTGCCGTTGCAAAACAGAGAAATCCCAATAATAGCCGACAAAGCAGTTGATGAAAAATTTGGTACTGGCGCGGTTAAAGTAACGCCAGCCCACGATTTGACTGACGCAGAAATTGCCGAAAGGCATTCTTTACCGTTTTATCAGGTGATAGATAAGGACGCCAAAATGACTAGCGAGGCCGGCTATCTTTATTTTGGTTTAAAAACAGAAGAATGCCGCTCTAAAGTTTTAGAAGAATTAGAAAAATTAGGCTTAATTGAGAAGGTTGAAGATTATACCCACAATATTAGTCTTTGCTATCGATGTCGTTCTAAATTGGAACCGATTTTAAGTCCCCAATGGTTTTTGAAAATGGATGAACTGAAAAAATTGGCGATTAAAGCTGTCAAATCCAGCAAAGTAAAAATTATTCCTAAGAACTTTGAAAAGATTTATTTTAGCTGGCTTAATAACGTAAAAGATTGGTGTATTTCAAGACAAATCTGGTGGGGGCACAGGCTTCCAGTTTGGTTCTGCCAGAATCAAACTGGAAGAATTCCCAATTTTCAATTTCCAATTTCTAAACAAATCCCAAATTCCAAATCCCAAACTTCAAAACCAATTGAAAATTCATCGGCTGAAAAATTTGTAGTCTCTATAGTTCAGCCAAGAAGGTGTCCTTTTTGCAAAGAATGTAAAATGATTCAATCAGAAGATGTCCTTGATACTTGGTTTTCTTCGGCGCTTTGGCCATTTGCCACTTTGTCTAAAAAAGATTTAAAAAATTTTTATCCAAGCGATGTTTTAATTACTGCCAGAGATATTATCAATTTATGGGTCGCCAGAATGATTTTTTCGGGAATGGGATTTAGAGGCGAGATACCTTTCCTAAAAGTTTTAATTCATGCCACTATTTTAACCCAGGAGGGGAAGCGGATGTCAAAAAGTAAAGGGACGGGAGTTGACCCATTAGAGCTTATTGATAATTTTGGAGCTGATGCTTTACGTTTTGGATTAATTTGGCAATCAATGGGCAACCAGGATATTCGTTTTGACGGAACAGCGGTTATGGCAGGGAGAAAATTTGCTAATAAAATTTGGAACGCTAGCCGATTTGTAATTAATAATACGAATTTACGGATGAATACGAATAATACGAATAAAATTAAACCTAAAACATCAGCTGGTAAAAAAATTTTAAGCCAGCTTCAGAAAACAAAGAAAGCAGTTGAAAAAGATATAGAGAATTTTCACTTTGGACAGGCGCTTCATAAAATTTATGATTTTTTCTGGCATGACTTTTGCGACGTTTATATTGAAAAAAGCAAAAAACAACTTCAAGCCTCAAACCCCCAAACTTCTAAAATTTTATTTTATGTTCTTTTAGAATCTTTAAAAATCCTTCATCCATTTACGCCCTTTGTCACTGAAGCAATTTATCAAAAAGTAAAGCCCAAAGGGTCGAAGAAAATGTTGTTGATTGTTAAATGGCAATAACTCTCTTCGCTTTAGTTTTAGGGATACTTCCGAGTTTCGCTTGGTTATTTTTGTTTTTAAAAGAAGATATTCATCCAGAACCAAAAAAATTACTGGCGCTAACTTTTCTGATGGGATTAATTGCTGCCTTATTCGCTTTATTTATTGAATATGGTCTGGCAAAAACAGTAAAAATTTTAGACATAGAGAGCTATGGAGTGTTACCTCTTTTAATAATGGCGGCAATTGAGGAGGTTATTAAATTTCTTTGTGTTTTTATGCTAATTAAAAATAGCTCTCATTTCGATGAGCCTATTGATGCGATGATTTATTTAGTGACTGCTGCTTTGGGTTTTGCTGCTTTTGAAAATTTAGCTATCGTCCTTAACTTGGCATTCTCGCCCTATCACGATTTAATTTTCAATCAAATAGCAGCCACTACTATTTTTCGTTTTATCGGCGCTACTCTTCTTCATGGCTTATGTTCAGCAGCTGTTGGTTACTGGTGGGCAATGGGCATCTTGCGGCATCAAGCTAGAAAATTCATCTTCAACGGCTTGATTATCGCTACCCTCTTGCATACTTTTTTCAACTATCTTATACTATCCTTTAAAGACACCATAATTTACCCCATTATCTTTTTAAGTATTATTGCGTTTTTCGTGTTTTTAAATTTTGACCAATTAAGAAGGAAAAATTTATGACAGATAACGACAAAAAAGATTTTTTTGCTAAACTTTTAGGCGTTGAGGAGACAGTTGAAAAAGAAGAGACAACGCCGCCTTTTGTTAGAAAGCCGAGAATTAAAAATAAGACAAAAGCCGAAGAAGAAAAGCCAGCCGAGGAGCCGAAAGCAATTATTGAAGAGAAAGCTTTTGAGATGGAGCCAGATATTTTTGAGGAAGCCGAAGGGTCTCTAACCTTGGATGTTTATCAGACACCGACCTCAATTATTGTTGAATCCGCCGTGGCTGGAGTAAACCCCGAAGATTTAGACATTTCTATTACTTCGGATTCGATTTCAGTCCGAGGTAAAAGGGAAAAAATGGAAAAAGTTGAAGAAAAAGATTATTTATTTCAGGAATGCTATTGGGGAAGATTTTCAAGATCAATTATG
>Ga0066637_10003356_pt1 | contig 10741 bp, 11 predicted proteins | sample CryGeyCG2014_020_FD_62737 | JGI IMG/M metagenome (GOLD analysis project Ga0066637, IMG submission 62737) | Groundwater microbial communities from aquifer - Crystal Geyser CG08_land_8/20/14_0.20 | ecosystem: Environmental > Aquatic > Deep subsurface > Groundwater | place: USA: Utah: Grand County...
TGCCGAAAATTAAGGGCAATGATTTTTTCAATGTTCCAATTTTAATTTTAACGTATTAAGAGGATGTGTCAACCCCGTATATCAACTTCGGATAAAAAGCGCCGAAATTTAATGATTGCTTTTAATTCCAAAGCTAATTGTTATTTGATTTTGATTCTGCCTGGTGGTTTTTCTTTCGGCGCTTTATTTGGGTTTTAACTTCAATCGCAGTACTTTCATTGCAGATGGGACTTTATAGCAAAGGGAAGTCAGACTTCCCAAGTAGAACAATTGCCGAAAGAAATCCGAAGTTGTATTACGGGGTCAACCCCGTTAGAAGTCTGTCTTTGACCAGGCAAACAATTAACGAGGCAATATCAAGTTTATTCTACGAATAATATTGTTATCCTCTTAGAAAAAATTTTAGGATAAACCCCGTTAGAGATTTTTTTCTCTGTTCTTTTCCCTCACCTTTTTAATCTCTAACGGGGTAAAATTTTTTCGTCAAAGACTTCTAACGGGGTCAATCCTTCATAAAAGTCCCTACAAAATAAAAAAGCGATGTGATAAAATAATATAATGAGTTACCCCATTAGATGAAAATTTATACATAAATTTTTTATCTAACGGGGTGCTCAATTTTCTAACCCCATTAGATAATTTTTATAAATCTCAATTATTTTGATAAATTATTATCTATCAAAAATCCCCGTTAGCTTAATTTTGCATAATATCTAACGGGGAGAAAATTGGCATGACCAATAACGAACTCGCAAAAATATTTTACGAAATTGCTTCTTATCTTGAAATGGACGATGTTCCTTTTAAGCCCCAAGCTTATGAGAAGGCGGCTTTGTCTTTGGAAACTTTGTCAAAAGATGCCAGAGAAATTTACAAAGATGGCGGCGAGAAAGCCATAGAAGAAATCCCCGGGGTCGGTAAAAGCATTGCCGAAAAAATCATTGAATATCTGAAAACCGGAAAAATAAAATATTATCGGGATTTGAAAAAGAAAATGCCGGTAAAGATGGGGGAGTTAACGGCCGTGGAAGGGATTGGGCCAAAAATGGTGCGAGACCTTTGGAAATATTTAAAAATAAAAGACTTAAAAGATTTGGAAAAAGCGGCCAAGGCCGGAAAAATCAGAAAATTGCCGAATTTTGGCGAAAAATCAGAACAAAATATTCTGGAGGGAATAGAATTTTTAAAAAGAAGCCACGGCCGGTTTTTGCTCGGTGAAATTCTGCCAGAAGCCAAAAGAATTGTTGAATCCCTGAAAACTTTAAAGGAAATTGAAAACATCAGCCCGGCGGGATCAGTAAGAAGAATGAAAGAAACAATCGGCGATGTTGATATTTTGATTACTCTCAAAAAAGGAGGAGGGTCCGCCTTCGCCAAGGCTTCGGCGGATAAAATTATGAATTTTTTTGTTTCTTTGCCCGGAGTTATAAAAACTTGGGGAAAGGGGGCAACAAAATCTTCTGTAAGATTAAGACAGGGTTTTGATGTTGATATTCGGGTGGTGCCAAACGAATTTTACGGTTCGGCTTTGCAGTATTTTACCGGTTCCAAAGAGCATAATGTTGCCTTAAGGATTCTTGCTATAGAGAAAAAATTAAAACTTAATGAATACGGCGTGTTTAGGGCAAAGAAAAAACTTCCCACCAAAACCGAAGAGGATGTCTATAAAATTATTGGTTTGCCCTGGATTGAGCCGGAACTCAGGGAAAATCAGGGAGAAATTGAGGCGGCTCAAAAAAATGAGCTCCCAAAAATTATTGGTTATAATGATATTTTGGGAGATTTGCATTGTCATTCAAATTGGGACGGGGGAGGGGATTCAATTGAGGAAATAGCCGAAGCTGCCATAAAAATGGGCTATCAATACATAGGCATCGCCGACCATACTAAATTTTTAAGAATTGAGCACGGACTTGATGAAAAACAACTTTTAAAACAGCGTCAGGAGATTCAAAAAATCAATTCTAAAATCCAGAATCTAAAATCTAAAATCCATATATTACAAGGATGTGAAGCCAATATTATGCCGGATGGTTCAATTGATATTAAAGATGAGGCGTTGGCAAAACTCAATTATGTGATTGCCGGCGTTCACAGCCAGTTAAAAATGCCAAAAGAAAAAATGACCGAGAGAATTATCAGGGCGATGAGAAATCCCAATGTTGACATTATTTCCCATCCGACCGGCCGGCTTTTGCAAAAAAGAGACGAATACGAAATTGATTTTGATAAAATTTTAAAAGTGGCGAAAGAAACAAAAACAATTTTGGAAATAAATTCGTATCCCGACAGACTGGATTTGAAAGATACAAATATCAGAAAAGCCAAAGAAGCTGGAGTAAAAATGGCGATTAATACCGATGCTCATTCAATTGACCAATTACATGTTATTGAATTTGGAATTGCTCAGGCGAGAAGGGGTTGGGCGGAAAAGAAAGACATTATAAATTGCTGGCCGTTAGAAAAATTGTTAAATTTTTTCAAATAATTTTAATATTATGCCAATAGAAAAATCAGCTGGAGCCGTGGTTTTTTATAAATCCGGCAAACCCCGCACCACCAAGCACTTTTTGCGAAAAGTGCTGGGGGTACGGGGCAAGAAAATTGAATATCTTTTGCTTCATCATGAGCTTGGCCATTGGGATTTTCCAAAAGGCTGGATTGAAAGAAGGGAAAAATTGGAAGAAACAGCCAAGAGAGAAATTGGAGAGGAAACCGGGATAAAAGATATAGAATTTATCCCGGGCTTCAAAGAGCATATAAAGTATTTTTTCAAGTGGGAGGGTAAGAATATTTTTAAAATCGTAACATTCTTTTTGGCCGAGACTAAGGCCCAAGACGTGGTTTTGTCTTTTGAGCATATTGGATATAAATGGTTGCCTTATGAGGAGGCGTTAAAACAATTAACTCATAAAGATGTCAAAGAAGTTCTCAAAAAAGCCCATCAATTTATAAAAAATAAAGAATTGGTTCAGAGGCTATAGGAATTGTATGGCCGGGTAGTTTTATGTGCTCTATTGAAATAAATCAAATTGGGTATTAAGATAAGGAGAGTTTCTTAAAAACTTCAAAAATTGGAGAAAAATCATGGAAAGAGAAGTAATGATAAGGCAATTATGGGACGATCTTGAAAGACTTAAGGCGTCGGAAGGTTATTTTCGGGCTGGACTGCCGCGATACAATACTCTTTTTGGCCGTGATTCTTTGATTGCCGCCTGGCAGCTTTTAAAAATTGATCCAACAGTCGCCAAAAATACTCTTAAGGTTTTGGCCGGACTGCAAGGTAAGAAAAGCTGGACAAAAAATGAAGAAGAGCCTGGAAGAATCGTTCATGAATATGCGAAATTATGGAGCAAAGAAGGATTGAAACGCTTGCCCGCCAAAATATTTTTAGGCTATCCATATTACGGAAGCATTGACAGTACTTCTTTATTTGTAATTCTGGCCGCTTTCTATTTTGAAAAAACTGGCGATGCCGAATTTATAAAAGAAATCTGGCAAAACATAAAAGATGCCGTGATTTGGATGAAATATTATGGCGATAGAGATAGCGACTGCTTTTTGGAATATAAAAGAAAAAATCCCTTCGGTCTTTATCATCAGGGATGGAAGGATAGCTTCCGTTTCCCTCATAAAATTTCCCTGCCCATTGCCGTAGTTGAGGTTCAGGGCTACGCCTATCTTGCTTATAGAAAATTTTCCGAGTTAAGCCAAAAGTTATTCGGAGAGCCACAGCCCCATTTTGAAAAACTGGCAGGCAATCTCAAAAGGAGATTCAACGAAAGATTCTGGATGGGTGATTTCTTTGCTTTTTGCCTTGATGGAAAGAAAGTGCCGCAAAAAATTTACACTTCCAATCCCGGCCATCTCTTGTTTACTGGGATCATTGACGATGATAAATTATCAAAACTTGTCGGAAGGCTAACCGGGAGTGATTTGTGGACCCCCTATGGAATTCGGACTCTTTCTTTTTTAGACCCCGATTTTAAACTGGATTTGCGGGTAGGTGGCCCGGTTTGGCCGCATGATAACTGGATGATTATTCAGGGTTTAAGGGAAAGGGGATATTTTTGTCTGGCCGAACAGATAAAAGCCGGATTAATCAGGGCTTTTGAGGAAATCAGATTTATACCGGAATGCTTTGGCGTAAAAAACGGCAAAATCATACCAGAGAAAAGCGCGTGCTACCCGCAGGCCTGGGCAAGCGCCGCGATGCTTAATTTGTTGATTAACGGATAAAAAACCGGCAAAAAATTTGTCGGTTTTTTTTATTAACTTTAAAAGCTTGACGAAGCGGAGATAAAAATTATAAAATAAATGAGGTCTTTGAAAATCAGGTGGTTAGAGAAATGAAGAAAAAGATTATTGCCATCCTGGCTTTTCTGAAAAGACAGGTTGTCAGACTTTTTGATTTTATTAAAATCCATGAAAATCTGAGCCTCCTTTTTGTTTTAGCTGTTTTTTTGATTGTACCGTTTTTATTTTTAGATAATTTCTATCAATTTTTTACTTTGATTCTTCCAATGTACGTTAATGAATATGGTGGAATGGTTGCCTGGTTGTTTTTTAAAAAGCCAATTTGGCAGATTGCCATTGCCTGCTGGTCAATTCTAAATATTAGCGTTATTCTTTGGTATCTGGGCATTGATCTGGGGAGAATTATTGTTTCAAAAATTAGACATTTTTTGCCGAAAAAGGTTAATTTTCCGCGGCCTCAACAAAATTTTAATTTTTTTAAAAAAATTAAAATTTTGTTTGCCAAATTGCAGAAAAAACGTTCAAACTTTAGGCAAAAAATTTTTGAATGGCTGTCGAGACGGGGCATTATATTTTTGTATTTTCTTTGCTCCATTCCTTTTTTGTCTGTAATTGGAACCATTATTTTGGCCCTGGTTAAAATTCGAGGAATCAAAAGCGGCATCTGGATTATAATGGCAATCGGAATTTTCAGAACATTTTTAACAGTCTGGGCCATCCAACAGGGTTTTGGCTGCTTGGCTGATATTTTTCAAAACCTTATCAAATTCTAAATTCGGTAAGGTTTTTTAATTTTGCAAAAAGTAATAAAATAAGATAATAAACAGAATTTTAAAACCATGATCGCTAAGAAAATTTTTCAAGGAAAAGTTTACCCCGTTAGAAAATCAAGGAAAGACTATCAGCGGAAAGGGAAATTAAAATTTTCTAACGGGGTTTATAAAATTGTGAAAAAAATTCCCAAGGGGAAAGTTTTGAGTTATAAAGAGGTGGCAAGACTTGCGGGAAAGCCACGGGCGTGGCGGGCGGTCGGGAATGTCCCGAATAAGAACAAAGACCGTGAAATTCCCTGTTATCGGGTGATAGGGTCGGATGGAAAAATTGGAGGTTATAATCAGGGGGTAAAAAAGAAAAAAGCATTATTGAGAAGAGAAGGCATCATAAAGAATATCAAATATTAAAAATCAAAAATCAAATATAAAAAAACAGCTGATAAAGAAAAGCTGTTTTTTATCGGAAGACAAACTCTATTTTTCAATTCTTTGATTTTTCCACAATTTTATTAAAAACTTCTGGATATTTATTGGCTAAATTAGCCAAAACTTTTCTATCAAGCTCAATTTTATTTTTCTTTAAGCCGGCGATAAATTTGCTGTAAGAAAGGTTGCGCTGTCGGCAGGCGGCGTTAATCTGGATTTGCCAGAGTTTTCGGAAATCACCTTTTTTTCTTTTGCGGTCTCTGAAGGAATAAGTCCAGGCATGCAAAAGAGCGTCTTTTGCCAGACGATATTTTGATTTTCTTCCCCACCTGAATCCTTTGGTATATTTTAATAGGTGTTTTCGGCGCTTGTGGGCAATTTTTCCGCGTTTTACTCTAACCATAGATATTATCCGAAGGATACGAATTTATATCCGAATCAACGAATTCGTAAATTGGAATAGTCATTCGTAGATTAGGATAATAGTCTCCGAATTTTTTTGGCGTCGGCTTTTGACAGGACGACCCATTTTCGGGATTTGCGAATTCTTTTTCCTGATTTTTTTGCGCGAAAATGGTCCTGGCCCATGGGCCGGTGCAATATTTTTCCCGTCTTGGTAATTTTAAACCTCTTAATAATTGATTTGCGCGTTTTCGCCATATTTGTCTGCGAGCGTAGCGAGTAGCTACAAATATGAGCGCCCCGTTCAAATTTTGCCCACCAATTTATTGAGTTTCCAGATTGCTAAGTTTTGGATTTGAAAACATATTTGCAGCCTGCGTGTGCCGAATAGGCACATTCCTGTTGGGCGAAGCGGGCTGCCTTCCAAATTCTCGCAAAATTTGAATGGGGTGATACTCTTATTTTCTTGATATAAGAATTGTCAGTCCCCAGGGCGTTTTTTTTGGCTCCTGTTCAATTTTAAATTCAATTCTTTGTTTAATTATATCAAGAAATTGGTTAAATTTTTGTTGGGCAAAATCCCTTAACGCTTTTTCCCTGCCCCTTAAAAACAAGTCTATTTTTACTTTATTGTCCTCTTTCAGGAATTTTTCTATCTGATTCGTCTTGGTTTCCAAGTCATGCGGCGAGGTGTTTACGCCGAATCTTATGCCTTTTACTTCGCCTCCTTTTTGTTTTGCTTTTTGGGTCCTTTCTTTTTTTTCTTCACGGTAAATAAATTTTCCATAATCCATTATTTTGCAAACCGGCGGAGAAATGCTCGGGACAATTTCAATCAGTTCCATGTTTTTTTCCCCCGCTAACTGGATTGCCTTCCACGTTTCAAGAACTCCCAGATTTTTTCCGGTTTCGTCAATCACCCTGACCTCGGGGACTCTTATTTGGTTGTTGACGCGATATCTCTTAATAATTTTTTTTGTATTTAATATTTTCCGCCAGAGGCGGATCCGCCTCTGGCGGAAATTTTTGATTTTTATTGGAGACGGTGGGAATTGAACCCGCGTCCAGAGAATTTTTCCAAGACAATTTTACAGGCGTAGTCTAATTTGAATTTCGGTTTGGAACTGAAAATTAGACAAAACATTCCAGACCCATCCCGGTTAAGTTTCGGCAGTTTCCTCCGGAAAAGGAAACTGTCTATCTCGATAATATGACACCCGAGTTTCGCCTATCGAGAATCAGCGAATCGGATGTACGCGTTTTACGCGTAAGCAAAGCTTGGAGTGGCATATGGCGGAATGCCAAATACCAGATTCCTTACTTTTTCAAATAAGTTTGCACTTATTTTGGTTGCCGAAAGTTTTACAAGGAATCAGCACCTTGGCTTGAATGTCTTGAAAAATATTCCTGTCAAAGCCTTACGTCCCCCTTCGCAATAATCTTTCTTTTTCCCTCTGAAATTCCCGTTTTTTTATTTTTTCTCTTTTGTCGGTTTTTTTTCTTCCTTTGGCAATCCCGAATTGCAACTTTATTTTACCTTTTAGACTATAAACTTTCAAGGGCACAAGTGTCAAGCCTTTTTGCCTTATTTTTCCAATCAGAGATTTAATTTCCGATTTGCGCAAAAGCAGTTTTCGGGACCTGCTTGGCTCATAATCTTTTGGCGTATTTTTTGGCTGATAGGGAGGAATATAAGCGTTCAGCAAAAATAACTCCTCAAATTTTGGAACAACAAAGGAGCCGGTTAGATTAATATGCCCTGTTTTGATTGATTTTACCTCGTGGCCCAAAAGAACGATTCCGGCATCAAATTTTTCCAGAATTTCGTAATCAAAAAAAGCTTTTTTATTTTCCGCGATAGTTTTTTCCATTAATTAGAGTTTAACATTTTTTTATCATATAATCATTTTTTAATTTGTATCCTAACTTTCGGTAATATTCTCTGACGCCCACGCCGGAAATTACCGCCACTTTATTTAATTTGAATTCATCTCTGGTGATTTTTTCCGCCTCTTTAATTAATTTTTTTCCAAGCCCCCTATGTTGAGGTGAAATTATGGATGTCGGAGAACCGTAATTTATGGGATGGAGGAGGCCGTAAGTGTGGAGTTCGCGGATTATAGCCGCATCTTGCAAAGCGGGAATGAAGTGTTTGCCCCGTACCGTGCCGCAGTCCTTGGTGCGGGGTTTGTTTTGGGAGGGAATTCGGAGGCGCAGAAAAGCAATAACTTTATCATTTTTTGTATCTTCAAAAGAAAGAAAAATTTCCTTTCCTTTGCTCGCTTCATATTCGCGACGCCTTAATTCTAAATTCTTAATTCTAAATTCTAAATTCTTTATTTCCCGGCACCTGATGCATTTGCATTTGAGCCCTCTTTTGTTCATTTCCCCTTGAACGACTTCCCGCAAATTGGAGATTTTGCAGCCAGCTTCAATTTTTGGAACCGGAATGTCCCGAAATAATCTCCCGACTCTTACCCAATAAGGCAAAATTTGGGATTTGATTTTTACAAGAACCTCAATTAATTGTTTATTAGTATATGGTTTGTATTTCCCTTGCTTCCAAAGCGCATATAATTTAGAGCCTTTGCAGACTACGCAGGGATAAATTTTCAGCCAATCAGGTTTTAAATGGGGATTTTTAAAAGCCATTTTAAAACTCGCAAGGTCTTTTTTAATATTGGAACCCGGCAAATTTAACATCAGATGATAGCTTACTTTAAATCCCGCGTCTTTTAAAATTTTTGTGGCTTCAGTTATTTCTTTTATGCCATGCCCTCTTTGGTTAAATTTTAAAATTTTGTCGTCTAAAATTTGGGCTCCCAATTCCACTTTTGTCACGCCAAGTTTTCTTAACCAAATTGCTTCTTCTTCTGTAATCAAATCCGGCCGGGTTTCAATAGTCAGTCCTACAATCCGGCATTTAGCTTTTTCGTTTTTTCTTTGGATATTTTTGAGGTCAAATCTCTTATTTTTTGGATAATCTTGAGAGGTTTGACCTCTTTTATTTTTAAATCCATTGCAGGCCTTAAAGCATTCTTTCACAAACCACTCCTGATATTTTCTCGGATAATAGCTGAATGTTCCACCTAAAACTATTAACTCAATTTTATCAATCGGATGACCCTGTGCTTTCAAACTTTCCAGCCTTGTTTTAACTTGAGGATATGGGTTAAAATTCAAATTTTTCGCCCTCTGGGCCGCCGGTTCTCCTGAAAGATAGCTTTTCGGGAATAATTTTTCTTCAGGACAATAAATGCATCTCCCGGGACATCTGTACGGTTTTGTCAAAACCGTAATTACCGCCACGCCGGAAAGGGTTCTTATCGGCCGTTTTGTCAGAATTTTTTCCAAAATCGGAGATTTTTTAATCCTTTTCTCTTTTAGTAATTTGTGATATTCTTTTAGAAGTTCGACGTTGGACAGACAGGAAATTTTATATTTTTTTGCCATCTCCCGTTTAATTTTTGCCAAATCAGCCGGAGTTTTAACCCGGTCGTTAAGCAGTTTTTTAATTATCAGTTTTGATATATTCATAAAATGAAAAAAGAATACGCCGATTATTTATTAAAAAAGACCAGGGAAGATTATGATAAAATTGCTAAAGATTTTTCAGATTCCCGATATTCTATCTGGGAAGAGTTTAACATTTTTAAAGATTATATCAAGGATGGCGACAGAATTTTGGATTTGGGTTGCGGAAATGGCAGACTATTAGATTTGTTTAGGGACAAAAATGTAGAATATACTGGTATTGATAATTCTGAAGAGCTTATCCAAATAGCAAAAGAAAAATCCAAAATTTTACCCCGTACCGAAACGAAGTTTTTGGTGCGGGGCCAAAATCCCCGTCTGCCATCGGCTTCGCCTCGGGCGAATGGCGGGCAGGCAAAATCCAAAATCCAATTCTTGGTTGCTGATGCGTTGAATTTACCATTCCCTGACAATTATTTTGACAAGGTTTTTTCTATCGCTGTTTTGCATCATATTTCATCCGAAGAATATCGTTTGCGATTCTTAGAAGAGGCAAAAAGAGTATTAAAGCCGGGCGGATTTTTAATTTTAACTGTTTGGTATTTATGGGAAAAGCCCAAAACTCTAAAATTATTATTAAAATACGGTCTGCTAAAGATTACGGGCCTGTCTAAATTAGATTTTAAAGATATTTTTGTCCCCTGGCAGAATAAGATTTTAAGATATGTTCATTGCTTCACAAAAAAAGAATTGGAAAATTTGGCAAAAAGAGCCGGATTTAAAATAGAAAGAATCGGAATTTTCAGGCGAAGAGAAACCCTTAATTATAATATTTATTTGATGGCTGGGAAATAATTTGGTAGCGGGGGCCCAGTAGAAGAGCATAGCTCTTTACCGGACTAGTCCCGTAGTGGAATTTGACTGTTTTTGACGTTTTAATGTTTCGTAGAGAAAAACATTAGTCAAATTTCTACTACGGGGATTGACAGAAGTCTTTAAATAAATAAAATTAGAATTAAGGGAGTGTAAGGACACACGGGACCTGAACGCTTGGGGTAAAATTGCCGAAGGGATTAATGTCCACTTCTCTTCAAAATATTGCCCGAAACAGAAAGGAACCGTACTCCCCGGAAAAAGTTTGCTAACGGCCCCCCTCATGTAGGAGGGGTTGTTAGTTTAGATATTAGATATTGGATTTTGGACGATGTTTTATTTTGTAGTTTTAAAATGTTAAAATAAATAGAGTCCCCATGGCTTAAAGGACAAAGCACGGCCCTCCGGAGGCCGGGATGAAGGTTCGATTCCTTCTGGGGGCACCACCAAGAAAAAGTCAACGATTGGTGGGTCGCCTCGCTTCGCTCGGCAACCAAATTATACGGAATTTTCCAGTCAAAATTTAATTTTTGGTT
>Ga0066637_10003359_pt1 | contig 10737 bp, 11 predicted proteins | sample CryGeyCG2014_020_FD_62737 | JGI IMG/M metagenome (GOLD analysis project Ga0066637, IMG submission 62737) | Groundwater microbial communities from aquifer - Crystal Geyser CG08_land_8/20/14_0.20 | ecosystem: Environmental > Aquatic > Deep subsurface > Groundwater | place: USA: Utah: Grand County...
TTTAAAAAATTTTGAAAAACTTCAAGATCCCTTTCATAATTATAAACTGTCTCAGAGGAAAGGTTGCTTATTTTTAAGTTTAAAAGAAAATCGTCTAAAAATTCTAATTTTTGCATAAAATTGTCACCCTATTGAAACATTAGATTATACCGAGTGTAAGGGTAATTATACTCGGTTAGCATTCTCATATTGTGTCATTCTGATGGTACTCCCGAAGAATCCCCTATTTTCTTATCAGCGAAATAAAATAATTTTTTATTTTATTCCATGTCTCAGAAATAATTTGTGATATTCCTTTTTGTAGAATTTCTTTGAACTCTTGTTTTTCTTGGGCTATCCCCTGTTTTACCGCTTCTTTCCTCATATCCAGCCAATCAGCGATTTTTGTTAAGTAGTCCCCTGCTTTGACCCCGTAGGAGGTGTTTTTCAAGTCGTTAAATTGCTCAGAAAGCGGAGTTGCGTCTATCGGCGTTCCCGCAATATCCGTGCTGGTTGATTGAGCTTGGGCTGAAAACGAAAGCATAAGACCAAAAAAGATCGTTAAAATTATAATTTTTTTTGTTTTCATTGTATTTTGTCGCCCTGAGGCGATAGCCGAAGGGTCTCATACATAGAGATTCTTCGCCCTATCGGGCTCAGAATGACCGCTTTGTGGTCAATTTTCTCACTGTCCTTCTATCGGCGCAAAGCTCCGATATAAGTATTCTAACAAATAATTGGCTATTAAACGAGCGGCTTTGGGACGGGCAAAGTTAGCTGAATTTTCAGCCATTGTTCTCAAAAGCTCGGGGTTGTAAAAAAGATATTTTATTTTTTCTAAAAATAAATGCGCTTTTAAGTTGTCTTCCTCTAAAACCTCACAAGCGCCTCTCGCTTGAAAAAAATAGCTGTTTTTCGCTTGATGGTTTTGCGCCGCTCCCGGCAGAGGTATTAAAATAGCTGGTTTCTTGCTGGCCGCTATTTCAAAAATAGCCCCGCCCCCAGCCCTTGATATAATTAAATCGCTGGCTGTATAAGCGTTCTTGAGCTGGGCTTCGTTAAGAAACGCGAAACTATGATAACTCGCCAGCAATGCCGGACTATTCACTAAAACCTTCACCTCTTTTTTTATTTGCTGAAAACTAATGTCGCCTGTTTGATGTATTACTTCAAACTCCGGCAAGATGTCAGGCAGGGTCTCTAAAAGCAAATTATTGATGCTCATCGCCCCTTGCGAGCCCCCTAAAATTAAAAGAATTGGCTTTTGTGTTTCAATGCCTAGGAAACTTTTGGCGGCTTTTTTATTGTCTTGGCCTGTCTCTCCGATGACTTCGCTTCTGATGGGGTTGCCCAAACAAACAATTTTTTCTTCGGGCAGTTTCTCTGTTTTTTCAAAAGAGGAAAAAACTTCAACGCACCATTTGCTTTCTATCTTGGACGCTAAGCCAGCGATACTGTCTGATTCGTGCAAAAAAATCGGCACTCTCAGCATTCTTCCAGCCAAAACTGTCGGGAAAGAACCATACCCGCCCTTGCTGAAAATTAAATCAGGCGCTTTAAAAAACAACAAACAAAACGCTTTAATAACGCCGCAGGGCAGTTTAAACAAGTCAATAAAATTATCAAAAGAAGGGTAGCGCCTTATTTTGCCGCTCGGGATGTTTTTAATTTTTATATTTTCAATGGAAAATAAAATATCGGTTTTTGGATTTTTTGGCCCAAAATAATACAAATCCAAATCCGGCTCAGAATAATTTTTTCTCAGCTCTCGGGCAATCGCTAATATCGGGAACAAATGACCGGCTGTTCCCCCGCCGGTAAAAATAATTTTCATATTAGAAATCGTTAATGAATGAGCCCTGTTAAATGTCGCAAAGCGACAATTTTGCGAAGCAAAATTATTTAACAGGGCGAAATGAATTTACGAGTTCTTATACCCTGTTAAATAAGATTTGGGGCAATTTTGGAACATTTTGCCGCGATGTTTATTGGAGCATCACCTTGATATCTAAACATAATTATTGATATTCCCCAAATCTTATTTAACAGGGTAAATTCGCTGTAAGCTCGGGCTTCGCCTGCTGGCTCGCCCTCACTAACAGCTCATTTACGCGATATGTTTAACGCCAGCCCCGCGGCAGTAATTTCAGCGATAATGTGCGAGCCCCCATAGCTTATAAAAGGCAAGGGCACCCCGCCCATCGGCAGAATGCCTAACATTCCTCCGATGTTAAAAAACGCCTGAAAACTCATCCAAATTCCTATGCCCAAAACAATCAAACCCTCAAAACCAAAGCCCAAGTTTTTAGCGAGTTTAAGGCATCTCCACAAAAATAAAATAAGCAGGGCAATCAAAATAAAGCAACCCAAGAATCCCCAGCCCTTCCCTATTATAGCAAAAATTGAGTCAGTAAAGGGAGTGGGCAAGAGCTCGCCCGAAGCCCCCAGCCCCAAGCCAAAACCATCCCCTATCCCGCTGATTTTTCCCGAGCCAATGGCAATCAATGATTGCCTTAACTGAAAACCATGCCCCAACGGGTCGGCAGTCGGGTTAAGAAATATCAACCATCTTTTTAAGCTGTATGTTCTCGTCAAGGCAATACAGGTGATTGCCGCTATGCCAGCTCCCAACATTGCCGCGGTATGCCAAACAGGCGTGTATGAAGCAAAATACATTGTAAGGCAAACAACGATTAAAATTACCAAGGTGCTCATATCCGGCTGAGCCGCCAACAAAGCGAAAACCACAACAGCCAAAACAACAAACGGCAGTAAGATTTCTTTGATTTTATTTTTGGGAATAATTTGTTTGCTTTTGCCAAGCCAAGCCGCCAAATAAATAATAAAGCCAAGCTTAAGAAATTCAGCTGGCTGAAGTAAAAACCCAGCCAAAGAAACCCATCTCCGGCCCCCGGCGATGCTAACTCCGATTTTTGGCGCGAATACCAGCAAGGTTAAAAATAAACAACTAATAAATAAAAACAGCGAAAATTTTTTAATTGTTTTTGGCGATAGTTTGAAAAAAATAATACCCCCGACCAGCCCCAAAGCGATTCTCATAAGCTGGTTTTGCAAATAATGCCAAGGCGTTCCAAACCTTTGTTGGGAAAGCGGCAAAGATATCAAGCAAACCGCAAAAAGCCCCCAGAGAATCAAACCTCCGACAATCCCGAGTAAAACAAAATCAATATTATTTTTTGTTTTTCTTGCCATAAAATTTTACCCATTTTTGAAACTGCTCTCCCTGGTCTTCAAAATTTTTCCATAAGTTATAACTGGGCGATGCCGTGGAAAGCAGGCAAACTCCGTTTTTTTCTGTATTGTCAAAAGCAAATTTTACCGCTTCTGCCATTTTTGTTGTTTCTAATATATTAAAGCCCTGTTTATTTTTCAAGATTTTTTTACCGCTGTTTGGGAATAAAACAATATTTTTAATCTGATATTTTTTTAAAGTTTTTTCCAATTCCGAAAACTTATATCCTCTATCCTCGCCGCCTAAAAAGACCGTTTGGACATTAGGCAAGCAAGCAATCGCGAAAATAGTTGATTCGGGCGCTGTTGAAATAGCGTCGTCATAAAATTTAATGCCTTGGAATTCGCCAACAAGTTCTAAGCGGTGAGGCAGTGGCTTGAAATTTTTCACTGCCCGGGCAATGGTTTCTTTTGAAACTCCTAAAATAACCCCGACTGTCGCGGCTATTCTGATGTTATCTTTGTTATGCTCGCCAAGCAAAGGTATTTCCGTTTCTTTTAACGGCAACTCTGTTTTAAAGGCAAGAACCTTAGCTCTTGCCTCTCTCCCCCATTCTCTCAAACGGCTCACTTTTGGATTATAAACAAAAAAATTATTTTTATTTTGGAATTTTATAATATTTTTTTTCGCTTTAAAATAATTTTCAACATTGCCGTGATAATTCATATGCTCGGGAAACAAATTAGTGATAACCGCTACGCCCGGAGATTGTTCAATGTCATCAAGCTGATAACTGGACAGCTCTAAAACAAACATTTGCGTTTTTGGCAAAGGGCTCATCAGAGCTTTGAGCATCGGAGCGCCAATGTTGCCAAGAAGCTGAACATTTTTGCCAGCTGTTTTTAATATCTCAAAAATAAGCGAGGCAGTTGTGCTTTTGCCTTTACTGCCGGTTATGCCGATAATCTTATTATTATCCACTTGAGAAAAAAATATATTGGTGGCAGTGGTGTATTGGATTTTTAGATTTTCTTTGGCAACTCCGGGCGTTTTCACGGCAATGTCATAATAATTTTGTTTTTTTAAATAACCGCTCCCCTGCTTTTGGTCGGCCACGCCAATTTTTAAGTCAGGAAAATACTTTTTGAGGTATTGTTCAGTAATTTTGCCTTCTTTGCCATAGCCCAAAATCAAAACATTTTTCATCCCCAAAAAACGAAATTCCGTGGGAATGTTAAGGCAAGGATGAGTTGAAAAAATTTCTCGCAATGACCGCGTCCTGTCATTCTGAGGCCTAATGGCCGAAGAATCCCGAATATGAGATCCTTCGGGAGTACCCTCAGGATGACAGAGGAGTGCCCTCGGGACGACGGCTGGCGCCGTCAAGGCAGGCGAAAACTTTCTTATAATAAAATCATTTTTAAATTTGTTTTTCGCTAAATAAAGCGCCATTTTGTTTTCTTCAAAAGTGCCAACGCAATCAAATGGTTTTATCTTGCCAAAGCCTAAAATATCGCTAAATTGGTTTTCTAACGCTTTTTCTTGAAAGAGATTTTTTTTGAAAATTTTTAGCAAGTCGTTCTTAGGCAAAAAAGTCGCCAATAAAAGGAAGGAAGACAAACATTTCGGGCAATTTAAGCACCACCTCTCCCCTGCTCCGTCTGATTTTTTATTAGCAAATTTTTTATTGCAACTAGAGAATAAAGTATGATATTTTTTTAATCGCGAGAACATTTCAGCGATTCTGATTTCATAAAATGGTCTCAATAAAGAAAAATATCTGATTTGCGGCGTATAATATCTATTGATATAGCCCTGAAAAAGATTTTCAAATTCCGCTGATTTGCTCCATTGATGATTTATTTCCTGATTTTGGTATTTCAAATTGCCAAAATTGCTACTATACTCATTAGCGACAATAATATTTTTGTAGTCATACAATATGCCGAGTAAAAGCCCTAAAAATCCATAAATAGCTGATATGGGAATATGGCCCTGATAGCTTTGCTCCAAACCAGACAAGAGTTTTTCGTCCAAAACTCGTTTAATTACCAAGGATTTGACGCCCGCTGTTTTTACTATATCTTCAATAATTTTTGATGCTTCGCCGGTCTGGACGACAAAGCCAGCGATGTCTTTCTTAGCTTGCTTTAACAGCTCAATAGCCGCAAGAGAGTCCTTGCCTCCCCCGACGCCAACCAAAGAGCGATTTTTTCTTGGTAGAAAATAATTTTTTTCTTTTTTTTGCTTTTGGGAAATCGGAAAACCGATTTTCTTTTTTATATCAAGATTGTTGCGATAAAAAAATTCGCCCAAGCCCTTTTTATAAACCGTTTCCCAAAACAGGGCTTTGTTTTGACTCAATGCTTTGGCTAATTTAATTTTTGGCGGGCAATAGGTTTTATAGTAGCTTATGCCAAGCATTAAATGAATATCGCCCAACAGCTCGGATAGAAGCCCTTGGGGAATTTTTTTGATATCAGGAACTTTGGGCAAAATTATTTTTTCAACAAAAACCAGCGGCTTTTGTCCAACAAAGCCAATTTTATACTCAAATTTCAAAATTTTCTCTCGCGGTTTAAATTTATATCCGCTAAACTCAAAAAATATTGGTTTTAAATTTTTGTTTTGCATTTTTTAATTCTTTAATAAGCGATTTTTTGATTAAACTGAAAAGCAAAAGGAATAAAATAATCTTTGAGATTTTGTTCAGATACCGCAAAATTGCCTAATTCCCAAAAGCAATCGCAAAATAAAGACCTCATTTTTAAAATCTCGCCCAATCCCCTTTTCCGTCTTTGGTCGTCAATAGTCAAATCAAATAATTCTAAAGCTTTATCCGCGGTTTTTTGGGCTATTTCTTTATCTTTATTTTTCCAATAAAAAGCTCGGGTGATTTCACTGCCAATGTTGCCCATTTGCTGGCAGAGCGGCATTTTCTGCCAAAGTTTTGTATCAAACATATTTACTCAACCAGTTCGTTTATTATTTGTTCAATTTTTTCTTTTATTTCAGGATTTTCAACTTCCATTTTTCGGTGACCGAAATTTGGCTTAATGTTTATCAAAGAAATATATTCAATTCTTTTTTCTTTCGGAGCATCGCATAAAATATTTATACCCCAAATATCGCCCGAAAAAGAACCATTTTCTATTAAGGCCTCCTGACATTGAGAATGCCACTCCCCTCCTAAAGCCAATAATTTTTTTTCAATGTCAACGGCGGCTTTTACCATAAAACCAAAAATTTCCTGAGCTATTGTTTCTAACTCATTTTTTGATAGTTGCTGTTTGACAATTTTAATAGTCATATAATGTTTATCCTAATAATCTCACGGACACGCCGATGATGGCTAAGACAAGGCCGACAAGCCAAAAGCGCATGGTGATTTTTTCTCTTGACCAGCCCTTTGCCTCTAAATGATGATGAATTGGCGCGCAAAGAAAGATTTTTTTGTGAAAAAGTTTTTTGGAGACAAGCTGTAAAATTACCGAGCCAGCTTCCAAGACCAAAAGCCCCGCGATTATCGGCAAAACCAATAAAGAGTCGGTCAAAAAAGCGACCGCGGCCAAAGTAGCGGTCAAGCCGATACTGCCGGTCTCTCCCATATAAAACCTTGCTGGGGGTATATTAAACCACAAAAAAGCCAAAGTAGTTCCCGAGATGACCGCGCAAAAAGCCGCTAAGTTATACTGCAAATCAGCGAAAGCGATTATGGAAAAAGCCATAAACATAATCGCAAACACTCCCCCCGCCAACCCGTCAATGCCGTCAATTACCCCGCCCGCCCAACAAGCCAAAACTGTTAAAATAAATAATGGTATGTAAAAAATGCCGATTTCCAAACTGCCGTTGCCTGGAATATGCAAAGAATGCCAGCCCAACTTGGAATAAAACCACCAAGCGCCGATAATGCCGATGAGCAAAACCAAAGCCAATCTGCGAGTAAAGCGAATACCGCCGGCCGCGTACTTGCCTTTTTCAAAAACTTGCAGAACATCATCCCCCAAGCCAAGCAATGCCCCGGCAATTAAAAAGCCCAAGGGCAACCAGGTTTGCTCTCTAGATAAAAAATTCATTTTGTCAAAAATAACCGAGTTTGGAAAGATTTTATTTAAAGCGAAAAATAAAAAAATAACGCCAGCAGTTGTCAGCCAAATTAAAAGCCCGCCCATTCTCGGAGTGCCCACTTCCTTGTCTTTGTGAAGCCCGTGAAAAACAGGGGCTCCTTTGCCGTCAATGGTTTTGCCCCGAGCGGTTTTGCGCCAGAGCTTGTGTTTGTAAAGAAACTTGCTTAAAAAAGGAGTCCAGGCAACGGCTGAAAAAACCGAAAAAGCGCAAAGAAAAAAAATTTTGATAACATTATCAGATGCCATAATAATTGAGCAATTTTTCCATTTCGGAAAATTTATCCGGCGAGTTTAAAATAATTGCGATATAATAATCGCCCTCATTCGCCCCTCTTAATACAAGTAATAAGCACCCGCCGGCTCGAGCGGTTGCGCCGGTCTTGCCAGCGATGATATTGGGTATTTTGCCTAAAAGCTCGTTGGTTGAATCTAAAATATGATGCAAGGAGCCGTTCTCCGAGAAAAGCGCTGTTTGTTTCTGGCCTAAAATTTCTATAATTTCCGGATGGTTTTGCAAAATGTATTTGCCTAATTTAGCCAAATCCCGGGCTGTTGAATAATTGATTAAATAAGGAGCAAGCCCTGTGTCTTCAGGGTCAAGGCCATTGGGGCTGTAAAAATACGAGCTGTCCATTTTAAGGTCGCGGGCTTTAAGGTTCATCAAGGCAGTGAAGGGCTCGGGTCCCCCCATGGGCTCGGTTAAAGCAAAGGCGGCGTCATTGCTTGATTCAATCAAAGTTATTTTTAAAAGTTCAGGCAGGGCGAGAACCTCTCCGGGCTTTAGGTTGCCGAAATTTTCTAATTGCCTTATGGCTGTTTGCGAAATAGTTATTTTTTCTTTTGCTTGATAAAACTCAGCCGCCACAACAGCCGTCATTAGTTTAGTGATGCTGGCTATGGGCGATTTTTTTTCAGCTGATTTGGCGAAAATTATCTGTTCTTGTTTTGTCGGGTCTATTTTGATTAAAAGAACGCTCGCGGCTTGCAAGTCCAAAGCTGGCTTGGCTGGTTCTTGGCTTTGCGCAGTCAGCGGGCTTTCGTTGTGTTCTATTTGAGCGGTAAGGTTTTTGGCGTTTAAGTTGTAAATGCCGTTGACGCCAAAAGCCAAACAACCGCCCGCCAACAAGGATAGAAATAAAAATTTTAAATTAGCTGTCATATTTTTTGTCACCCCCCGTCTGTCATCCTGAGGTATTCCCGACCGCGTGTCGCCAAAGCTTTAGCGGCGGCGCAAGGATCTCGGTCTCGGAATAAGGGATTCTTCGGGGGTACCCTCAGAATGACAGATTATCAAAAGTCTAACCTAAGATTACTTTAAGTATTGTTTTACTTTTTTTATTATTTCCTGGGGCGTATAATTTGTTTTGATTAAATAGTCCAAAGCGTCCAAAGCCAGGGCTTTTTCTTTTGATTGCTTGGTGTCGTAATTGGAAAAAACAACTACTCTAATATCTTTGGTTTGTTCGTCCTGCCGCAATTTTTCAAGCATTTCAATGCCGCTGGCTTTGGGCAAAAGCACATCAAGCAAAATTAAATCAAGCGGCTGTTCTTTGGCTATAGCTAAGCCGTCTTCAGCTGTTTTTGTCGCTAAAACCTCTATCCCCTCTTTGGAAAATCCCTGCAAATACATTTCCCGCAAAATTGGCTCGTCTTCAACAATTAAAAGCTTGGGCATATTTTTTCTCTGTCTGTCATTCTGAGCCAGCAGGCGAAGAATCGACGGCCCCAGCCGTCGTCCCGAGGGGTCAAAGCCAACGGCTTGGCTTTGACGCCGAAGGACCTCTGTGATAGAGACCCTTGCGCCGCCGCTAAAGCTTTGGCGACACGCGGTCGGGAATACCTCAGGATGACAGCGGTGCTGTTATTTAATTTTCAAGCGAAGCCATTTTCGCTTGCCAACCTGAATTACCGTGTCGTTTTCAATTTTTATCTTTTCCTGCCAATCAGTTTTTACTTGCCCGTTTATTTCAACAGCCCTTCCCAAAATCATTCTTTTGGCCTCGGCTTTTGACGCAGTAAGCCCGCTTTCAAAAAGCAAGTCCAAAATGCCATACTCCCCTTTTCCCGCCTGCCATTCCGGCATATTTTCGGGCATCTCTTTATCGCGAAAAATTTTATTAAATTCTTTTTCCGCTTCAAGGGCTTGTTTTTCTGAGTGATACATTTTAATAATTTCTTTTGCCAACAAAACCTTAGCTGTTCTGGGGTCGGCTTTTATTGCTTGCTCTTTTATTGGCAGGTCAGTGCAAAGCTCAATATAGTTGCTTATCAATTCGTCTTTAATTGACATTATCTTGCCAAAAATTTCTTTAGGGTCTTCGGTTAAAGCAATAGTATTGCCAAGCGATTTTGACATTTTTTGCCCGTCAGTGCCAATTAAAAGCTTGGTGGTTAAAACATCTTTATCTTTATTATTGTATGTTTTCTGCAAGTCCCGTCCCACCAGCATATTAAAAAGCTGGTCGGCCCCGGCTATTTCTAAATCAACATCCATTGCCACTGAATCATAGCCCTGCATTAAGGGATACAAAAACTCGTGCAAAGAAATGGTTTTGCCCTTTCTGAGTCGTTTTTCAAACATATCTCTTGTCAGTAATTTTGGCACTGAAAGATGGCTGGCTATTTCTAAAATTTGTTCAAAATTTAATTTGCCTAACCAAACGCTGTTGTATTTTAGCTCAACTTTTGTAAAGTCCAAAATTTTTCCAGCTTGCTTTTTGTAATCCCTCATATTGGCTTTGACCTGCGCCTGGCTGAGGGGCTGACGGGTCGCTTGCTTATCGGTCGGGTCGCCAATGCGCGCTGTAAAATCGCCGATTAAAAGAATAACCCTGTGCCCTAATTCCTGAAACTTAGCTAACTTTCGCAAAATTATGCTATGTCCCAAATGCAAAACCGGGCTTGTCGGGTCAATGCCAAAATAAATCGTCAGCTGTTTGCCCGACAATAGCTGCCTTTCCAGATGCCCTTTCTCAATTATCTTGTCTACGCCTCTTGTCAATATTTCATTGATTTTTTTTGTATCGGTGATTGTTTTCATTTTTAACTTTTAATTTTTAATTTTTCATTTATTTTCGCTCCCCTCTCCAAAATCTCCTTTATTTTATTTTCATCAGTGTTTATTTTCATCTTTTGTTTAAAATATTTTTTAAAAATTTTTGAGCGCTCCTCCAACGATACCTAACCGCATCAGCAGTGATGCCAAGCTCTTCGGCTATTGCTTTGTAATCAAACTTATAGCGGCTTGCCTTTTTTTCGGGGTTATCATAATTGCCCTGCCAACCGCCAGAATAATCCTTTATAATTATTTCAGCCACTGCTATTGTTTGTTCAAAATTTTCTCCCATATTTTTATTTCCATATTCTCCTATCATACCCAAAAAATCCTTTCAACGCAACCACCCGTCCCAGCCGCCTGTGAACAAAATTTTTGTT
>Ga0066637_10003360_pt1 | contig 10737 bp, 9 predicted proteins | sample CryGeyCG2014_020_FD_62737 | JGI IMG/M metagenome (GOLD analysis project Ga0066637, IMG submission 62737) | Groundwater microbial communities from aquifer - Crystal Geyser CG08_land_8/20/14_0.20 | ecosystem: Environmental > Aquatic > Deep subsurface > Groundwater | place: USA: Utah: Grand County...
TGGTGGGAAACCAAGACCCAAGCGAGAGATAAACGCCATTAGAGAATCGTACTGGAAAGAGAAATCGAGATTATTGGCAAGAGGGCCGGGTGCGGTTTTAGCGGCGATTGCCCTGAACCCGGAAAAGAAGGCTAGATGGGAAAGGACAGGCTTGGTGGGGAACGGCGGTTGGTCCGTGCCACCTGAAGAAGAAAGCGCTTGGTGGGGTTGGGTTTATGGCGTGAGCAAAAAAGGCGTCAAAGTTAAAGAACGCTGGGAAAGTAAAGAAGGCGATATCCTTCATGCGCTTTATATTATGAGATTTCGGCGAGGGAGGGGCGATATTACTGAGGATGTTTTTGAGTCATTTAAAAATGAGATAGACCGACTGATACCTGAAGGTGACGAAGGGCTAGGGGAATTTTTAAGAGGGATTGCTAAACATTTTAACGTTAAGCTTTAAGTTGAGCCCTGAATTGTTTTTCAATGGCCTCAATAATTTTATTTCTAATCTCTTTTACTTCCTTATCGGCGAGGGTCTTTCTGGGATTTTGATAAGTGATCCTGACGGTTTTGGTGTCCTTAAAAGTATCAATAAGCTCAACGCTCCAAATGACTGGACTAACCGATTTAATGGATTGGAGTACTTCGCCAATTAGCGTCTGAGGGGGTAGCTCTAACGAAAGGTCTTCAATTATTGGCGGAAATTTTGGCCAAAGATGAGCCACTGGTTTTTTCTCTTTTCCCAGGATGGAATTTAGGTCGATTTCGGCATAAAAAATATTGTTAAATTGTCCCCCTTGGCCGACAACGTTCTTGTTCTGATATAGCTGATATTGGTTGGTCAGAAAAGGAATATTATCAGCCTCTTTTAAATGAATGCCCTCAAGATTTATTTTAGTAAGTAATGATTCCAAGAGCCCTTTAAATTGTAAAAAGTTTTGTTTGTCTTTTTCCCAATAAATTAGCCCTAGCTTCCTTTTCTCGTAATATTTATTCTTTTTTTTGTAATAAACTTTGCCAATTTCAAAAAACATTAGTCGTTGTCCTCGTTCATTAATAACCCTTTGGGCAAAATCCAAAAGGTTTGGCAGAAGTGTCATTCTCATTTTTTCTATATCCGGAGACGGGGGGTTGGTAATATTAACGGACTGGCCCGGCTGGTTATCAAGCAGTTGGTTGTACCGCCAGTTTTTTTCTTTGATAAATGGAAAGCTAATTGCTTCATCAAATCCGAGCCCGACCAGAGCGTCTCTAATCTTAGCTTCCTGATTTATGTAGTCTGGGGTAATGATCGTCGGAATCTCCAAGGAAAGAGTTTTGGGGGGAATTTTATCGTAGCCATAGACACGCAAAATTTCTTCGATCAAATCTTCTTCTAGGGTAACGTCGGTTCGGTAAGTTGGACAAAGAACTTTAATACCACTGTTGGATTCTTCTTTAATAACAAAATTAAGCCGATGGAGAATTTTTTCAGCAACTTTTTTATCGACCTTCAATCCACCCAGCGATTCCAGTTTCGCGTAGTCCAAGCGGACTATCCATGGTTTAACCGGCGAAGGATAGTAATCAAAAACGCAATTTTCAATTTTTCCCCAATTATTTTCTTTAATAATCTGTAGGAATCGGCGGATTGCCTCCTCTACCAGGTTGGGGTCAAGATCCTTTTCGTGGCGAATTCCGGCATCAGTCATTAAATTGTGGCGGCGAATACTGCGGCGAATATTGGCTCGGTCATAGTTGGCCGCCTCCACTAAGATGTTGTTGGTTTTTTCGGAAATGGAGTGATATTTCTCACCAATGGCACCGGCAATGGAAAGGGGTGATTTGGAATTAGCCCAAACTAAATCGTCACTGGTCAGGGTAATCGTTTGGCCCAAAAAAGTGGTCATCTTTTCGCCATTTTTTGCCAGTCTGATTTCGATTTTGGGGCCGATTTGATCCAAATCAAAAGCGTGCATTGGCTCACCCAGTTCAACCATCACGTAATTGGTTAAATCAACAATATTATTTATGGGCGGTATACCGTAAGCTATCAGCCGTTGTTTTATCCAGTTCGGGGAATCGGTAATTTTGACGTCTTTTAGGACGATCATCATTACCCGTTTAACTAGCGGTGTTTTGATGGTATTTTGGCATTCTTTAAGTAAGGAAACCCTCTTTAATTTAGGATGAAGTGACGGATATTTAACGGCAGTTTTAAATAAAGCGGCCACTTCTTTGGCGACGCCCAGAATCGAATAGCAGTCAGCCCGGTTTCCTCGCAGCTCCAGATCAATGACCGCCCCGCCGTTACCCTCTTCAGTTTTATCTAAAAGGTGGCCGGCCATGGTCAGCTTATCGGTCAGAACCGACAGGTCCCTGGGGACATTAACGTAATCTTTTAGCCAACTAATGGGAATTTTCATAAGTGATATCGCCATTATATAAACTGCGAATATCGTTGATACCGAATCGATCCATTACCAGCCGGTCAAGACCCATGCCAAAAGCGTAGCCGGAAATTTCTTTCGGGTTATAGCTAAACTCTTTCAGAATGTTTGGGTGGATCATCCCGCACCCCAGCATTTCAATCCATCCTCTGTCCTTGCAAACGGAACAGCCTTTTTGATGGCAAAAAGGACAATCCAGGTCCAACCCTCCGCCGGGCTCGACCTCCGGATAATATTTACAGCGGAAACGAACCTGACGATTTTTACCGAAGAATGATTTGGCAAAATAAGATAAAGTTCCTTTTAAATCGGCCATGGATAATCCTTTTTGTAAAGCCACTCCCTGAAACTGGTAAAACATGGCATTGTTACTGGCGTTAACGTTTTCGTAGCGGTAGCATTTGCCGGCGACAACAATTCTAAACGGAGCCTTAAGCTCAGAAAGTACCCGCGCCTCAACTGACGAAGTATGCGTTCTTAAAACGATTTCCGGCTCCTTGATATAAAGGGCGTCTTGGAGGCTACGGGCGGGGTGGTCTTTAGGCAAATTAAGTTTTTCGAAATTAAATTCATCGGTTTCAATTTCCGGTCCTTCCATGACAGAAAACCCTAAGTGTTTAAAAATTTCAAACATTTCGTTGATAACGATTGAAGTCGGGTGAAAATGGCCAATCTTTCCGGTCCGTCCGGATTGGGTTACATCCAGCCATTGTCGTTCTGTTGGTCGGTTACTGATTGTTTGTTGTTGACGGGCAATACTTTCTTCGATGGCTTTTTTGGCATCATTCAAGAAGCGGCCGATTTGTTGGCGCTCCTCCTCCGGAAGGCCGGGCAACTCTTTCATTAAAGAACTGATTTCCCCTTTTCTGCCGATATAGTTGATCCGCAGCCTTTCCAGCTCATCTGGGGTTTTGGCCTGCAGAATTCCGGAAATCGCCTGGTTTTTAAGATTCTGAATGACATTAATATCCATAAAAAAACTCCCTTGTGGGGAGCTTATAAAATGCAAAATCCAACCTCCCCTGCTTCAGCGTTAGGCAAAAAATATAAGCGCCTCTGATGCTTTCCGGGTCCTGGTTGGAACTTGCATTGAGATAATTCTACTAGACTATTTATTTTTGTCAAGGGGGAAAACCTTGGCGACAAGGGTTTTGAAGGTCGTTTCGTCGCGGGCGGCCAGGTCGGCCAGGATTTTACGGTCCAAAATAATATTGGCCAATTTTAGTTTATTAATAAATTTAGAATAAGACACGTGCAGCGGTCCGAGGGCGGCGTTGATTCTGGTAATCCAGAGGCGACGCAGATCGCGCTTTTTTAACCGGCGGCCGGCATAGGCGTATTGGCCGGCATGCAAATCGGCTTCGTTGGCAGATTGAATCAGCCGTCTTTTGGACATGCGAAAGCCCTTGGTCCTTTTCAGGACCTTGACGTGTTGGCGATGGCGGCCGAATCCGGTTTTAACGCGCATATTACTACTTACCTAATAACTTTTTAATTTTCTTGGCCCAGCGGCCGTTCATTTGCTGCGGCTTTTTTTGATCCCTAATTAGGGATTTGCTTTTATGCCGGCGCAAATGCCGGATATTGGCGCCCCGAAACATGACTTTGCCGGTGGGGGTAACCTTAAATCTCCTAGAGATTGACTTTCTGATTTTCATTTTCCGTTTTTTTGACATTTTTTTCTCCCTGCCTGCCTTGCCCTGCCGGCAGGCGGGCGGCGGGCTGGCTTTTGACCGGTGTTAACACTGTTTCCAGCTGGCGGCCCAGAAACCGGGGCGGCATATCGGTGCCGGCGATATCTTTAAGCCTGATCAGGGCCTGTTCGATGAGCCGGTAGCCAAAATCCTTTTTCGCCATTTCCCGACCCCTGAATTTAACGACCAATCTGACTTTATTGCCCTCTTTTAAGAATTCCTCTACCCGGTTAAGCCTGTTTTCCAAATCGTTTTTGGCGATAAACGGCGTCAGCTGAATTTCTTTTAACTTTGTTTTTTTAGTTTTCCGCTTTTGCTCGGCCGCTTTCTTCTCTTCTAAAAAAAGAAATTTCTTAAAATTAATGATTTTACAAATCGGCGGCTGGGCCTTTGGCACCACCTCGACCAAATCCAAATTTAAATTACGCGCCTGCTGCAAGGCCTGGCTGATGGGCATGACGCCAATCTGCTTGCCCTTTTCATCAACGACCCGAACTTCCGTGGCAAAAATGTACTGATTAAGGCGATAATATCTTCTTTGGTTCAACTTTCTGTATCTTATTGCTCTAGCAACAAACACTAGTTTATCAAATTTGCCGCTTTTTTTCAATATCCTCGGCAACCAGGTCTATTAATTTAGTCAAGGGCATCGAGCCCAGATTTTTCTCGCCGCGGACCCTGACGGAGACGGAATTGTCTTTAACTTCCCGATCGCCGATAATCAGCATGTAGGGAATCTTTTGCATTTCCGCGTCTCTGATTTTAGCCGACACGGTTTCCGGCCGGTCATCCACTTCCGCCCGGATGTTTTTGGCCAAAAGCTGGGCCAGTATTTTTTGGCACGGCTCCAGGTGGCGATCGGCGATCGGCAAAATTTTCACCTGCACCGGTGAGAGCCACACCGGAAACGCCCCGGCAAAGTGTTCGATTAAAATAGCTATAAACCTTTCAAAAGACCCTAATATGGCTATATGAAGCACTGCCGGTCTTTCTTCCCGACCTTCTTCATTAATATATTTCATGTCAAAATTAATAGGCTGATTAAAATCCAACTGAACCGTAGTCAGTTGCCATTCTCTGCCGAGGGCATCGTCGACCATGATGTCTATTTTGGGACCGTAAAATGCCGCCTCTCCCTCTTCGATAAAATTACTCATCCCGCTTTTTTTAATCGCCGCAGCTAGGGCGGCTTCAGCTTTATCCCACGATGCCGAATCGCCTAGATATTTTTCCGGATGTTTTTTATCACGCGTGGATACTCGTGCTTTTATGTGAGAAAAATTAAAAGTACTAAAGATATGTGTAGCTAATTCTAATATCTTCTCTATTTCGTCTGGAATCTGTTTTTCTCTCACAAAGGTATGGGTATCGTCTTGAGTTAAAGAACGAACGCGCAGTAATCCATTAAGCTCCCCTGCTTTTTCGTAGCGGTACACGGTAGCATTTTCGGCGATTCTTAATGGTAATTCTTTATAACTTCTGATTCTTTCCAGATAAATCTGAAAATGATGCGGACAATTCATGGGCTTGACCACATATTCTTCCTTATCTATTTTCATAGGGCTAAACATTGCTTCGTATTTTTGCCAGTGTTTTGATTTTTTGTAAAGATCACTTTTAGCGATATGGGGAGTCCAGACAAATTTGTACCCGCGTTTTTCTTTCTCGCAAACTATCCATTGCTCCAAGGCACGTCGTAAAAGTAGCCCCTTAGGCATGTAGATTGGAAGGCCAGGGCCGACGTCTTGGCTAATTAAAAACAATTCCTGCTCCTGACCAATTTTTTTGTGATCACGTTTTTTCGCTTCTTCTACAAGATTGAGGCAGGCCTCCAGCTCTTTTTGGGTCGGAAAAGCCGTGCCGTAGATGCGGGTGAGCATTTTGTTTTTTTCGCTACCGTGCCAGTAAGCGCCGGCGATCGATAACAGCTTGAAGGCGCCGATTTTACCGGTTGAGGCGGCGTGCGGGCCGCTGCAGACATCCAGGTCTGCCTCCCCCATCTTATAGGTTGATATTTTTTCGCCTCTTTTTTCAATCAGATCCACCCATTCCAGTTTATAAGGGTTGTCGGCAAAGAGTTTTTTAGCCTCTTTAGGGGAGATATATTTTTGTGCTAAGGGCAGATCAGCGTCAATTAAGCGTTGCATTTCCTTTTCGATTTTGGGGAAATCCGCTCCGCTTACCTTCTCCGCCAGATCAAAGTCATGATAGAAACCGTCGGCCGTGGCCGGGCCCATGGCTTTTTTTAGCTGGGGATAGAGATTTTGCATGGCCGTGTGCAAAACATGCTCGGCCGTGTGGCGCAAGGCCCAGAGCTCCCGCTCTTTGGGTGTCATTTTCTCGATTTTTTCGTCCAATATTTTAGACATATATTTAAAAACAAAAAACCCGCTCAGGTAGCTCCAAGGTTCCAGCTAGCCAGCGGGTTCTCAATTTCATCTTTCGCGATTAACGCCTGGGCTCTAAGGTTGGTGAGTCCTTATACTGCCGCCCAAGATTTACTTAAACTCATTATAAAGAATCTGGACTTCTTGTCAAGTAGCTACTCTACACCTTATAAAATATCTTAATACAGGCATCTAAATCCTCGATTAAGTCCATCTTAAGTGCTTTTGCGGGCGTGACCCAAGCATGATTCTTGTGCTCACCTCTCTTGTCATGGCAATGGCAATCGGCTCTGCTCCATTACGCTTTCCGGCGGGTACACCCCACTTGCCACCCTGCGGTTTAGAATCTTGTCTTTGAAGCAAAAGTATTTTTCCGTTGTGTTCGCAGAAGCAACTTACAACATCAAATTTGGAGGTAAACGCCCTTGGTCTAGTTCGGAATAACACACGAGATTCGGCATCAATAATAAGGGTGGACGGGACAGGATTCGAACCTGTGGCCTTCACAATGTCAATGTGACGCTCTAACCAGCTGAGCTACTCGTCCCAGGCTCTATTTTATGATATTTTTATCAGTTTTTCAAGCAAAGATTCGCCAATTAAAATGATTTTTCTCTGAATTGCAACGTCGGTATATCTTACTAGGCAAACGCCTTTATAGGTTTTATAGCTTTTGTTGCCCTTAGTTCTTTTATCGAGACATGTTTTGTAAAATTGGGAAACGGGAATTTTTAATAATTTTGACCAGTAGTTTTCAAGGTCCTTGGGTTTTTGATCATATCGGCCAAAGATTGTGTTTTTAAACCTTGATTCGTCCAATTTGTATAAGCCCCTTAATAAACAGACAAAGGCCTTGGCGATTTTCGGATTAGAGCTTCCGAGCTCCACCGCTCCCTCTCTTTTTGTCCCCTCTCCTAAATAAAGGGCCGATAAAATTAATTTAAGGACATGGCTGTTTAATTCTATCTTTTCGATGAATAATTTGGCTTTTTCACTGATTTTTCTTATCCTTTTCTTTTTTTCTTTTCTGTTGACCTCAGCTGCCATTACCCTTGCTTTTTGCAAATTTCTAAACAAAAGTCTTTTTATCCTTTCTTTTTGTGATTTTGTGAGCTCAATATTGGCCACCCATGCGCTTAGGGTTGATTTCGTAATTTAATAGCCTGCTCTTTTTTAGATAAAATAGCTGAAGTTATCATAGGACCAGAGAGTAATTCGACTATAATAATATTAGTCTATGTGCCGTGGGTTGTCAATGATGGGAAAAACTACTTGTTGACAGAAATTACGTTAAGAATACTATTGAAAATATATGCTCACCCAAAAAGACCTTGATGAAATTAAGCGAGTTATTGCTGATAGTGTAGAAAGGAATCCCTTATCCGGCTTGGGTGGAGACGTAGCGGTCTTGAGACAGCAAATATTTACTCCCCGACTTGCGGACCTGGCCCCAATAATAGTTGTGTTTCTTGGCCTTTTGATTGAAAGCCGCCAGCCAGGTGGACGAATTTTCGATTTGCTTTTTGAAAAGGAGAATTGTTTGCCGGAGTTTTTCGAAAAACGACAGATGATAAATGCCGGGATCAACCGGGGCTTGATCGACGGCTATTTCGACTTCTTCCGCCAAAGTTTCGGTGGCGGCCGCTAATTTTTTCAGCTCTTCCAAGATACCCCTGATTTGCAGCTGAGTGTCCTGTTCGCTTTGTTTAAAAAGGACTTTTTCCTGCTGTTGCACCTGGTTGAATTCTCTTTGCAGAGGCTCGACGTTCTCTTTTTCCCAGGCGTTTTGCTCGACCTCAGACCATTCACCAGGCTGTAAAGTTTGATTTTGGGGCCGGCTGTTAATTTTTTTGCCGGTTAATTGGTCGATGGCTTCTTCGGCCACACCGCCGACCACATCATGGGCGACGGAATCAACCACGCCACTGCCTAAATCCCTTAAAGCCTCCAGAAAACTATCGTCGGCAAAGGTTCTCTGCTTATTTTTTAAAGCGGCGGCCGTCTTTCTGTTCATGGGTCTACATCATACTATAGCTTACTTAGGTTGTCAATTACTTGGCGCTTCCGGAGCAGCTGGCGAATATAGGCACGCTGGCCCGGATCGGTAAAGGCCTGGCGTGATTTTTCATCGGGCACGGCGGCGATCATTTTGTCCACTTCCGCCTCGGGGACGGCTATTTTTTCGCTGTCGGCAATGGCGCCCAAAATGAACTCCAATTTCAGGGATTTTTCTGCCTCCTGGTGGTATTCGGCCTTGAGTTGATCTTTAGTTTTATTGGAGGAGGCCAAATATTGCTCGACGGTGATGCCCAGCTGGTTGGTTTGATCAAGCAACCGGGAAAGCATCCGGTCCACTTCATCCTGGATTAAGATTTCCGGCACTTGGATCTTAACCGTGGCCACCAGCGTCTGAAAGATTTTTTCCAAATGCTGGTTGTCGTCTTTCGGGGCGGCGGCCTTGTCCTTGCCCGGCACCCAAATTTTTTCGGCGGCAAAGTTCTTGCTGACCGCCTCCTTGTAATCGTTAAGATCAATATGGGGAAGCTCACAGGTAGTGGCTTTGATTTGCCAATCTTTGGCTTCTTCCAGAGAAACAATGGTCACCCGGGGGTTAATAATCGGCTTGAGGTTGTGTTCTTTAACACTTTCCAGATAGACTTCGGGAATTAAGGCTTTTAAGACCTCTTCGTAGACAGTCGTTTTGGGAATTTCTTTTTCCGCCCTTGCCAGCGGCGCTTTGCCGCGGCGGAAACCTTTTACCTGTACTTCTTTGACTAAGGCCTGCAGTGTTTTTTGGTAAGCCGCTGCCACCCTGCCCTTAGGAATGGTAATGGTGATTTCGATGGTGCCGTCGGCCAGCCGGTTTAAAGCGGAAATCATTGGTGTCCCCCGAAGCTTCTGACGCGGGCAGACATCGCCGGTCCGCGCCGTAAAGCGAAGCGACGGAATTGATTCGGCGCTTGCAGTACCGGTTTTTTAGCTAATTTTTTAGTAAAAGTTTTGGCTGCCATGCCCATAATTATATCAGATCAGTAATAATATTTCTTCCCTTTTAATTTTTCTGGCAGCAGGCTTTCTTTGGTGTAGGGTTGGTAGTTTTGGCCGTAACCCAAGTCTTTCATCAGCTTCGTGGGAGCATTACGAATGCTAAGCGGCGTGGGCAAATTGCCGTATTGGCGCACGTCTGCCAGAGCCCGCATGTAGGCCACGTACGCCGAGCGATCTTTTTTGGCCAAAGCCAGGTAAACCACGCCGTGGGCCAAATTTTCCTGGCATTCGGGATAGCCGATGGTCTCGCAGGCCCGGAAAACATCGTTGGCGACCACCAGAGCGGTCGGCTGGGCCATACCGATGTCTTCGCTGGCAAAGACCACCATGCGCCGGGCGATAAACAAGGGGTCCTCCCCTGCCTCCACCATTCTGGCCAAATAATAAAGCGCGGCATCCACGTTGCTGGCGCGCATGCTTTTGATAAACGAGCTGATGGTGTTGTAATGTTCTTCACCCAGGCGGTTGTAAAGCAGGCTTTTGCGCTGAAAAACGGCCTCCAGAACTTTCAAGTCAATTTTTTTTCGCGCCGGCAATAAAGAATCGGCTATCTCCAAAGCGTTAAGAACAACACGGGCGTCGCCGTTGGCGGCTTCCAGCAAAAAATTTTGGGCGGGTTTGGCGATTTGCCTTTTGAGTAATTTTAGTCCTCGTTCAATAATCTTACCCAAATCATCTTGATTTAGTTGATAGAGCAAGAAAACCCGACACCGGGAAAGCAAGGGACCGATGACTTCGAAAGAGGGATTCTCGGTGGTGGCGCCGATCAGAATAATAGTGCCATTTTCGACGTGCGGCAAGAAAGCATCCTGCTGGGCTTTGTTGAAACGGTGAATCTCGTCCAGAAATAACACTGTTTTTTGGCTGTAGGCCTGCCGCCGTTCTTTGGCCTCTTTAACGACCGCCCGGATATCGTTTAGGGTGGTGGTCACGGCCGAATAGTTAAAGAATTTACTTTTGGTGGTGTTGGCGATCACCCAAGCCAAACTGGTTTTACCGGAACCGGGCGGCCCCCAAAAAATCATAGACGGCAATTGGTCAGACTGGATCAATTTTTTGATGACGCCGTTTTTACCCACCAAGTGTTCTTGACCAATGAAGTCGGCCAGATTTTGGGGCCGGAGACGGTCGGCTAAGGGTGTTTTCATTCCACTTTCATATCCAGTACCGGCGGATTAAGACCGGCTTCTTTCAGGT
>Ga0066637_10003361_pt1 | contig 10733 bp, 12 predicted proteins | sample CryGeyCG2014_020_FD_62737 | JGI IMG/M metagenome (GOLD analysis project Ga0066637, IMG submission 62737) | Groundwater microbial communities from aquifer - Crystal Geyser CG08_land_8/20/14_0.20 | ecosystem: Environmental > Aquatic > Deep subsurface > Groundwater | place: USA: Utah: Grand County...
AAACTTCTATCTTATTTAACGCTATCTTATTAAAAGTAATTTGTCAAGCAATTTCTGTTTTCTTCATTTGCCTAAAATGATAATGACGTCTTCTAAGAAACCGTCATCCAAAATCTCTTTTTTAACCTCAGGATAGTCAATCCTTACCGTTTCCAGTATTAATTCTTCAATCCCAATTGCAACATTTTTTTTGATTTTTACCAGGGTAACCGGGTTTTCTTTCAAGTTATCAAGAGAAATTACTTTAAATTGTTCAGATTGTTTTTCAATTTGATCTTTTAATTTTTGGGCCGCCCCCGGAACACCGCTGGCATTGGTAATCTTGATTTTAAATTCGTTCTTTACCGCTTCAGGGGGTAAGTTCTCTTTTTCCAATTTTATCTTTTCAAGCGAATCAATCGAGCCCAGAGCTTTTTGTATTACCGCTAAATCCTCAAAAGAAACAGTGTCTTTTGAACTTCCGGTTTTGTTAAAAAAAACCGCCAAAAAAACACTGCTGCCTAAAACTATATCCAAAATCACCAAAAGTAAAAAAACAAAAACAACCGCGATTATTTTATTTTTATTTTTCATTTTTACCGGTTATAATTTTCAGCAACATACAATCTTGCCCGTAAAATAAGGCTGGTTTTATTAACAAAAGAATCTTTGGTTTCAGCGCTTAAACTAATCACCTCAATGGGACTGGTTGATCTAATCACTTTATTCAGCAGCGAAAAGACTTCATCCGAAGAACCGGATAATTCCAAAAGAAAAGGAAGCGATTTAGGACTGGTGCTTATCACCGGCTCATCGCTTTCAAATTTCAAAAGAAGTTTATCAAATTTTGGGGAAAGATTATTTAAAAAGGAAATAAATTCTAACACCTTCTCATCGTTTGATAAAATATTTTCTATCATTATTTGCCTTTCCCAAAAATCTTTAGAATACCCCTTAGAAGTCAATTTATCCTGAAACTCAACCTTTTTTTTCAATTCCAAGAACCCAGGTGACTTAAATCTTAAAAAGAAAATCCCCGTTAAGTTTATTACTGCCAGCAAAATAAAGAGCAGCGGGGGTCCCTTTGTTTTTATCATTTTAATAAATTATTTAAAACTGACTTTTAATCTAAATTCAACGTTTTCTTCTCTCTCCAGCGCGGAAACGGGAATCACCGCTTTTGAGATAAACTCCGACTTTTCTACTTCAGCCTTAAAAGACAATAAATCGTCTCTTTTTTTCGCCGTCCCAGACACCGTCAATTCTTTAAGAACCGCATCGTAGTAAACATTGGAAAGTTCCACCCGGCCGGATGATTTTGCCAATACGTCTTTAATCGCTTTAACGATAATTTCGTTTTGCCCGGACAGTTTATTTATCAAAACTGCGTTTGTTTTCATTGGGGAGAGATTTGAGGTCAGTGCTTCAACTCTTGAAAACAATGAAGAATCAACCCTTTGTTCCATCAAACGTTCCTCGCCGGCAACAATAATTATCAAATAAAAAATCACCGCGTTAACAATCAGCAGTAAAAAGGAAAGCAATAAAATCAGTTTATTTTCTTTCTTGCCGCCGGAGAATTTTTTATTTTCGGCGGCAATTTTTGGCGGTAAGATATTGATTGTTTTTGTATCTTGCGGCAAGGTTGCCTGTTTAGCGGCCAAAGATATAAGAATCGCCAATTCCGACTCCCGGCCTTTTTGAACCCCTTTAATTTCTGTTTTCAAAATTACCGGGGGGCCGGAAAACATTTTTTGACTCTCCGGAATCAAATTTGCCGGTAAATTCTTTCCGCAAAGATAAAGCCTCATCCCTTCCTCTTCTTTGCTCCCTTTTAAGAAGTACGCTTTCATTTTTTGGATTGTTTGGACAATGTCTTCGCCGGCTCGGAGCACTGAACATCCCTCGACAATATTCTCATTACAAAGCAGAATCACGGCGAGATTATCGGAAGCAGTAACGGCAAAACCAAGCTTTTTAGCTTCCGGCGGAAGCAGGCGGTAAAGAGAAAGTGAAGTCGTTTCGAAAGCGATCGGGTCAAAGATTGTTTTTTCAAACGATTTTAGATAACCGTCAATAGTTGTTTTCGGTACGGCGCTTAAAAGAATTTTATTTTTTTCCCCGGACGACCCATTCACAAACATCCAATCTAAATATTCGCTATCATAAGCAAAGGGCAAAATTGACTCTGCCTGCAATTTTATCGCCTGGTCAACTTCGTTTGGTTCAATTTGGGGTAAAACTAAGTCATGCAGACTGGATTTGTATTCCGAAATTCCGACAACAACTGAACTTTCTTTTCTTTTTATCCGTTTTTCGACTTCTTTTAAAAACAGCCCCAACTTTTCGCTGTTTGCAACTTCTCCTTCTTTAATCAATCCTTCCGGCAGGGGGAATTCAAGAAACTGGTCCAGTTTCTTTTTACCCTTGTCGAGCAGGGCAATTTTAAGATTTTTATCGGTAAATAAAAAGGCAAGTAAATTGTCTTTGTTTTTTTCTAAAACTGTCATTCTGTTCTAAGTATAACAAAAAATCAAGACTAATTTCTTTCTTCTATCGCCGAAAAATTAAAAACTCCCGAAAGAACCGACACTCTCATTCCTACTTTTCTTATCCTGCGGTTCCTTTGGCAAAAACAAGTAATGTCTTTTTCTTCTGTAATATTAATGACTTCTGAAGTACAAGTAATTTCGTTTTCAACTGTACTTTCACCCTCAAACAAGGGATTGCGCAAAAAACGAAGAGCGGCATTTTCCAAACAACCCTCCGCCTCATTTATTAAAGTCAAACCCTCCGAATACTCGTTATCAAGCCCAATCGAAGAAAGACTTGACACCGCAACTTGAACCGCCAAAGAAGTAGCGATGGCGATCACCATCAGTAAAACTATCATTGCCTGTCCTTTGTTTTTTTTCATTTTTTATCTTTTTGTAACTGCCGTTTGAAACGACTCTTCTCTTTCCCACCCACCCACCAAATGCACTCCTTTTACCGTAAAACTAATTTTTATGGTCGGATTGGAAACCGATGGCCCTAAATTTGAAAAAACCAAATCCTCAATCACTATTTTTTGATCGGAAAGAATGTTTGTTTCCAAACCTTCTGTTTTTATTATCCTGCCTTGTTCATCAAGGTGATAAGTGATATTACCGTTATCCAAACTAAGAATATTTCCCATTCCGCGAAAAGAAGGTATGCCAACCGAAGAAGTTTTTCTAACCGTTTTTTGAAAATCCAGTAAAATTTTATAACCGTTTGTATAAATATCGGTTTCTGTTACCTGAAGAATTCTTTGGTTGGCTATCTGGGCATAAAATAAATATAAAATGGAAAGAATTATGGACAACAACCCGCAATAAATTATCAGCTCAACCAAGGTCATCCCTTTAATGTTTTTTAGATTTTTTCTTATCATCTTTTATGGCGAATAATTAATCGTTACATCTTTTAAAATCGGAGTGTTTTCTCCGTCAGTGCTTTTTAATAAGGCCTTATAGCGAAAATACCGGCCTTGATTTGCTCCCAGCCAAAGACCTTGGCCCTCGGCTACTGAATATAAATCAGTTTCCGAACTGGTTCCGCCTGGTCCGTAGAACAACCAAGGCCCGGTTGGGCTGTTTGAAACAGCGGCTTGAAATCCAATCATAGTATTTGCCGGCAGACTGCCGGTAAAACTAATCCGGTTAAAAGCCGAAGATTTGCCGGTATCTAAAACGGAAGAAGCCAGTGTTCCGGAAGAAAAATAACCGCCCACCCCTCCGGTTAATTCCGCCTGGTCAATATAAAAAATAACATTGGGAGAAGAAACGCTCATTTGTTTGGAAAAATATATTGAATCAAGTGTTTTTTCGTAATCTTCGCCTATCTGTTCATAATCCAAACTTAATTCTGTCCAAGTGTTCGGTGCCAATATAATTTCTCTCCGGTCCCATTGACCATAAACAGCCGTCACCCAAATTCTAATTTCGGAAGAACTCGGATTATAAGCATAAAAATGCAGATTGCGAAAACCGATGGTACATACCTTGTCGTAATTATAAATTTTTACCCACGACCAAGCCGTCCCGGAACCAGGCGGTCTTAAGGTGATTTTTATCGAATTGCTTGAACCGCTATAGGTATATTCAGTTGAATTAGTCACAATCGTACTATTGGAAAAAAACTGAATAATTTTACAAATCAACCACTGCAAAGAGGATAATCCGTTGCAATTTACCCTCCACCCATTCCGTAGTTGATCATCATATATCAAAGATTCAGGATCGCCGGTAAAACAACCGCCCTTCAGCTGTACTTCGCCATTTTCCATAACCGGACTGACAATCTTTACCATATCCATTTCTCCGGCATTAAAATCATTTACCATTGTCTGTATCCAGGCAAAATTTTCAAAATAACGCGTCAAATAAGAAACATAGGTCATTTGCCCTGGATGTACTCCCTCCCAGGAAATATTAACCGTTATTTTTTTGGTTGATTGATCGGGAACCCCGCCGGAAGAAACGATATTTCCGCTCGAATCGCGGAGAGCGGTCCCAATCGTCAAATAGCGAGAAAAACGGCCAAGTGTTTCCGCCCCTTCGGTAGGAATAAGAGCCAAATCGCCGGCAGTATCTTGCAAAAGATACCGGCCGTTTACAAGTAAGTTCCAGTTACTTCTTTGTAAATTTTTTAGTCCTTCTTGATACTCCAGGGCCAAACCGCTGGCTTTAAGCTTTTCCTTTCCTAAACTGGCGGCCTCTTGTGAAACCCAGAAAAGCCGGGTAACGGCAAAAATTACGATCGAGAAAACTGCCATACAAACTAATATTTCAACTAGAGCAAAGCCGTTTTTTTTCATTGGATTTCCACCACTCCCAGTTTATTAATAGAGATTATCCTGGTTTTCCCTGTACTTGGTTCAAGCAAAGTTAAATCCATTGGTGAAACATAATTACTGACATAACCGCTTATTTTGGAAAAAAGCACCTGCTGAGAAGGAAGATTAATGGAAATTATCTGTAAACTCTCCGGTAAATTTTCCTCCCAATTCTGAGACTTCCCTTCAACAAACTCCGGCCCTTCAAAAAAAACATACCGTCCTTGGTCAAAATACACCCCACTGTCAATGCCGTTAATAGTTTGCGCCTGAGCTTTGTAAATAGTTGTTTTAATTTGCGAGGAAACAAGGTCCAAACTGCTTTCCTTCTGCAAACTGCCGAAAGCCAATATGCCAATCGAGTAAAGAATCATAACAATACCCATCGCCACCAACAACTCCACCAATACTACTCCTTGTCTGTTTTTCAAATTTGGCATTTTTTCTATCCCGGCTGAAGTTTTCCAATGAGACTGTAAATCGGTGAAATAAAAGTTAAAATCATGAAACCGACGGCAATCCCAACGAAAATCATCAGTACCGGCTCAAGAACGGTGATAAAATTTTTTAGGGAATCTTCCACTTCGTCCTGATAAAAAGAAGATATTTCAATCAATGTTTTATCCAAATTGCCGGTTTTCTCGCCGACGGTAATCATGCTGGTCATCAGCTGAGGAAATAATTTTGTTTCCATCAAAACATTAGACAAAGAAACGCCTTGAGAAATTTTTTCATTAAAACTTTTTATCAATCCTGCATTTTTAAAAAAAGTCAGCGTTCGTGAAGAAATTTCAAGCGATTCTCCAATCGGAACACCGCTTTTAAGAAGATATGACAAATTTTGATTAAACCGCACTAAACTGTAATAAAGATATATTCTTTTTATAATCGGCAGTTTTAGGACCAAAAAGGAAAAAAATTTTTTGCCTTGGCTGCTTTTAACAAAAAAAAATAAAGTTATAAATACAATAAACAGGCCAACAAAAAGAAGTAGTATCCTTTTTTCAACAAACAAACTCGTCTGTAAAAGCAATTTCGTCGTTAGGGGAATCTCCATCTTCAGATTTAAAAAAACTTTTCCTACCCGCGGTAAGACAAAAGTAAACATAATCAGCCCAACAGCGAACATTAAAACAACGATAATTATCGGGTACAAAAGAGAACTGAACACTTTTTTCCGCAAGGTGTCTTCCTGTTTAAGCTGTCTGGATAAAGAATCGAATGATTCCCCGACTGTTCCTGAAGTTTCTCCCGCTTTTATCATGGAAAGAAAAACACTGTCAAAATATTGCGGATATTTAGAAAAGCCATCATAAAGAGAATGTCCTTTTCTTAATGAATAAGAAATATCCGTAAGCACATTCCTGACTATCGGGTTGGAAGATCCCTCGACTATTAAGTCAAAAGCGTCTTCCAAAGAAAGACCGGAATTAATGGTAACCGACAAATAACGGCAGATTATAATTTTCTCGGTAGCTGAAAATTTTTTACCAAACAAACTCAAGGGAATTAAATTCTTTTTCTTTTTTTTCTCGTTTAAAACCAAAACATCCAAGTTTTTATCGGCAAGCAGACTTTTTGCTTCATCTTCAGAAGAGGCAGTTATTGTATCTTTAATTAATTTCCCTTTTTTATTCGTGGCTTTATAGTTAAAAGTGGCCATAATATTTCTTTGAAGTTACTCTCTGACTGCCGCCAAAAGCTCCTCAATCGTTGTAATCCCGGCGGCAATTTTGTCCAGACCATCCTCAAACATGGTTGTCATACCCCCTCTAATCGCCTCTTTTCTTATTTCTTCCGAGGATGACTTTTTCAGAATCAAACGGCGGATTTCATCATTAACTTCCAAGACTTCATAAATCCCCACCCGGCCGCGATAACCTCGATTATGACATTTCTCGCATCCTTTTCCATGATAAAATTGCTGTTTTTTAACCCTGTCCCCTAAAATACGGGCAACCGAGTCAATCAACTCTTTCGGCGGATTGTATTTTTCAATACAGGAAGGGCAAATCCGGCGAACCAGCCTCTGAGCAACGGCAACATTAACTGTCGAAGTGAGCAAGTAACCTTCCGCGCCCATATCAAGAAGCCGGATAATGGAACTCGGAGCATCGTTGGTATGAAGAGTTGATAAAACCAAATGTCCGGTTAAAGCGGAATGAACCGCCATATTAACCGTCTCTTCATCGCGAATTTCCCCCACCATAATAATATCAGGATCATGTCTTAAAAGAGCCCGCAATCCCATGGCAAAATCAAGCCCAGTTTTTGGGTTAATCTGAATCTGGGAAATCCGATTAATATGGTATTCAACCGGGTCTTCAACCGTGCATATTTTCACTTTAGCCGTATTTAACATATTTAAAATACTGTAAAGAGTGGTCGTTTTCCCGCTTCCCGTCGGCCCGGTTACCAAAATCATTCCATTTGGTTTTTTAATATTTCTTTCAATAATCTCTAAGTTTCTCCCGGTTAGACCAAGCTCCCGCAAGCTTAACGGCCTTTCCGACTCGGGCAATAACCTTAAAACAATATTTTCGCCAAAAAACGCGGGGATTATTGAAACACGCAAGCCGATAACAATTTCACCTAGTTGAAAACGAAACCGGCCATCTTGGGGGAAACGATGTTCGTCAATCTTTAAATTGGAAAGAACCTTTACTCTGGCAACGATAGCCGATTCAATTTCTTTGGGAAGAGTTAAAATGTCGCGCAGTATCCCATCAACTCTTAACCTTACAATGAGCAAGTCATGCAGTGTTTCAAAATGCAGGTCCGAGGCGTTTTCAGCCATGGCATATTCTAAAATTGCATCCAGTATTTTTATCACCGGCAGGTCTGAAGCAACTTCCAGCAGTTTTTCTGCACCGGCATCGCCGTTTACCACGCTTGCTTTTTTAATATTTTCCGAAATTATACTTTCCAATTCTTTCTTAATATCTTTTTTGTATTGGCCAAAAGCCTGGGAAATATCGGAAATATTGGCGAAATACGGCAAAACCGGAAAATCGGTTCTTTTTTTAATGACTTCTATCGCTTCAAAATTTTCCGGATCCGCCATGGCGACACAGAGAGCTTTTGGCGTTTTTTCAAAAGCAATCATCCGATACCGTCTGGCCAAATTCTCGGGAATTAAATCTAGAAGTTCATCCGGAATAATCCGATTGCGGAGCGAAACAAAAGGCAACCGAAGGGATTCTGCAACAAGCTGGCTTAGAACTTCTTCGGAAATCAACCCTTTAAAAACCAATAAATCAGCCAGCGGACGGTTTAATTCTATCGATGCCTTATAAGCTTCTTCCAATGCCTCTCCCGGCACAAAATCAGACTTTTTAACTATTTGGTACAGCTTTTCGCTGAAATTATCATTGTTTTTCATTTAATTCAAATACGTCTTAATTTTTTCCAACACCTGAAGCGGAGTATAATCAGCTTTCAGGATATATTCTTTAGCTCCGTTGTTCAAACATTCCTTCTTTGTTTCCTCGCTCTCCAAATTGGTGTTAACTATCACTATTATACCCTTATTAACCCCTTGTTTTATCTCTTTTAAGACCTCCACTCCGCCAATTTTAGGCATCATCACATCAAGTAAAATTAAGTCAAATTTTTCCTTAATTTTTTCCAGCGCCGACTGGCCATCCGAACAAACAACCACTTCGTACCCCTCTCCGATAAGCTTCGTGGCATACATATTTACATTTAACTGATCGTCGTCAACGATTAAAATTTTCTTCATTTTTCAAGCCGTTTTAACATGATCAATTAACTGCTGGTTAGTGCCGGCCGCCATTTCCAATAACTCTTTCTTATGATGATCCTTCTCTTTCTCTAAAACAAGAGAAAGACAATTTTTAATAACACTTAATTTCCCCAAAAAATCATGATTGTCAACTAAAATGTCAGACATAAAACAACTAAATTATTTTAAATATTTTCTTACTTTTTCAACAAACTCACCCGGAGTAAGATCGCTTTTAATTAAATAGCCCTGTATCCCCAAGGCAATTCCTTTTGAAATTGACAAGTCCACACTTAGATTGGTTAATAAAACAATATTTTTATTCGGTTTTTCCGGAGGACTGTCTTTAATTTTCTTTAATATTTCCAAGCCGTCCATCCCGGGAAGCATTACATCCAGCAAGACCAAATCATAACCGCCTTTCTTGATGGCAACATATCCGTCTTCGCCATTTTCCTTACTGTCTACCAAGTAACCTTCTTCCTCCAGCATTTCCACATAGAGTTCGCGTAAATATTTCTCGTCTTCAACAACAAGTATTTTTTTCTTGGAGTTGTTATTCCCTTCTGACATATGTTCTTTCTCCCAAAGGAAGTGAAAAAGTAAAAGTGCTTCCTTTGCCTACTATTGATTCTACCCAGATTTTCCCTTTATGTAAACCCACGATTTGCTTGGCGATATAAAGTCCGAGCCCGGTACCCGGGGTTTCCGCCATTTCGGACAGGGAATTCCCCAAGCGGCTGAATTTCTGAAAAAGTCTTGAAATATCTTTCTTGGGAATTCCCGGACCATTATCGGAAATATTGACTTCAACCATTTTGTCTCTCTTTTGAAAATAAACTTCGATATTTCCTTCATCCGGAGTAAATTTTAAAGCGTTCCCAATGATATTTTGAAAAACTTCCCCGATTTTATCCTTATCGCCGTTAATAACCAAGTCCTCTGAAAAAGGCCTCAGTGCCAGTTTAATCTTTTTCTCATTCGCTTTAATTTTTAACTCTTCAACCATTTGGCTGGCCAACTCTTTCAAGTCGAAAGCGGAAAAATTTACATCCAAACGATTTCCTTCAATCCGGGAAACCGTCAACATGTCTTTGACTAAAGTGATGGTTCTTTCCGTTGATTCATAAGCAATCTGCAGGTGTTTTTTTGTTTTTTCGTCTAAATTTTTTGCTCTATTCAAAACCAGCCAAAGATAACTCTTTATCGCTGTCATCGGGGTCCGCAGTTCATGGGAGGCAATAGAAACAAATTCATCCTTAAGAAGAGAGAGTTCTTTAAGGCGGGAGTTGGCTTTTTGCAACTCGGTGGTCGCTTCCTGAAGTCTTTCAGTCGATTCCTGCAACTTCTCCTTTGACTCCTGTTCAGAAACTATTCTCTGTGCAAGTGAAAGACCATATGACCTCATAAAAACCAAAGATACCAGGCGGATAAAAAATTGAAGACTGTTTAATAAATCCAGAGGAATCTCTTTTACTGTTACTAAATAAATAAACTCCAGCGTTGTATAGAGTCCAGCTATTCCCACGACAATATCCGGAAGCCGAGTATTTAGATTAAGAGCCGATTCCATTATCATAAGGAGATACACAATAAAAAAGGGGCCGTTAATTTTATCCAAAGCATGAAGGAACCAGCCAAGCAAAATGACACTTGTTAATATCTGTAAATGAACAATCCCAATATAATTTTTTTGCTCCCTTTTGAGTTTGTTTTTTACTATCTCATAAAAGATACTCGTCCCCAAACCAAGAAAAATATTTACTGCCAGCGATGAATAATTCCTGACCTTAATTATGCCAGGAAAAACATTCGGAATTATAATTAATGTGATAACCCAAATTATTTGAATACCTATTTTAGAACTAGAAGACAGTTCTCTAAGCTTCTCAATTTTCTCGGATTTAATTATTCTCATAGCCTACTTAATATAAAAGATTTTGAATATTTTTTCCACTACTTGTAAAAAAAATAAAAAATACTATACTATGGTGTAATTATAGTACAAAAAGAATTTTGGAATTAGAAAACAACTATGATAGAAAGAAGATCGCTTTCAGCTTGTTATAGTAATACTCCCCCAAAACATCTCGCCCTTCGCGTTTTGGCTCAACTAAACAAGGGAGCCCTTGATCAACATTCTCATATACC
>Ga0066637_10003362_pt1 | contig 10733 bp, 6 predicted proteins | sample CryGeyCG2014_020_FD_62737 | JGI IMG/M metagenome (GOLD analysis project Ga0066637, IMG submission 62737) | Groundwater microbial communities from aquifer - Crystal Geyser CG08_land_8/20/14_0.20 | ecosystem: Environmental > Aquatic > Deep subsurface > Groundwater | place: USA: Utah: Grand County...
AAGAATGCGAATGGCGTTACGGAAAAAAGCGCGCTATACTGAAAAAAGAATTAAAGCAAAGTCTAAATTACTATTTAAAATACTAGGTTATCTAGTCTAGAGCCTATTAAATTACGAAATTGGAGTTTATAACCCTCCCCTTCCCTCCCTTATCAGGGAGGGAGTTCAATTCCCCCCTAGACCGCGGGGGTTAGGGGGTTACATAATCTGATCGCACATTTCGCGCTTCAAGACATCTTAAGATGTTTCTAATGCTTTTTCAATATGCGCTAAATTGCCGCGCTGCATATGCGCTTTGACAATATCTCCTTTGTCCGAACTTTTAAGAAAAGAAACGTCAATCGTGCTTTTATCCGTAAATTTGCCTGGATCGCGCCGCCAGACTCGCGTAACCGGCTTCAAATAAAAACTCAAAACCGCTAGGACGAAAAAGATGAAAGGCCGATCATTGACTTGATAAAAAGCAAAAGCCCCGGCAACAGCGATTGTCGGAATAGAAACAACGATAAACAAAGACAAATCAAAGAAAAACCAAAAAACCATTTCAATCGCCGCGGCAATTAAAAAATAAAGAAATTGCTTGACCGTCAAAGGCCCGACAACTTTGTCTTCAATGTCAATAAATTGGGGAACAGTGGCTTGCATAAATCTATATGTCGTTGCGAGGAAGCTCTTCCTCTCCTTAAAAAAATGAGGGCGGCTAGGAAGGTTCTCCCCCTTACTAAGGGGGAGTTAGAGGGGGTCTAACTCTTTTGCAGACCCCTCCTAACCTCCCCTTGCTAAGGGGAGGAAAACCCGCTCGCAATGACATTTAATACTGAAACTCCCGACTTGCGTCGGCAATGGCGTTAAACTCTTCTTCCGTAAGATAAGGCAAACTTTGAAGCATTCTAGCGGACGCGATTTCCGTAATTGTTTTGCCTTGGGCAATGCTTTCCCCGCCAATCGCAATATATAATTTATAAGGCGTAGAATCGCGCCAGGCTTCAATGCTTTGAAGGCGGCCGACTTCGTTCTTTCCAACTAAGCTCGCGACGCGAGCGACGATTCTTTGCGTTGCCGCTGTCGGATTGCTCGTCTTAAAATTTTCTAAAGCAAGTTTAGACAGGTCCCCCGCGTCATTAATCTCCTCTATTTTTAAACCCTTGTTTTGAGTAATTTGTTCAGGCGGGATAATTTTTTCTTGAGGCAAAACATCATTCATTACTTTCATTTTTGCAGGCAGAGGTTCTGGAGCTTTCGGGGCCGCGATTGGCGCTTCTGTCTTTTTTTCTTTAATTTCAGCAGGCGGCGCCGGATAAAAATTGGCCTCAAGTTCAGGCGCGAAATCAAAGACGGGTTTTGTTTTTTTTGTTTGGCCTAAAAAGCCAGCCTTGTTTTCTTCCGGGAATGTTTTTTGCAAACGGACGCCGATTTCTTTCGCGACTTCTTGCGATAAGCCCGCCCCGCCTCGCTCCGCGGGCCGCTCCAGGGATTCTTCGGTTTCTAAAAGATCGCGGATATCTTTAATATAAGTTAAAACACTGCTTTCTAGGCGCGATTTTTGCAAATCCGACAATTCCAAGCGCAAATCGTTGATCAAACCGTCAATAAAATCAGCCAGGGCCCCAGCGCTTTGTTTTAATAAATTCGGCGCGATTTCCGCTTTTAATTCTGGGGCTTGCGCGGATTTTGCAATATTTACGGAAACTGTCTCTTTTTTCTCCGGAGCGAAAAAATCTTGGCTGATTGCGGCCGATAAATCTTCGCTTTTCTTTTCGTCTAAATTTAAATTTATCCTTAAAACCCGCCCCAGTTCAGCAATCTTAATTTCACCCAGCAATACTTTCGCTAAAATCCGCGCCTGCAGGCTTTTTTGCTTTTCATTCAAATCGAAATCATCAGCGATTTTCGCTAGTTTCATCGCGGTCTCGCGGGAAGAGAGGAGGGAGTTTGTGTTTTGATCGTTTTTCATTTACCCTAAATTACGAAATTAGAATTTATAACCCACCCCTTCCCTCCCTTGAAAGGCGAGGGAGTTCAATTCCCCCCTGACAAGGGGGGCTAGGGGGGTTACGCAGTAATTCAATACTCTCATTCCGCCCAAAACGGACTATTAACCACATACCGCCGCACTTCTTCGGATAATTTATTAAAATCCTGCCTGATAATTTTCCGCAGTCTTTCTTCTTCAATGGAGTCGCCTTTTTCTCCGGCCGCTTCCAGCATCGCGATTGTAATTTCTGGCTGAACAAAATTTTTGTTCAGGGGAATCGCGGGAATTTTTACTTCTTGGGACGCGGACACAACAGGCGCTGGCATTATATTTTGCGGCCTGCCCGCCATCGGCTGCGCCTCAAAGCGCTGCCGGGCGGGGCGCGTGTCGCGAATATCCTGCGTCCCACGATAAACTTGCTGGGGCATATTTTTCACAATTGCTTGGCCTAAGCGCGCTTGCATCTTTTCTTGCTCTTCCAGGGCGCCACCCTGCTTTTTCTGCATAATTTCGCGGATATAATACCCGTTAATATTAAATGGCCGTAGTAAATTATAAATTTTGAAGAACAGGACAATCTTTTCGCGATCCTTTGGTTTTAATAATTTTATTTTATCATTATTTTCTAAAAATTGCTTTAATTCCAAATCGCCAATTTCTAAGACATTTGTAAAATTGTGAATATATAAAGCAAGCCATTCGCCTAAAGCTAATTCGCCTAATTTTTGTTGGTTAGACTGCATCGCCGCGGTCAATTTCAAACTGAATTCTTCAGCCGGCCCATTGGGCATAATCGCAAGCTTTGTATCTGTTTGCGATAAAATAATATCTTCATCCAAAGCAAGCAGTTCCAAAAAATTGTTCTGGAAAAAATCAATAATCGTTTCTTCTTTATGCGCGGCAAGGCTGAAAGCCGCGCAAACCAAGCGCCATTTTTGAAAAAGGGCTTGCAATTGCGGTTTGTCCATCAAATCCGCTCTTGCCAAAATATTTTTAAATTTCAACGCGTAAGCCAAAGCCTCCTTGTCTTGATCATGAAAGTCAATAATTTCCTTGATTTTCGCTTCCATTTTTTGAATAAAATCAGGGGAAGCCAAAACTTCTATGCTTAATTGTTCAATATTTTCCATGTTAAAAATTTTATCTTAAAAAATATCATTGCCTCTTTGCAAGTCTTCTATCCGTTGATCATTATCATCGATATCTTTAGGCTCCCTACGTAATAAATGATAAAGTTGCGGCATAATTTTCTTGCTTTTCTCCAAATCCTTTTGATAATTTTCAGCGATCTTTTTATATTTCTCTGCCCTTTTCGCGTTACCAAGGTTCTTTTCTTGTTCTGCCATCCCTGCAAAATGTTCCACTTTCCTTTCTATCCTCTCCCAAATTCTAGGCATAGTGCTTTCATTATCCATAATGGCTTCGTATGTTCTACCTTGCCTAAATCTGCCAAGACTCCTGACATCTTCTCCATTAAGCGAGATTATGCCAGCTAAATCTCCTTTAGAGCCGCCATATTTCGCGCCTTCTGGTTTATCCGGAGAAATGCCATCAGGGTAAAGATTGCCCGTATTAATCTGCGCTTTTTGAGACGAAGTTAATTTGTTGTATTCCCCTCGCTGGCTAGCTTCTGTCCGCTCCTCATAAAGGTATTTAATATTTCTAATCGCTTCCAAGCGAGAAGTATCCGCGCTTGGATTCTCCGTTTTGATCTTGGTGATTTCATCTTCTATTTCAGACGCTGCTTTCTCTAAATTATCCAGCACCCCGTCTTTAAGCGCTTTCATATTTATGCCAATCCTTTTTGCCTCTTCCCCAATCTCGTCGTCAAAAGAATCTAAGGTAAATTCATTCCCGCCCTTTTCTTTATTATATTGCATCCCGCCAAAAAGATGGATATACTTTGCTCTCTTCATTGATTCCATCATCCGGTTGGCAAGATTCATTGAATCCTCGCCATCGCCAAAAGTTTTGCGCATCATTTTCTCTAACGCGCCAATATTTACCCTGCCGCCCGTATGCACTCCCAAAACCTCCGATAACTTCATTAAGTCATTATCATCGCCGCGATCAGTAAGAGCAATGAATTTACCCGCGATGCTGGGCGTTAATCTTCCATGCGAGCGTATTATCTCCTCGCTCAATAATTTTATTATGTGATCCGAAGATACATTAGTCTCGTCTATCTCTTTAGCAATTTTATTTTGCATTTGCGCTATCTGGATGTAAGCGTACATTTTTTCTTCCTTATGTTTCCTGCCTCGGCCAAAGAGAAAAGCTCCGGTTCCAGCCAATCTTGCTTGCATTTCCGCGACGCGCGGTGTGTAGATTTCGCCTTGGCGGCGCTTTCTTCTGTTCTCGGCTGCCTGCTTCCAAACTGTCGGGCTGAAAACTTTCAAATACTTGCCGGCGCGGCTTTCCAAGCTTTTACCCCATCCCCATCGCCCAGCGGCTTTCAACCCCGCCTTTGCCGGCTTATACATTGTCAGCCAGTTGGCGCCTTGCTTCATCAGTTTTTCCGCGCCGGAAATAACGGCGCTGGAGCCGGCAATGCTCGCTTTTTTCGCGACCACGATCCCGGCCCACATAAAACACAAAGCGAAAAGTAACTGGATAAAAGTATCAAATTTCGCCACATCCGCCGGCAATTTAGTCGTCGTCCCGCCCATGGCATCATCCAAAATTGTGTTTTTCTTAATTTTCGCTTCCTGGTCTAAGGCTTGCATTGCTTTACTTGGCACAGTCGCAGTTTCCGGAGAACCGCTTACCGCTGGAATTGTGTCCGCAACCGGACTTAAAACATAAAGCGATAGCAGAATGCAAAAAATCATCGCGGGCGCGAAAAAAGCGGTTTTTAAAAATTCCGACCAAAATTTGCTTACCCAATTTTTCATCCCCGCTCCCCAAGCCGCGTAAATTAAGGGCGAAACTCCGGTTAAAATCCAAAGAATTACAATCCGATAAGTCAAAAGCACGACCGCCACGCCGTAAACGATTACCGCCGCGATCATATAAATAATCCCCAAAACTAAAACCCCGATCGTTCCGACGAGCATGAGCATGCTGTTCTTATCATCAATCTGAAAAAATCCGGGTTGCCAGAAATTGTAAAGATGGGACATACCGGCGGCTTGAGCGACATAGTTGACAATCCCCCAGCCGCGGGAGGTTGCGCTTGTTCCTTGATTTAATGCCGAAAGTCCGTAGACAAAACTGATTAAAAATTGGGAAAAATCAATGACAACTTGGCAGATTATTTTAGAGAAATTGATAAGGAGCACGGCGGCGAAAAAGGAGGGAAGCATTTTCGTCACATTGCCTTGGCGCCGGAGCGCGACGTTAAAAGCAATGTAAAGCAGGATTAAAATAAAAAACATATTGGCAATGTCGCGCAGCATTGTCCAAATTACGGAAACGATATTTAGATCCAACCCGCCCATGCTGATAATCCATTCTAGGAAAGCTAAAATCAAAATCAATAAAATCGTGCAGACTAAAGCGATAATCGCGAAAATTAAGCCCAACACGATCGCGATTACCCGGCCGATCGTATTATTAAAAACCGCCCAAAACGCGGAGCCTTTGTCGCATTCATAATTCGGCGCGATTTTGGTGAGATCAACATTGTCAACATTGTATTTATCTCCGATAAGCTCTATATCAAAAATAACAGGGACTGACTGCTTCTTAATATAACATAATTTCAACTCTGCTTTGGAAATCTCGTCAGGATTAACCATCGGAGGCAGACAATAAATCTGTGTGCCTGGGCCAAAAGAATCTTGACCACCACTAATCTTAGGCAAAACCAGGATCTCTTTGACAATAAAAAAATACACTTTGTTTTTTAATTCTGGTTTTCCAATCAGGAATGTATCAATATTCTTACTTATAGCTCCTTCAAAAATATCCTTTAAAACCCTGTTGCAAGGCGCATCTACATCCGGACAAACCTTTGGCTTACCGTCCTCATCCACGCCTTTCCCTCCAGCGCAGACGCGGGCATCAGTTTGATCCGCGCATTCATACAGATCTTTTTCAATGCCTCCGATATTAACTTTCCCTGTATTCACGCAAAAATAAGGCGATTTACAACCAACTTTTCTGTCTTTAAAATACAATTGATATGTCTTGTTTTTTGCACTATCAGGTAAACTGGCATATCCTGCTGCCGTATTTGGGAGAGTAGCGCTTCCATCAGCCATATAACCATTGCAGACTTGGCAATTTGGATCGCCACTAGAAACAATACATTCATTAGAATCTGCTGGTTTGCGGCAATAGGATTGAAAACATTCATTCACAGGGTTAGTGCAAACATAAGTAGTATAGGCGCATAAAAAATTTTGGCCGTCGCATTGCGGTTCACCGCTAATATAAGTAAAACCGGCTTGGCAATCATCCACAGCAGCTTGCGCATTTTTAATATTTATATTTCCAAACAATAAAAACAAAAAACAAAAAACACTAATTAAGATCCCTATCCTCCCCTTTTTTATTTCTATTTTCATTTTATTCCTATATTAAACCATCCCTTGCCTGAATATAAAAAATCCAAGGGACTTTTCTTTTTCCTTAATGTAATTTAACCGGAATATATTTTTCTTTATATTTATCGGCGCGATGCGTAGGGAACAAAGATTTTTGTTCCCTACCCCTTAAGCCACTTTTTTCTCCAAAACAGTAACCCTCTGTTCTAAACTGGTAAAATCCGCGTAATCTGTTTTGCGGTATAATTCCGCTTTCATCAATTCCGCATCGTCTTTCATTATTTCCATATTTTCCCGAATAGAACCGTATTGTTCGGCAATGGTTTTAATCTCGTCTTTTAAAGCTTCGGCCAAGACATCAAAATGCAACAAAACTCTTTCTTCTGAATCCTTCATCTCTTTTTTCAAATCCACCATTATTTTTTTGTGTTCCGCTTTGTCTTCCTTGCAATGCTGATCAAATCCCTTGGCCAAAGTATCGACTTTTTTGTCCAAAACACCAACCTTTTTATCCAAAGTATCAACCTTGATGTCTAAAACACCAACTTTCTTATCTAAAGTGTCAACTTTTTTCTCTAAAATATTATTTTTTGCTTGTTCTTTTTTCGGCATAAATAAATGAATTTAATTTATGCTTTCATCTTATCACAAAAAAACAATCCCGTAAAATCGGGATTGCGAATTATCCACACCTTAAAAAACTATTGTTTTATGGTTTCATCGTTCCATTGTTGCAAATTAATAAAGCGCAACTTTACTTTTTCAACTTTAAGTTAGTGTATTGAATCAATTGGTTTACTAACCTCGGCAATCCCCGCAACATATTCAAAATACAACTGTGCTGTTCTTCGGTAATTAAATTTCTTGTCTTCGCTTTTTGGTTCCAGTCTAACGATTCCTTGATAGAACCATAACTATAGCGGTAAAAATTAATTTTATCTTTTTTAGTATAACGCCCGAATCCTTCAGCAATATTCGCGGATACGGAATCTGCCGCCCTCACAAATTGTTTGCCCACCGTGTCTCTCGCAAAATAATCCCATTTTATCACCACATTCCAGATATAATTAGACAATGCAAAAGAAATTTTATAGGCGTCAAAATCATTCAATTGTAAATATTTTTTGTCCAGAATATTAACAATGAAGCAATAAATCAATAATTCAACAATGGAACAATGAATCAATGAAGCAATGTCCCAAGATACCCCCACACCCTCCCAATCCTCTGGCCCAAAGTCAGCGGCGCGGGAGTTTCGCTCGCGCCAGCAATATTTTGGGTATAATTCGGGTTAAAGGCGCTAGACACACCAGCCGTTAAAACATTGGAACACCCAACATTATTATCCATATTATCATCATTATTATAATTTGTCCAAATCCTTATTTGGTAATAATTTCCATTGACTAAATATCCGCCACCATATTTCGTGATGTCAAAGCGTTGATCATTCTCCTCGTCCGAAAAGAGCCTTACAGATGCTCCTGAATTATCACTATAGGGATTGCCCTGAATATTGCAACAGCCCTGATCGTCGCGAGCACAGCCTGCGTTTACTCTAATTAAAGCGCGCTGGACAGAATAACCTGCATTGATCGTACTACTGCCATTATTGTGAAGAGTGTAAGCGCTTTCAATCAAATCATAAACAGGGGTAATTTGCAGATTCTCAAAATTAACGCTCTTAACCTCCAAATCATTAGTCTCCTCCTGCGGCGGATTGTCGCACCAGTCATGATCGTTGCACACTAATTCTCCTTCACATTCATCGCCTGTTGCGCAACAAACTTCGCCTAAACCCCCGCAATCTTCCGGCTCCGGCGGTTCATTCCCTGCCACGGGAATACAATAATTTCCCGATTTATTGTTATTATTCGTAACTTCATCAATAGTATCATTCACGTCAATGTCAAAATTAAAGCAAACTATTTCAGCCTTTTTAATCTCCCAAAGTTTACCATTGCTTTCATTAAAATCAAATCTTTTTTCTGTATTGCGCCCCAAAACAGTATTATCTTCCCAGGTCCAAGAATTTATTCTGCTAAAGCTATCATTGCCATATCTGTAGCTAAATTCTACTTTCCAATCTTTCGGCGGCTGGGACATGTCTTCTCCAATATTTTTGACGCGAAAACGCAAAGCAATTTCGTCTCCCAAGCTTATTTTGTTATTATTGTCATTATCATTCGCGAGCCAATACCAGGTATTAGAACCCACGCCATCGGTCAAATCCGGCAAATCCGCTACCGCCCCGGCTTCGCTAGTATCCGTCAAACTCGTACAATCAGGATCTGCGGGATATGTCACTGAACCGACAACCGCGCCTTTAAAATCAGCTTTGCCGTCGCTGTCATTATCTCTGCCGTCATCGCATTGCGCCGTGCCGTGCTCGTCGTTATCATTCGGCCCAGAACAGCCCGGATCCAAAGGAAATTTCAAAACGCCGCCCTCATAAACGCCAGTCGCGTCCGCTGTCCCGTCCCCGTCATTATCCAGGCCATCGGAACATTGAGGGAGGGTAACATTAATCTGTGGCTCGCCTATTTTCCACCAAATAGGTAAAACACCAATAGGCACATTATCATTACCTCTGCGCAGATAAAGAACGAAGGGGATAACTTTATTCTGGCAAAATGCATCATTAGTAATCTTAAATTGAAAATCCTCTCTATTATTATTAATCATTAAATTTTTACTGTGGTCAAAGGACAAAACTTGCGGAACTGTTGCGCCTAAAACATTCTCTTGTTCTGTTCTTGTGGTTTGCGCGCCAGCTGTATTGTACCCGGTTGGGTACTCAATATCATAATCAGATCGGCCAGCAGGAGCAGGAGGAGCTACGTTAGGGTCACCTTTGGCTTTTTTGAATGCCCATTTCAATCCATAGCCCAATAAGACTTTAACATAATTACCGTGCGCAATATAAACTGTCGCTCCGACTTTAACCGCTTTCCAGGCAAAACTTCTAAATTCTGCTTCTGAAACCGGAGTGCCATCCCAATGGCGCATTACATAAGAATTAAAAAATCCTTCCTTAAATGACTCACTATCTATCCCTCTAAAAAATTGTTCGGGGCTAAAATAGCCGGGAAGCGCTGGTCCGCCATCTAAATTCTCGTCAAAAGCTGGCATGCCCAAATTAGGCCCGAAATCTTTTTCGGAAGAACCAGCCGGTTGCGCCTCAAGCGAAGCTTGAGCATCTAAATAATTAAACCAAAGCCTTCTGGATCTCTGATCATAATTCGAATTACGCCACATCATTGCCATTTGACTGTCGTATGTGTTTGGCATTTGGCCCATATGTTTGAAATCCACCTTCTGTCCCGGTGTAGAAGTAGTAATGGTCACACATCTCTTGGCAACTTCAAGGCTATCTGGGCCAATGGGGGCCAATTTTAGTTTACCGGTTAAAGGAAAAGAACCGGCAACAGTCTGTTGATTTCCGGGCTCAAAAGTCATTCCTGTTTTATTACGTAAATATAAATTTAAAGAATATTCTTTCCCTCTCTCAATAAAATTAGCCACTGTATTATTAGAAACATCTTTTACGGTCATGTGCGGTAATTGGTCTTGACCAAAAGTAATATCTCCAGAATTAGGATTCCTATCCCCATCAAAACCGTCTACAACATCAAAAAATGTTAACGCTGCGACCGGCAAACTAATATCATAATCGTTTTTATAATTTTGCGCCGTGCCCGCCTCATCTATTTTTTTGGTTTCCAAATGAAAAGCAATCTGCCGCGGCACTGCCTCGCTCCCCACATCAACTCTTAAACCTTCATTTACAGCACTAGCGCCTTCGCCAAAAGGAATATAAGCCATAGTCGTCCTAGCCCATACGCCACGAGCATTAGAATTTGGGATATTATGATAATCTCCAGCTAAAACAGATACTTTTTGGTTGCTATCTAATAAAGAATTTTCAAAGATCTGCTGTTTTGTACTCAAAGAAGGCTTCCACCCTACCAGCGTTACCGCGACATCGCTTGCACAATTACAAGCCTCAAATTTTAAATGACTTTCAACTATTTTCTCCGGACCGGTCGTGCTCGTGCTATAACCAGCGTCATCGCCCATCATAACTCCCCGCAAAGGACCGTTTACTACGCCATCGCCGATTGTGTTATAGAGAACATTGCCGATTCCGTCATAGCCAACTTTCTCTCGATAATATACTTTATATTTCCCCGTATAAACAATTGAATCCGGATTGGCCACGCATAATTCTTCGCAAGTCGTGCCCGGCGTCGTGTCCCCTGGCGGCG
>Ga0066637_10003363_pt1 | contig 10733 bp, 6 predicted proteins | sample CryGeyCG2014_020_FD_62737 | JGI IMG/M metagenome (GOLD analysis project Ga0066637, IMG submission 62737) | Groundwater microbial communities from aquifer - Crystal Geyser CG08_land_8/20/14_0.20 | ecosystem: Environmental > Aquatic > Deep subsurface > Groundwater | place: USA: Utah: Grand County...
GAAGGCGAATTCTTTGCCGCCGGAAAGGCCTAGTTTTTTTGCGGCTTCATCTTTATGCGTCTCAATTTCCTTTATCTGCATAAGCGACAAAAGCAAATCAGCGTCATCATGGCGCTCTTTCTTGTTTGTTTCAATAACATCTTCTAGCTGTTTTTGAAGCGTGCCGTAAAAAGCCGGATTTTCGGCAGACGCTCCGTGCAAAGTATCCCGCAGAGCATATTCAAGGTGTACGGCCTTGGCCTTATCCGAGCCTTTAGCTTCAAGCTGTTGGGCAAAGTCAGGCGCGGTAATGGTTAATGGTTTTAAAAGCTCTTCTATTTTTTCAGCCGCTATATGGGCGTGTATCAGAGCCTCCACCTTGGCGCTCAAATCCTCGGATTTCAGGCGTTCATCGCGATACAGATTTTTTGCCCCCTCGCGAACAGCGCCCAGGAACTTAAAATCCTTAAGGAAAGGTTCAACCCGCAAATCAGGCATTAAAAAGTCCATACTCTTGACCATGTCGCGGTATGCCTTATCAAAGTCGCCTCTTACCGCGGTCGGCCTTAAAACTTCAAGGCATTTCTGGATCACGGTTCTGGGCTCTTCATTAAAAGAGATATCCGCGAAGAATTTCATTGTCAGCTTGTGGTGAAGCGCAAGCTGTTTCAATTCCCGTTCCACATCATCGGTATGGAACAAGCCGACCAGGTCATCGGCGCTGAATTTTTTAAGGGCGGTGGCCAGTTCCGCGCCGATGCCCACATAGTCCACTATCAAGCCGTAGTTCTTGCGCGGGTATACGCGGTTTGTGCGGGCCACGGCCTGAAGCAGGTTATGTTCGACCAACCGCTGGTCCAGGTACATGGCTTGCAGGACCGGCGCGTCAAAGCCGGTTAATAGTTTATCGCACACAATAAGGAAAGACAAAGAATCCTTTGGGTCTTTGAACCGCTCTTTCAGAATTTCCTCGTCACTGCTTGAAAGATAATATTTCTGTTTCCAGTCCTCGGGATCCTCGCGGTCGTTTGTGGTCATGACCACGGCCGAAAATTCCGGAGGCACAAGTTTGTCCATGGCCTTTTTATAAAGGTCCACGGCTGCCCTGCTTTTTGCGACTATCATGGCTTTAAGGCCGTTGGGGCGTATGGCCTGGTGATAATGCTCAACTATATCCATTGCCACGCGCTCTATTCTTTGCGGAGCGCCGGACAACACTTCCATGCCGGCGTATTGCTTCCTGATCTTGGCCAGTTCTTTTTTATCTTTGTCCGGGAACATGCCGGCCAGCAAGGCGTCAATGGAACCGCCGACCAAATGCAGCGAAGGCAGACGGCTCATGTATTTTATAGGCTTGGTGGCGCCATCGGCCTCGGCCTCCATAATCCCGTAGCGGTGCATGTAGTTCTCACCGCTGGGACTGAACAGCTTGTAAGTATTGCGGTCTTCTTTATCCAGCGGTGTGCCGGTGAACGCGAAAAAGGCGGCATTCGGCAGGGCTTTGCGCAGATTGAAAGCGAAATTGCCGTATTGTGTGCGGTGGGCTTCATCGGTAAGGACAATAATATTATCCGCCGTGGAAAGCGGTTTATCCAGCGGCGTCCTAAATTTCTGCACCGTAGTCATGATGGTGCGGCCTACGCCCTCTGAAAGCATCTTATAAAGGTCCTGGCCGCTTTCAGCCCGGACCGGATTGGGAAAACCGCAGTCATGGAAGGTGCCGGAGATCTGCTTATCAAGGTCCCTGCGGTCGGTCACCACAAGGAAATACGGATTTTTCAGTTTCGCTTCTTCACGCCTGAGTTTAAGAGCGGCAAAGATCATCGTTAAAGATTTACCCGAACCCTGCCAATGCCAGATAATGCCTTTCTTCTCTTTTTCGGTCAGGACTCTGGCGGCCAGCTTCTGCACCGCAAAGAACTGCTGGTAGCGGCAGATTTTCTTTTTCACCTTGCCCTCGCCGCTTTCAAAAACCGTGAAGTTCCGTATGATGTCCAGGAAATTGCGTTTATTAAAAAGCGCGGCTATTGTAACGTCCTGCTGCGCCGGGGTATGCGGCAGGTCTGCGTCCTCAAGAAGCCCCAGCTTACGCATTTCTATTATTGTGGAATGCTTGCTTAGGTCCGGGAGTTTTTCTTCCGGCTTTGCTTTCCACTCATGAAACCCGTCATGATCTATGCCGATAACGCCATACTTAGCGCCAAAAAGATTGGTCCCAAGCAATATCTGGTTTGTGCGGAACAGGGCCGGGATTTCTTTCTGGTAGCGTATAAGCTGGGCCATAGCGTCGCCCATGCCAGTTTCCAGCGCCACAGGGCTTTTACACTCAATAACAGCCAGAGGGATGCCGTTCACAAAAATTATGATGTCGGGCCTGTCCGTGACCTTTGGGCCTTTAACCCAGAACTGGCTGACAGCGAGGAACTCGTTGTTCTTCGGTTCTTTAAAATCCACAAATTTGATTGTGACGGCTCTGCGCCCTGTAGGACCTTCCTGGTCTACGGAGATATTTGAGACAAGGTCTTTATGGAACTCCCTGTTTTCATCCATAAGACTTGTACCCTGTATATTGGTTATCTGCCTTATGGCTTTTTCTATGGCTATTTCGCCGGCATCTTCATTTAATTCCTTAAGCTTGGCCCGCAACCGCTCCACCAGAATGACATCGCGCCGCGAAACGCGCGCGCACTCTTCGGTTTCCTGCGGATCCAGCTTGTCACCGGTTAGAAATTCATACCCCATCCGCTTTAGCTGTTCAATAGCCGGCTTTTCAGAAAGCGTATCTTCGTTGAATTTAGGTGTGGTCATATTATTTTACTTCCATAGCGGGCTTTCTTTCCAGTTATCCGGAAAGCCCATGCTCCAGCGGGATATTTCCGGATATTCTTCCAGCAAAGCAAATAAGCGATGCTCCCATTTGCTTTGAGGCGCTATTATCTTAAGCAGGTAACGGAGTATGGTCAGCACTCCGAAAATTCTATTCTGCGGGATGGTAACCGGCTCATGCCATTGCGGATACTTAGGCTTTCTGGGGATAAAGGGCTTAACCCCCAATTCCCTGTTCCACAGGCGCCCATGGTGGGCGCAAATATTCCGGATTACATTTATGGTGTGCAGCCAGGAAGTTAAAACCTGATCCGGCACTCCGTAATGCCGGGCAATATTTCTTTTAACATCATCGGACACGCCCCGATACATCGTCATTGTGCAGCCGAAGGGCATTATCTCGCCGGCGATCCATAACGGCAGGAATGGATGCGTATTTCCGTATTTGGCCTTAAAATGCGCCACAAAGGTTTCACGGCTATGGTCGAATTCTTTTTTAATCGCTTCAAGCCAGCGCGTATATTCAAGCGGAATTAGCTGCGGTAAAGCCTCTGGGCTGGCATATCCGAAAGCGCCATTAACGCGGGACAGCTCATATATGAGTTGCGTTCTCAATGATACTTCTACGCGCTCTACGGCATCCATTACGATAAGCCGGAATCTCCGATCAAAGGTGTAATGCCTCCAAACGCTGTCCAGAGTGGTGCCGGGTTTAAATGTGTCGCCAGACTGGCGATAAGGATAAAGATAACCGCTTAAGCGGTAGTAATTTACATTTTCCAGGCGGTCAATCAGGAGCGCCCTGTCGGCGATTAAACCGCGTTGAATAAGACGGTCAGCCTGGGCCTCAAAGGAAAGGTGGCCTTTGTTATACTTCATAAACGACCCTCTTAAAAGCAAAAACCCACCGAATTTCGCGTGCCTTTCGGCAGAGGCGCGGTGGGTATGCTAAATATATTATACATGATTTTTCCATATTTGCAATGCTCAGTTTTTTGCCTCAGTTTTTTGCCAGTCTATAAAGCAATGTGCAAAAAATGCACATACTGAATTCTTGTAAAATTCCCTCAACCTGTCATAGTCAATGCTCCCTATCATCTTATCCTGACTTTCCCGGTCAAAAGCATATTCATTAAGCCTTTTTTTAATTCTTCTATTTTATTTTTAACGTCCACAGCCTCCGTAATCTTTGCATCTAGCCCGTACAAGATATCCGCAATTTTCTTCTGCTCACTAATTGGCGGGATAGAGATATTTGTGCGAGCAACAAGTTCTTGGCTTAGATTTGGTTGGCCAGAACCTTGCGTAATACTAATCAACTTCGGAGACATAAACTTTAAAAGAAAGTATAAGTAATCCTTTGAAACCTCCGTTGTCGGCAGCACTGCCAAAATAGCCTGATTGATAGCCGCTCTAATCCTCAGCATGGCCACCTGTCCTGCTGTTGCGCCATACAAGGCAATAAGAACCGTATCTTCCGGGACTAATTTCGCGCTACTATTCTCTAGACCAGCCTCAGTAATGCATTCATCTGTTTTAGTAATTGGGGAATGGTTCAGTTCCCCTGACTTAACCCATGGGACTGTCCCCCCAAAATATTCAGCTTTTTCTCTGTAGGGCGTTCCACCAGAATATAACTGAGCAATTTTTTCTATCTTTTTAACATTCCAATCCGCTGGGATTTGCCCAAGCGGAGTCTTCTTGAACTTTTTGTGGCCGATGCCGCGTGTAAATAGTTGCCGCATCAGGCCTTTTTTAAGTTCTTTGGTCTTTTCAATTTCTCTAAGTGTTTTTTCACAGAGGCTTTCAACAGTTGAAATAATTTCCGCAATCTTACGTTGCTCTATTAAAGAGGGGATTGGCACGAAAAAAGATCTTAAAACCGACTTCGGAACTTCAAGAAAGGTGCTACCAACGGCCAAACGTTCCAATTCTGCCGCTTTTAATCGCAAGTAATACATTAGAAAATAGTTATGCAAACTCTTGGAACACTTAAAATTAATAAAACCTTGGTTGGTGGCCATTGGGACAGTATTTATTACGGCATACCCAAGAGTCGCCCGACTGGTCATTAAGACGGACCCTGGCGGCATCAAATTAGCAGATGAGTCTTTTAGCCCCAATTCTGAAATTGTCCCCTTTGTGCTGGATATAGTGGCACCATTCACCGCTGTTACGTCAGTAGGAGTTGCCCAGTATATTTCGCCATCCCAATATTTGGGATTAGTTCTATCAGGAGTACCACCCCCAAAAACATCACAAACATCAGGTACAGCCACACACTCCCAATCCACCGGGATTTCTCCGGCGGGGGTTTTTTTGAACTTTTGGCCCATCTTCAGGCTGCCTATCTGGTTACTCATGGGAGTCTCCTAAAATCTTTTCAAGGAAAGCCAAAGACATTTTCTGGTGCTGTTCGGACGGCAAGCCGGGCGTGGGCGGATTGCCCACATCAAAGCCCGCGCGGGAAAATTCCATAGCCACCAGCTCCAGGCTGTCCTGAAGGCGGGAACTCTTCATATACTGCGAGGCGTCGCTTTCAGCCAGCGCGTCCATGGTCTGCCAAAGATTTGAGAGCGCGGCATAAATAGCCGCCCAGTCCAGCCACTTGGGCCGAGCTTCATCAGAAGCCGCCGGCGAAATAAACTCCCACCATTTCCTGTGGGAAAGCCAGTAATCCACTTTCCTGCCTTTGCGCCTTATAAGAACGAGGCCGGACTTGGACAAATCCAAAAGCGTCTGATGAACACCCAGCCAGAAAAGGCCGATGTCGGCGGCAATCTCTTTAGGCCGTGCGCCTTCATGGGTCAATAGATAAAGAATAATCTCGGACTTGCCGCCCACACCAAAAAGAGAGCGCAGCAGGAAGCGTAAATTGGCCTTGGCGTTTATCGGAGTTTCTTTGCCGGCCTTCTGTATTTTCAGAATCGGCCGATTATAGCCAAACTTAAGAAAAGCGGGATCGGCCTTTTCCTTTGAAGCAGCCGGATGCGACTTACCAGCCTTATCAATAAATAGTGATTCTTCCTGCTTGGAGGAGTTTTTAGGAGAAAGCTTGCCGCAAAATGTTACAAGATTTTTCCATTTGCGGGCGTCCCCGCCGTTGTCCAACAGGTGCTGGAGAACAGCACCCATTAGTCTGGCCGTGCCGGCTCCGCGGGCTTCAATAATATTCCTCAGTCTCGGTGTGTCGAGCCATTGGCCGTTAACCTTAAGCCAGGCCAGAATTTCGTCAAAAAGGCGGGGCTCATAGCGGCCTATTTCAAGGGAAAACACCAGCAAAGATTCCGGATCTATAACCCAGTCCTCTTCGCCGCCCGATTCGCCAAGCAGGCCCAAAGCGGACCATTGCCGCCAGAGAAATGTCAGAAGGCGGTTAAGCAGTTGTTCTCTATATTCTTTCAGCGACATCTTTATGCCCCATTCCTGTTAGTATTCTTTTTACTTCGCCTTTGTAGGTCTCAGACACATCATGCGTCATGCTCCACTTGGCGGCGGCAAACAGCTCTTCCATAGTGGGTTTAAGTTCAATCAAATCCGCGTAGTGCTTGCCGCCTTGGTCAACAGCGGCGTATAGTTTAAAGTGAATCTGGTCATAGCGGCTAAAAAAGCGCACGGTCAGAAGCGGCCCATAATGCGCTACTTCAGCCCTGGCAAGCACGCCATCCGGCAGGCCGAAGTCCAAAGCGGAAGCCGGCCCGGGGTTAAACCAATCGTCCTTAAGGCCAAAATCCCTGGCAACCTTCTTAACCGCTTCGGCAAGGTTAGGAGAAAACGGGTCCGGGCGACGCATAGAACTGTTACCATCACCGCCCTCAACCCTGGCAACAACATCAACATCTTTGGTCGTGCGCGAAACCAAATGCAAAGCATGAAGCGCCGAGCCGCCACAGACCAGCAAATCCAGCCTTTCATTGCTTGTGGCCGCAAGCTGATCGCCCAAAGCGGACAGAATGCGGTCTATTTCATCTTTGTTTTTAAAAGGCATAGTTAGATTTTGTAACCCAACTCTTTAAGATAACCCTCAACTTTCCCCTCGGCCGCAAGGCGCTCTTTTTTTATCTTGGCCAGGTCATTTATTACGGTCTGAACATCTATCACTTCTTCTTCCTCGGCTATATCAATATAGCGCGGGATGTTCAGGTTGTAATCGTTGCGCCGGATCTCGTCCAGGCCGACTTGGCGGGAATACTTTTCAATAGTGGAATTGGAGCGGTAAGCATTTATCATCTTGTCTATGTCTTCCTGCCGCAACTTGTTCTTGTTTTTAAGCTGTACAAAGTCCCGCGCGCCATAGATGAAGAATACTTTACCCTTCCTGTCGGCAGGCTTGCTCTTGTTTAGTATAAACAGGGCGGCGGGAATGCTTGCGCCATAAAACAGGTTCTGCGGCAAACCTATGACGGCCTCCACAAGATCCTCTTCAAGTATCCCCTGGCGAATGCGGCCCTCGGCGCCGCCGCGGAAAAGAACTCCGTGAGGCAGAACTATGCCGGCCCGGCCTGAAGGCTTAAGAACGGCGATCATATGCTGAACAAAGGCGTAATCGCCATAACTCTGGGGCGGGACACCGTAGCGGAACCGGCCAAAGCCGTCGTTTTCAGCCGACTCTATTCCCCAATTCTTGAGCGAAAAAGGCGGATTGGCAATAACGATGTCGTATTCAATAAGTTTCCCCTTCTGAAGAAGCTTGGGCTCGCGTATGGTGTCGCCTTTCTCTATGCGCGCGCCGGAAATTCCGTGCAAGAGCATATTCATCTTGCATATGGCCCAGGTGCCGATGTTGCGCTCCTGGCCGTGCAGAACAATGTTCTTAGGATTCTGCTTGATGGACTTAAGATGATGGACGGCCTGCACCAACATGCCGCCGGAGCCGCAGGCGGGGTCGCACACATACATGCCGGCTTTTGGGTCCAGGATCTCCGTAAGCAGGGTAACGACTTCCTTCGGTGTGTAAAATTCCCCGCCTTTTTTGCCGGCATCGTCGGCGAACTGTGCGATAAGATACTCATAGGCCCGGCCCAGAATATCCGGCTCGGCCAGATTATCATTGCGAAGGCTGAGCCCTGAAAAATGCAGGATAAGCCTTGAAAGGGTTTCATCCGAAAGGCGCTCTTTATCGTTAAAGTCCGTGGCGGAAAGCACGCCTTCAAGCACGCGGTTTTCCTCTTCAAGGATATCGTTGGCCTTGTTTATGGCGTCGCCCAGGTTGTGGGTGAGGGATGCCAGGTGTTTCCAGTTAGCCTTGGCGGTAACAAAAAACTCATGTTCGTCCGGGTCTTCGTAAGCGATTTTCTTATTGCCGGTTTCCTTAATGATCTTTTCGGCTTCCTCCTCGAAAACATCCGAGATGCGCTTGAGAAAGAGCAGGCCGAAAATATAATTTTTATAGTCCGAGGAGTCTATGCTGCCGCGCAGTATATTGGCGGATTCCCATAGATGGGCTGTAAGTTTTTCAAGATCTAGTTTTTCCATAAATTGTTAAACCCCTTGCGTTAAAGCTGAGAAGACACTTCTAGTATAGCAGATTGCCCCCTTATTTGTCAATAGTGTTGCAGTATTATAGTTATACTATAGCGTTTATGATATAATAACAATATTATACCTATATAAGCAGTCGCTATCGCATAGAATCTGAGGATACAGGGTATTACTCCGTAATACCCTGTATCCTCAAGTAATGACTATATTATAGAACATAAACCCGACAACGTAGTGTCGCGATGGAAAAGGTTATTTTTGCCGATAAATTGCCGTTAAAGTACCGATAAATATAATTTTCCGTCGGGTGGATTAATAGGCCGCATCATGAATGGGAGGGGTTAGATAAGGCGGGCAGAGTCTGTAAAGATATTGGTTCAACTCTTTGCAGTGGGCGCGGGAAATAATTTTCTGCGTTGGCCGCTTGATGCGCATAGCGCTTGTTGCGGCACGGGCATAGCCCAGTACGGACGCCGAAGGCGGACGGGAGCGGCCGGGTAAGGCTTGTTTGGGGCCGGCCGGCCGCGCTGTGTGTCCGACCGTGCGACTATCGTGCGGAATTCACCCAAAAATTTCAATAATGACATTGAAATTTTTCCCTCTCGGGGTTCGGGGGAGCCTACGCTCCGGGTTAACCCTTGAGAATTTCGCGCATAGCGCTGAAAATTCTCAACCCTTCGGGGAAATTCGGGTTTATAAGTTATCGGCGGGATGTTCCGCGAAGAAGGTTCGAACTTTATCCCTTAAACACCGTTCCACTTCGCTCAAATTTAATTCTGAGGTTCACAGGAACGAACACCGGGTCCTGCGAAGCCTTATGGCGAAGCAGACCCGCCAAAGCCCCCGCAAGGGGGCTTTTTAATTTTACAAGCCCTTTTTACCCGCGCCCCCGGATGCGGAACGCGGCTCAATTTTGCTATCATTGACCTTGGAAGACAAAAAAAGCCATGGATACAAAAACGAACGACGAAAAACACCCGAAAAAAAACGACGCCTGCGACTTCGCGGTGGACATAGGGCTTTACTCCAACATCTTTCTGGCCATACTCAAAACGCTGGTCGGCATAATAGGCCACAGCGCGGCCCTGCTTGCCGACGGCATCAATTCCACTTCGGACGTGGTCTACTACGTGGCCGTCAAGATCTTTATGCGCCTCTCCCGCATGCCGCCGGACGAAGAGCATCCCTACGGGCACGGCCAGTTCGAGACCATAGCGGCCCTGGTAGTAGGAGCCTTCATCGTCACCACTGGAATAGCCATACTTTGGGATTCCGCCGACAGGGGCTGGCACCTCTACACCGGCGCGACCGAAACTTCCGGCCTTTCCATATACGCCCTCTGGACCGCCCTTTTCACCATAATTTTAAAGACGGGACTAGCCGTCAAGACGAAGCGCATCGGCGAGATCACTCGCAACCCCGTAATCTCCGCCCTGACAAAGGACCATATCAACGACATAATGGCCTCGACGGCGGCGGCTCTTGGAATAACCCTGGCGCTGCTCGGGCACACCTGGGTGGACCCGTTCGCCGGCGCGGTAGTCTCTCTTTTCATACTCAAGACCGGGGTCGGGATAATCAAGGAATCTTCCATGGAACTCATGGACACGGTGCCGGGACGGGAACTCGACGCGGAAATACGCTCGGTCCTGGCCGGCGTAAAGGGGATCAAGACGGTGGAGGAGGTGCGCGCCCACCGCTTCGGCCAGCATTTCATAGTAAATATCACGCTTTGCGTGGAAGGCTCCATCCCCGTTTCCGACGGCGACCGGATCTCCACGGACGCGGAAAAGGCCATCTGCGAAAATTTTTCCCACATCAGGCAAGTCTACATCCATTACCACCCCGGGCGCCCCTGAACCGCCGCGCGGCATTTTTCCCTTCCGCTTTCCGCGTTGACACTCCCGCCGATATTTGATAGAAAATACCGAGGCGGACTTATGATGAAATGTCTTTATCTGGTCTTTATCTTTTCCATTCCGGCCGCGGCGCAGACGGCCGGCACCGACACCGTCGCCGCCTCCACCGTTCCGGCATGGCAGCCGGCCCCTGTAATCCTGTTCGGCCACCCCGCCGCTGAGAAGGAAACCTGGGAAAAGCGCTCCGCCGAAAAGCCGGATACTATCAAGGCGCCGGTAAAAGCCGCCAAAAAGAAGAAGAAAAAAGCCGCGGCGGTCAAACCGGACGAAGATAAAAAAGAGGAACCGCCCGCCGTTAAAAAGCTCATCCCTTTTAAAAAATTCAATCAGTTGGATCCCTGCGCCCCGCCATGTCCCTGCCGCCTGGCAATAGGGCAGATATTGGGGATCATGGGCGGCTCCGCCCTGGGACAACAAAACCCGGTAAAAAAACCTCTTATACCCGGACCCGTCGGGATAATGCGCCCCTCCGCCCCGGGAGTCCCGTCAAATCCTTACAAAGACGGCCGGCTTATGCAGCCGAAAAAA